>Ga0102953_1000970_pt1 | contig 18712 bp, 16 predicted proteins | sample SalPon2A_C_D2_MG_FD_78509 | JGI IMG/M metagenome (GOLD analysis project Ga0102953, IMG submission 78509) | Soil microbial communities from South San Francisco under conditions of wetland restoration - Salt Pond MetaG R2A_C_D2_MG | ecosystem: Environmental > Terrestrial > Soil > Wetlands | place... | reverse complement strand
TGACCCTTACCATAATATAAACAAAGCCCCGTAAACCATTCAGTTTTACGGGGCTGTTTGCTGTAATGACTACTCGGAAGGCAGGTGTATATATCTGACGTAAGTTATTCCACCTGAGGTACGATCTCCCTGAGCAGCTTAAACAGTGCGCGGGCCGATTTCGGCGGTTTGTTTTGCTGCGCCTCTTTGGACGCATTGCGAACCAGTTGTCTTATCTGACTGACATCCGCAGCAGGGTAGGTATTCATGAATTCGGTCAGGGCATCAACACCTTCAAGCAGAAGGCGGTCCCGCCAACGCTCAAGACGGTGAAAATAGGCATCCAGTTCAGATTTCTTTTCATCCAGGTCTTCAACTGTAGCGACGATGGAATCGGTAGGGATTTCCCGTAGCAGCCTGGTGATTAGTTTCAACTGTCGTTTCAAGGCTCCATATTTCATGGATCTGGCTGCAATAATCTCTTTTTCCAGCTCGGATGGCAGCGCCATGCTTTTGAGCTTGGCATCACTGAACCCTAAAAGTTTTTCCGCCATTTCATGCAGTGCCTGGATTTCGCGTTTCTGTTGGCTCTTGTTCGGCCTTTCAACGCGACTTCCCTCAAGGTCGTTGGTGTCGATCAGTTTAGACATGTTCCCTCGTCTTATGGAAGCTGATATCAGGCCATTGTTCGATGGTATAGTTCAGCTTCCACAGGCTGGGAGCGAGATAGGTGAGAAATCCGTCGCTATCCTCAGCTAAATTCATCTCAAACTGGCGTCTGAACTCGGCCAGCTTTTTCTCATCATCGCTGGTGATCCAGCGGGCGACCTGATAATCGGTTCCCACGTAGTCGGCGTCGACCGAATATTCTGTCTTCAACCTTTCAACGGTGACATCGAACTGCAAAACACCGACGGCACCGAGAATGTAATCGCCTCCAAGCAGTGTCTTGAACACCTGCACCGCACCTTCCTCGGAAAGCTGGATGAGGCCCTTGTGCAGCTGTTTGCGTTTCATCGGATCTTTCAGGCGAATGCGGCGGAAATGTTCGGGGGCGAAATTGGGGATACCGATAAATTTCAACGGCTCCTTAATCGTGAATGTGTCCCCGATCTTGATCGTGCCATGATTGTGGATTCCAATGATGTCGCCGGCATACGCTTCCTCTACATGGGAGCGATCCTGCGCCATGAAGATCGTCGCATTGGCCAGCTTGATATCCTTGCCGATTCGGTGGTGGCGCACGGACATTCCTTTTTCAAACTTTCCCGAGCAGATGCGAAAGAAGGCAATACGATCGCGGTGTGCCGGGTCCATATTGGCCTGAATCTTGAATGCGAATGCGGAAAAATCCTTTTCATCCGGATGCACTGTACGCTCGGCTGCCTCGCGCGGACCCGGTGGTGGCGCAAATTCGACAAAAGCATCGAGCAGTTCGCGCACCCCAAAATTGTTGATGGCGCTGCCGAAAAAAACCGGCGTTTGCGAGCCGCTTAAAAAATAATCTAGGTCGAAAGGATCTGCAGCACCCTCGAGCAGTTCGATTTCTTCGCGGAGTTCATGAGCCTGAGAGCCGAGCAGTTCGTCGACACGGGGATCGTTCAGGTCTTCAATCTTTACGCTGTCAAAGTCGGAGGTCTGCGCGCCTGCCTTGAAAAGGTTAAGCTCTTTTTTGTATAGGTTGTACACACCCTTGAATGACTTGCCCATGCCGATCGGCCAGGACATCGGTGTGCATTCGATCTGCAATTTATCCTCGATGTCGGCAAGGATATCCAGCGGCGCCAGTCCTTCCCGATCCATCTTGTTGATGAAGGTGACAATCGGGGTGTTACGCATACGGCAGACTGCCATCAGTTTTTCGGTCTGAGCTTCCACGCCATTGCCCGAATCGATGACCATCATGGCCGAATCCACAGCAGTCAGAACGCGATAGGTATCTTCTGAAAAGTCCTGATGGCCCGGGGTGTCGAGTAGATTGATTTCGTAATTCTGATGATTGTGCTTGTAATTGAATTTCATCACCGATGAAGCCACAGAAATACCGCGCTCCTGCTCGATTTTCATCCAGTCGCTGGTGGCATGACGGGTTGCTTTGCGCGCTTTGACAGCACCGGCCATCTGAATGGCCCCGCCGAACATCAGCAGCTTTTCAGTCAGCGTGGTTTTGCCCGCATCCGGATGTGAAATGATGCCGAATGTCCGGCGTTTTTTTAATTCAGAGAGCAGGCTCATGGTGTGTGTATCGTGACTCCGGTGCATAGCAATTGGCTCCGCGGAAGGGAGCGAGGCGCAGTGTACAGAAAAGGCAGGCGCTTGTGGATGGCTGATTTATTTTCTCAGCTACTTCTCAGGGTGGGTGTGATTGCCCTGTTTTTGTACCTGCAGGATATGTTTCACAAGGGTGTGATATGACAATGGCTTTTTCAGCATCTGAATGTTGACCATGGTGAGGCTTGCAAGCGCCTGATCCTCTCCGAAGGCCGTGATCATGGTGATCGGAATATTCTGGTCGACCTGGCGAATTTTTTTGGCGAGCTGCATACCGTCCATTTTCGGCATCATGTAGTCGGTAATGATCATGTCGGTACCCTTCGATGTCCTGTTGCGGTAAAGCTCGAAAGCCTCCTTTCCATCGCCGGCCACAATGACCCGGAGCCCCATGCTGGTGAGAAATGCTTTGTGGATGCGTAAGACCTCGGCTTGATCCTCAACCAGAAGAATTTTCCACGGCAGGATATCCGGATTGGGGATCGGAACGGATGAGTTGTCTTCATATTCCATGAGGGGTGCGGGCCCGGCATCCTTGCCGCCGGCTTTAGGCAGGCAGATGCTGATGCTTGTGCCCTTGCCCGGTGTGGAATCGACATCAATTTCTCCTTCATGCCAGCGTACGATGCGTTGCACCATGGCCATGCCAAGGCCGGAGCCTCCGCTCTGTTTGCGGGTACTCCAGAATGGTTTGAATATATGCTGCAGGTTTTCAGGTTCAATGCCGCAGCCGTTATCTCTAACGGTCAGGCGAAGGGCTTTTTTATTTGGACCGCGATCACATGAGGACAGGGATATTTCAATACCCCCTTTGTTATCGGGCATGGACTTGGCGGAATTACCTATCAGATTTAGCAGCACCTGTTCCAATTGAGCAATATTGGCGCGCACCAAAGGCAAATCGGGCTGAACCTTCACATTCAGTGTAATGTCGGGCGGTAGCTGAACACGGGCGATTTGAAGCATATTGGAGATCGAGTCTGAAATGTTCATGACCTGATAATCCGAGCCGTTGCTGCTTCCTAGTTCGAGCAACTGGTCTATCATCTTAGAACCACGCTCCCCAGCGGAAATTATCCGTTGGGCATCCGCTTTGATCTTCGGGTCGTTATGCTCAAGTTGAATTAATTCCGACTGGCCGATGATGCCAGCCAGAACATTGCGAAAATCATGCGCAATCCCCGCGGCAAGTGCTGCTGCATAAGCCAGCTTCTGAGCCTCGGCCAGCTCAAATTGCAGGCGCTCGCTTTCGCTGATGTCTGTCAGATAACACAGGCCGATGTGCCGGCCTTCCTGCTGAATACTGGAAATCTCGCATTTTACCTGAATCGGGTGATCAAGTACCCCAGGAAGGCGGACATAACAGTGCCGCGTACGGGTGGAATCAAAGGGACGAACCGCGCTTAAGCAGGTGTCTTTGTCTTTACTGATGACAATACTGTCAATCGCTTTACCTGAAAGGAGTTCCGGCCTGCCGGATATCAGCGTGGACATGGCTGGATTGGCGTAAAGTATCGGAATATCGGGAACATCGGGATCGAAAGTAAAGGCCGGATGCGGATTTTCGGCAATCAGGCGCGATGCTGATGCCTCTGCTGCCAGCTTGCCTTGTAACACAGCTTCGGTCTTTTTGATGATCGTGTAGGCATAGCTGGAAATGTAAAAGATGCCGAACAGTTCGGCCACTAAGCCAAGCCAGTCCATGGTCAGGTGAAGGTGAAAAACCGTGATCAGACTGATGGCAACCATGGAAATAAAACCAAGCAGCTGGCAGTAGCGCAGCATTTTACTGCCGAAACGGAAGCCATTGCCGATAATGGGGCTCATCAGCAGGAAAAATGCCACGCTCATATGGCCGCCATCTGCCCACATCGCAAGCGTGATCAGATAGCAATCAATAACGGGAATTAGCAACAGGCGGAAGGCCGAATATGGCTGTTTTCTTATCCAGTAGATGCTGTACAGATTGATGCATAGGTATACAGGTATGGAAATGGAGAGAATGCCCAGAATACGATCAAAATAGGGCCCGTGGAATGCGATGTAGGCAGTGAAGATTATTCCTAATACGAAACGCGTCCAGGCCTGTTGAGTCTGGGAGCTAACGAACTCCTGACTTCCTGGTAACAATTTGGCATCAATGAAATTTTCAAACAATCTTTGTTTACCTCTCTGTATCACCATTAAACGTCTCCAACCCTAGTTGATGATGGTTACAACTGCCAAATAGGCTGTAAGATGATGAGTGTATATGCGACAACTGACACGAGAGGTGAAAATATTGAAACGTGTTTTTTTTCGAGGTTTCCTTTGGCTCGTTGTCGCCGGATTTCCCTGCTTGGCCATGTCAGCTGAAACGATTGAGTTAACCCAGACCGGTTGCCAGTTTGTTCAGCCTGAGGGAATAGATCATCAATTCCACACCCGTTCGGCAGAGGACTGCGAGGCTGTGAATGAACAGACAGGGTCCGTGCGGCTTAAAGAATCGGATGTGATGCGCTTGAGGGCCGGAGATTATGTCTTTCGGGTGAAAAACAAAAATGTTCCCTATGAACTTGGCTTCTGGCTGCGAGGCACCGGGCTGCAAAGGCTGACTTTGCCTTCTGTATCCGGTGGCGGGATATCCACAGGAGCTTCACGGGATTATGCTATTTCGCTGGAGCCGGGTGAATATCGGTATTCATGCCCGCTGAACCCGACTCCCGATTACATCCTGATTGTCGAATAGTGGGGAAATATGTTTAAACGTCTTATTCCGATTCTGATTCTGGCCGTCGTGGCCGTATTGTTCTTTGCCTTTAATCTCGACAGTTTTCTGAGTTTTGATGCGCTGGCCAGGCATCAGGCCTGGTTGCTGGAGCAGGTCGATGCCAACCCGGTTGTAGCGGCTCTGGCCTATGTGTTGCTGTATATTGCTGTGGTGGCATTTTCATTGCCCGGCGGCCTGGTCATGACAGTCAGTGGCGGTTTTCTTTTTGGAGCACTGGCCGGTGGCGTGTATGCAGTGATCGGGGCCACGATAGGTGCAACCGCGCTATTTTTGATCGCCAAAACCTCGTTGGGCGATTATCTGCTGCAAAAGGCGGGCAACAGCATGCAAAAGATGCAACAGGGTTTCGCGGACAATGCATTGAGCTACATGTTCGTGCTGCGCCTAGTGCCGATCTTCCCATTTTTTCTGGTTAATCTTGCGCCGGCCTTTCTTGGCGTGCCGCTCAGGATATATTTGCTTGCAACCTTTTTCGGCATCATGCCCGCAACCTTTATCTATGCATTGGCAGGCTCCGGTATCGGCAGTGTTCTGGCACAGGGACAAGGGGTCAGCCTTGCTGGCGTATTGACGCCGCAAATGATTGGCGCGCTCGTCGGCCTTGCCGCGCTAGCTCTGCTGCCGGTTTTCTATAAACGTACGCATGGTGATCATGTCATGCCGGAGGGAGAGGAATGAGTCAGGAATTGAAGGTAGACATATGCGTGATTGGCGCAGGTTCCGGCGGCCTCAGTGTCGCTGCAGGTGCTGTGCAGATGGGGGCCAGCGTTGTGCTGGTGGAAAAATCCGAGATGGGAGGCGATTGTCTGAATACCGGCTGTGTACCCTCCAAGGCCATGCTGGCAGCAGCTGAAAAGGCGCAGGTGGCTCGTGATGCCCGCTGTTTCGGTGTGCAGGTCAGCGAGCCGGTAGTGGACTGGGCCGTGGTTCATAGGCATGTGCATCAGGTTATCGACAAGATAGCACCCAATGATTCGGAAGAGCGGTTTACTGATCTCGGCGTGCAAGTCATTCGTGCGGCAGGAGCATTTGAGAGTGAGAACACCTTGCGTGCCGGTGAGTATGTTATTCGGGCAAAATATTTTGTGCTGGCGACAGGATCATCGCCGTTTGTACCGCCCATTGATGGATTGAAATCCGTTCCCTATCTGACCAATGAAACCCTGTTCGATAATCATGAGCCGGTCGATCATCTGATTGTTATCGGTGGTGGCCCCATTGGTATGGAAATGGCGCAGGCTCATCGGCGCCTGGGGGCCAAGGTAACAGTGATGGAAATGGCTCGGCTGCTGATGAAAGACGATCCGGAATTGACGCGGATTGTGATAGAGCGCCTGAGCGGCGAGGGGATAGCCTTTCATGAGGGCGGGCGGAATATCAGGCTGGAAAAGACAGAAGGAGGCCTGATTGCCGCCCGTTGCGAAACCGATGCCGGGCAACAGTGTGTTACCGGTTCGCATCTGCTGATTGCGACCGGACGCGTGCCCAATGTCGATGGACTGAATCTTGAGGCGGCCGGGGTGGCCTATACTAAGCGCGGCGTGGATGTGGATGCCCGGCTGAGAACATCGAACAAGCGCATCTTCGCCATCGGTGATGTGGCTGGCCCGTATCAGTTCACCCATATGGCCGCTTATCAGGCAGGGATCGTGATACGCAATATTCTGTTCAAGCTGCCTGCCAAAGTGGATTACACGGCTGTGCCCTGGGTGACCTATACAGACCCTGAACTGGCCCATGTCGGCATGAGTGAGGGCGATGCTGAAAAGACAGGGACTGATGTGCGGGTGCTGCGCTGGAAGTTTGAAGAAAATGATCGGGCTCAGGCCGAACGCAGAATCGAGGGGCTGGTCAAGGTGATTACCAGCAAAAAAGGGGTGATTCTGGGCGCAACCGTCGTCGGCCTTCATGCCGGCGAGTTAATTCAGCCGTGGGTGCTTGCCATTAGTCAGAAACTGAAAATAGGCGCCATGGCTTCGATGATTGCACCTTATCCGACGCTGGCTGAAGTAAACAAGCGTATTGCCGGTAGTTATTATACCGGGAAGCTTTTTTCAAACGGGACGAAGCGGCTGGTGAGTGCGCTGATGAGACTCAGTTCATAGACATCAGCTTGCGCTTGCTCATGAATCATCTATTCTGGATGCTAATCTTTGGAGAGGAGGGATTATGAAGCGAGTGATTATTGCTTTATTGGCAATGTTTATAGCATCGACGTCTGTTTATGCAGGCGGTTTTTTCGTGGGTGAAATGGCGGCACGGTCGGCAGGTATGGCCAGTGCCTTTACTGCAGTATCTGATGATGCATCAGCAGCATGGCATAACCCGGCTGGAGTTATGTTTTTGGAAGGTAATCAGCTCATGCTTGGCGGTGATGTCATACTGACAAAAAACAGCTTTACGACCAACACATCCAACCCGCTTAACCCGGCCTCAGCCGATGCGGCAAATGGCACATTTTTTGTTCCCCATGCCTACATGACCTATAAGCCTGAGGACTCCAGGGTGGGGTTCTCGCTGGGTATCAATTCGCCATTTGGCCTTGAGACGGATTGGCCATCAACTGCGCCGTTTGGGAATGCGAATACATTTTCGCGCATCAATATGGTGATGCTTAATCCGAGCGTTGCTTACCAGGTTAGCGACAACCTCTCAATTGCGGTGGGCATCGACTATGCCAATGCCTTTAAGGTAGAACTGAATAATAATCTTCAAGATCTCAGCGGCAATGGTGACGGCGTGGGAGCCAATGCATCCCTTCTTTACAAGGGGGATGGATTCAGCTTCGGCGTCAACTACCGCAGCCGCATCAAAGTCAAACTTGCCGGCAATGCAATCGCAAAAAGTACTTTGGCACTGGTCGGCGGAACGACTTCGACAGCAAATACGTCGGTGACATTTCCGGATCAGGTCAACGTTGGTCTGGCATTTGCACCCAATGATCAGTGGATGCTTAGTGCGGATGTCGATTGGGTGAACTGGAAGAGCTTCGACGCCATCAATGTGACATACAGCAGCGCGGCCTATCGCACAGCAGTGTCAACGCTGCAGGGCCTGGTCGGCAGTCCGGTCACGGGTAGTACGACGATACCCGAGAACTGGAAGGCGACCGTTGCTTTCCGTCTGGGTGCGGAATGGAAGTACAATGATCGTATGCGAGTCCGCTTCGGCTTCATCTACGATCCGACGCCGATCAATGCGGTCGATTTTAGCCCAGCCATTCCGGGTAATGACCGACAGCTTTATACTATCGGTTACGGCTATGACCTGACGCCGGCGACCACTCTCGATCTGGGATATGCATACGTACATATCAACAACCGCAACCAGACACAGTCGCCGACGACACCTCCTGGAGCACCGGGTACGGTTAAAAACGGCACATACAAAGGCAATGCACATATTTTGATGGCATCCCTTAATTACCTTTACTGATTTGCATCTGTATTAAACGGGGGCTCTTCATGAGCCCCTTTTTTTGTGTCTGCATGTAAGATAACCGGCTATAATGAAGACACATCTTTGGGCGCAGCGCCCAAGTGGAGGCAGGTATGTTTTGGATCGTTCTTGCAGCTATGGTATTAGGACTGTTTTACCTGCTGGCCATCGCCAGCCTTTCTTTGGTCATCTGGTTTGGAATATTGGCTATCGCAGACTTTGTGCTCATGGCCGCTGGCATGCCCGGCTGGCTGGGCTTGGTTTTCCTGCTACTGATCGCTGTGATGGCGTTGTTTCTTATCAGCGGCGAGCTTCGTCGAAAATGGGTCTCCGGGCCGGTTCTGTCCTATATCCGCAAGACACTTCCGCCGATGTCCCAGACCGAGCGCGATGCTATTGAGGCAGGCACCGTATGGTGGGATGCCGAGTTATTCAGAGGTAATCCCGATTGGAGCAAACTCCTGTCGGTTCCGAGGCCGGAGTTAAGCAAAGAAGAACAAGCGTTTATAGATGGTCCGACCGCTCAACTGTGCGCCATGCTGGATGACTGGCAGATCAGCCATGAGCTGCGTGATTTTCCACCCGAAGTCTGGAAGTTCATGAAGGATAAGGGCTTTTTCGGAATGATTATTCCCAAATCGTTTGGGGGGCTCGGATTCTCTGCATTCGCCCATTCCAGCGTGATCCAGATGGTGGCCAGTCGCAGTGGTGCTGCCGCAGTGACGGTGATGGTCCCCAATTCCCTCGGCCCGGCGGAATTGTTGCTCGCTTATGGCACGGAAGAACAGAAGAAGCATTATCTCCCGCGTCTGGCAAAGGGAGCGGACATCCCGTGTTTTGCCCTGACCGGCCCCCTTGCTGGATCCGATGCCGGGGCGATTCCGGATACAGGCATTGTCTGCGAGGGAATGTTTGAGGGCAGGAAGGTGCTCGGTATGCGCCTGAACTGGGAAAAGCGTTACATCACGCTGGGGCCGGTGGCGACAGTGTTGGGCCTAGCATTTCATGCCTATGACCCTGACCATTTGCTGGGAGAGGAAGAAGATCTGGGCATTACCTGTGCGCTGATCCCGACTGATACGAAGGGAGTCGAGATTGGGCGTCGACATGATCCGCTGAATGTCGCCTTCATGAACGGGCCCAACTGGGGCCGGGATGTTTTCATGCCTCTGGACTGGATCATCGGCGGGCAGCCGATGATCGGCAAGGGGTGGCGTATGCTTGTGGAGCGCCTGTCCATTGGCAGGGGAATCTCGCTTCCTTCTTTGAGTGCAGCGGCCGGAAAGCTTGCTGCCGATTCAACCGGAACTTATGCGCGCCTGCGTAAGCAATTCCGTATGCCGGTCGGCCGTTTTGAGGGTGTGCAGGAAGCCATGGCCCGTATCGGCGGCCTGACCTATATGATGGATGCAACTACCATGCTGACCACATCAGCTTTGGATAAGGGAGAGAAACCGGCTGTGATTACTGCGATCGCCAAGCGCTATCTGACCGAGAGCATGCGGCAGGTGGTTAACGATGCCATGGATGTGCATGGCGGTCGGGGCATCTGTCTGGGGCCTGCCAATTATCTCGGGCGTACCTATCAATCGATTCCCGTGGCCATCACGGTTGAAGGAGCGAATATCCTGACGCGCAGCATGATGATATTCGGCCAGGGTTCAATTCGCTGTCATCCATGGCTGCAGGAGGAGATGGAGGCAGCCTCAATGGAGGATGGCGCGATAGCCCTGGAACGTTTCGATGTGGCTTTGATGGCGCACATGGATTATGTGTTGCGCAATGTTGCACGGGCCTTTGTCTACAGTATTAGTGGCTCCCGTTTGGCTTCTTCCCCTGTAACAGGACCAACGGCAAAATATTTCAGGCAACTTGCACGCTTTTCCGCCGGCATGTCTGCTATGGCGGATGTGTCCCTGCTTCTTCTCGGCGGGGCACTCAAGCGTAAGGAAGCCATTTCAGGCCGTCTCGCCGATGCTTTGGGCTATCTCTATTTGTGTTCTGCGATTCTCAAACGATATGAGGATGATGGACGACCGGCCGATGCGCTGCCGCTTGTGTCATGGGGCTGTGAATACTCCTTGTTCCAGGTGCAGGAGGCACTGGATGGCATTATGCGCAATTTTCCCAACCGGCTGGCAGCCCTGAAGATGCGGGCCTGGGTGCTTCCCTGGGGACGCCGCCTGTCTCTGCCATCAGATCGCCTGAACCACGCTGTGGCCGAGTTGCTTATGCAGCCGTCTGACGCCAGACGGCAATTGGTGGCAGGCATGTATCGGAAGGATGATGCAGACGATCCCCTGGGCTGCCTGCATCAGGCTTTGCAGATGACTCTGAAAGCAGAGCCGATTGAGGCACGCCTGAAAAAGGATGGTCAGTTATGGCAGCCTGATGAAACATATGGTGACTGGCTTGCCCGCATGGAATCCGAAGGCAGGCTTACAAAGGATGAATCAGACGTTCTCCGGCAGACCAGGGATGCAGTGTCCCGGGCTATTCGCGTGGATGATTTTTCTTCTGATGAGTGGAAGAAGCCGGTCAGCAGTCGGGCTAGGGCGAAGCCCCGCGCAAAGAAAGCTACGACAAGAAAAGGATAGAGTTATAAGCCGCCGCTGATGCGCCAGCCTGCCGGGGTTCTGGTCAGATAAAGCTGCTCGCGCTGGGTGATTTCGCGCCAATCACCATCCATTTTCACTTTCAGGTGATAACTTTGTTCGCACTGTGCATGGTGATCATCGATTAGTTTCACATGCCGGTCGAAAGACTTCATCTGGGTTGATTCGAATTGGGAAAACAGGTTGATCATGCGCGCGACAACCGTGATCTTACTTTGCCCATGATCCTGGTAATCCTTTAGCAGAAGTCGGCTGTATGCGCCAATATCACCGCTGCTGACCGCACTGTCGCGTGCATCAAGGATGCTGTTTATCTGAACCTTTTGCATATCGCCGCAGGCCGAAAACATCAGGCACACGAACAGGCCTTTGCAGATAGCGGGGTATATGCGGGCAGCTGGTGCGCTCATGTTTGGGGCTTAGCGGAATTTGGCAGCTTTTTGCGACCAGGAACTTTTCGGGTAATTGTGCTGGAGCAATATTGCGCTTTGGTGAGCATCGTTTCTAAGTCCAAGTTTGGCATACGATGCTGCGAGATAATAAAGGGCTTCTTCAATGGAAGGCGTGGTCTGGTATTTCTCGATAATAACCTGAAAGCGGTTGGCTGCAGCAACGTAGCGATCATTATCGAAATAGAATTTCCCCACGCTGAGTTCATGGCTGCTCAGCGTATTGTATAATCTCTGAAGGTGCTTCCTGGCGTCTTTGGCATAAGCGCTTTCGGGATGTTCCTTGAGCAGGGACTTGAAGGCATCAATGGCGGCCAGGCTCTGGGTGGGATCATTTTCTGCATCGGATCGTTCGCGATAGTGGCTCATGGCCAGCATGTATTTCGCATAATCGACATTGGCATGACGCGGATGGCGGTCGATGAAGCGGCTGCTCAGGGTTTCTGAGAGGATATACTGGCCGTCTTTATAGGCCGCGAAAATGTGCAGCAATTCAGCCCGGATGGCATAGCCGCTGTAGGGGTGGCGGGAGGTAAAATTCTCCAGATCTACGGTCGCCTGACCGTAATCTCCCTTGTTGATCAGGTGTTTTGCATGTTCGTATTCGTTCTGGGCCGTGTCTTTGTAAGCCTTGTCACTGGCGCAGCCAGTAATGGTCAGAATAAGGGCCAGAGCGATTAGGAAGGGACGGATGGGAATATTCATGCGGCGGAGTTTAGGTGTTTGCAGGGCGGGCGACAACGGCGAGGTGACGCCCGGTTTTGCCATGATCCCGTCGGAATGAAAAATACATCTCCGAATTGCAGGATGTGCAAGCTTGCATGGTTTCAATGTTGCTGTCTCTTAGGCCTGCCTGCTGCAGTTGCAGATGGTTGATCCCTGACAGGTCCGCGGTTCCCTGTTGATGGTCGATGAATTCGTCGGCATCCGACGCACTGGCGGCCAGAGCCCCGGCCGTTTCCTCGCCAATGTGAAAGCAGCATGATCCGATGCATGGGCCGAGACTCGCGATCATGCGGGCGGATGAGGCACCGAGTTTTTGCATGTGCGCAATGGTGCGGCCAGCGATATTCGCCGCCGTACCCCGCCATCCTGCATGCACGGCAGCTATAATACCCGCTTCAGGATCGGCCAGCAGCACCGGCAGGCAGTCGGCAGTCCGGACCGCCAGAGTTGTGCCGGCCTGATCACTTATCAGGCTGTCGGCCTCCTGGTCGCGCATGCCCCCCTTGCCGGAACAGTGCAGCACATTTGTGCCATGGATCTGTCTGGCCTGATGCGGCGCATCGGGGATGCCGGCAAGCTTCAACAGGGATTCAAGGTTGGCGGCGGTGTTTTCAGAGGTGTCCCCCAATCCTTCACCGAAATTCAGAGTGTTAAAGGGTGCGGAGCTGACGCCGCCCGTACGTAGCGTGAAGCAGGCAATCAAACCATGCTGTCTGAACAGGCTGGAGCGGATCAGGTCAGCTTCAACCATAATTCTCGCGCAACGCATTCGACAGCTGCACCAGCTCATCTGGCAGCGGAGCAATAATTCGGAGATCAGCGCCGGTAATCGGGTGTGAAAAAGCCAGTAGTTCTGCATGCAGGGCCTGCCCGCTAAGTGATGTAATGGCCGCGCGGCTGGGTTCGGGGATGTCAAGGCCGGGCCGGTAGCTCCTGCCGTACACAGGGTCGCCCAGAATCGGTAAGCGTTCGTGGGCCAGATGGACACGAATCTGATGGGTGCGACCGGTATGCAATGTCAGGCGCAGCTGGCTGAACGGGCCCAGGAAGCGTTCGACTTCGGCTTCGGTAATCGCCTCCTTGCCGCGGACATTGACCGCCATTTTCTGCCGATGTTGCGGATGCCTGCCGATGGGTAATTCGATGCGCTGGTATTTCCATCTTGGGGCGCCGCGACACCATGCCACATACTGGCGGGTAAGATCATGCTCAGCGAACATCTCACTCAGCCGGATATGCGCAGCCTCAGTCTTAGCCACTACCAGGCTGCCCGAAGTATCCTTGTCCAGCCGATGGACGATGCCGGGGCGCTCAATGCCGTTGATGCCGGGTAAATCGGGGCAGTGATGCAGTAACGCGTGCACCATGGTTCCCTGCTGGTGACCATGGGATGGATGCACCACCATACCCGCGGCCTTATTGATAATGATCAGATGTTCATCCTCATACAGGATATCCAGCGGGATATCTTCTGCACTCAGGGATAAAGGTTTGGTTTCAGGAATGAAGATGCTGAATTGATCGCCTTCCCTGACTTTCGTCGAAGCCTGCAACTGTCCGGCATCGGTAGGCGTACCGGGCAGGATGCGGATGATATGTGCCTCGGCAAGCAATTGCTGGATGCGGCTGCGGCTCAGAGATGTGGCAGCCGCAAGTGCCGCATCAAGGCGCTTACCGGAATATGCGCGTTCGATACAAATCACCTGAGCTTCAGACCCCGATTGTGAACTGATGCCTGTCAAGGCTTAGGCCGTTTCTGTGGCGGGGGCCTCTTGCGACTGGTTGGATGAAGCCTCCCCGGAAGCTTCATTGCTGCCTCCTGAGGGTCGGCGACGGCGGCGGCGAGGACGACGACGAGCTGGTGCATCACCATTGCCTTCTGCAGGCTGCTCGCTGCTCGCTGCCTCTATCGGGGTGTTCTCCTGTTTGCCGGTATGGGTGGGCTGAGGGTTGTCATTTTTCTTTCTGCTTTTGCGCTTGCGCTTGGGCTTGCTTCCCTGCCTTGATTCAGGGGCGTCTCTGTCAGCAGCTGTGCCTGTTTCTGCAGAGGTATCCTTTTCGATATCCGCAGGTTTCGCGCGCTTGCGGTTTCGCCCACCGCCGCGACGGCGTGTCTTGCTCTCGGCCTGCAATCTGAGGCGCTCTTCTTCCGCTTTTTTCTCGGCCATCTTTTGCCGACGGGTCTGGCCGGTCAGGAGATCGAAAATAGCCTTGAGAGGGCTCTCTTTCCTTGATTCCCTTTCCTCAACTGCCATCGGGATGCCGACAACCGGGGTGACTGGCTTGAGCTTTCTGCCAGAGCGAACAGGACGCTTGTTCTTAGTGGTGTCTTCCAGCACTTCAACACGCTGCTGGTTGTCTTCATTCCACTGCCGCTCAATGCGATAATGCGGGATATCCAGATCGGGGCGAATCTGCAGGGTGATCTGGATATCGTAGGTATCTTCAATGCTGGCGATGTAGTCGCGCTTGTTATTCATCAGGTATTCGCCGGTATCGGATGGTACCTGTACGGTCAATGTCGGCTTATTACCTGATTCGGCCAGGTCTTCCATGCGGGTGAGCATCTGCAGGGCCATGGCCTCGACCGTGCGGATAAAGCCGCGACCCTGGCAGCGGGGGCATACCTCTGTGGTCGATTCATGTACGGACGGATGCAGGCGCTGGCGGGACATCTCCAGCAGGCCGAAACGCGAAATACGGGCAAACTGAATGCGTGCCTTGTCCTTCTTGCAGGCGTCGCGAAGCATTTCTTCAACCTGCTGGCCATGCTTGCGGTTCACCATATCGATGAAATCGATGACGATAAGCCCGCCGATATCACGAATGCGCAGCTGGCGCGCGATTTCCTCGGCCGCTTCCAGATTGATGGCCAGGGCCGTGTCATTAATATGCTTGCCCTTGGTCGCACGGGATGAGTTGATGTCGATCGAGGTCAGTGCTTCTGTAGGATCAATAACAATGGAGCCGCCAGTTGGCAGGCGCACTTCATGATCGTGGATCTCCTCGCAATGCGATTCGACGCCGTAGTGACGGAAAAGCGGCTTCTTGCCACGGTACAATTTGACCTGCTTTTCCCTGCCTGGCAGCACCGCATGCACGAACTGCTTGGTCTGGGTATAGATATCATGGTTATCCACCCAGATTTCCGAGATATCCTCGCTGTAGTGGTCACGGATAGCGCGCGTGGCCAGGTTGCTTTCCAGATAAATCAGGGCAGGGGAAGGGGTGGTTTCGCTCTTGATGCGGATCTCATCCCACAGGCGGCGCAGGTAGTTGTAGTCGCGCTGCAGAGCTTCAAGCGTCTGATCCTTGCCCGCTGTACGGACGATCAGGCCCATATCTTCCGGTACATCCAGATGGGAGAGGATTTCCTTCATCGAACGGCGGTCTTCATCGGAAAGCTTGCGTGAAATACCACCGCGGCTCGTATTCGGGCTAAGAACGAGATAGCGCCCGGCCAGTGAGATCTGGGTGGTCAGGGCAGCGCCCTTGTTGCCGCGCTCTTCCTTCACCACCTGCACAAGGATTTCCTGCTTTGATTCAAGAATATCCTGAATGTTCAGGTTACGGCTGTCTGCATTGTGGTCGGCGCTTTCTTTCCAGTAGGAGGGATTGATTTCATTCAGCGGCAGGAAACCTTGCCGGGTTGAACCATATTCAACAAAGGCCGCTTGCAGGCTGGCCTCCACCTTGGTTATTTTTCCCTTATAGATATTGCTTTTGGTCTGGATCTTCTGAGCGGATTCGATATCCAGCTCGTGCAGATATCCATCTTCAACAATGGCCACGCGACTCTGTTCTTCGTGCGCGGCATTAATCAGCATGATTTTCTTGTGCACGCCATCTTCCTTTGGCGTTTTCAGGACTTATGAATTCTGGCGCACTCAAGGTGCTATAGCGGCATTTACATGCAACCGCACAATCGTCAGACAACCGCTGTTGCATGAATACACAAAGAACCGGTGCGGCAGATGTACATGCCGCGACTGGCTGGTTCAAGTCATTGCAACGCTTTTGAAGCCAAACACCAAATTATTTTACTGCGCCGGAAAAACATCCGGTAGCAGCTTTAAGCCATTAAACGCATTTTATTTTATGCAGGCTCAACATGCTGTACACCCCATCGACAATGCCATGAAACGTCCAATGTTTCCCGGCCAGATACAACTAGATGATATCGGGACAAAGCCTGTTCCAGTTTCCGAATAAACTTTCAGAAGCTGGGATTCCCGATGGCAAACCACTATCATTGCATCGCTTTATTGATTCACTATGTGGTGCAGGGGGCATGGAGCTCGCTGCATAGTCCCACAAACTAACCGAAGGAACCGGGTAATGGCAAGAATAGACATGACATCGGGGTTGCTCTTGATCGGTGAGGATGAAGCCGGCAGCCGCCTTGATCGGGCTCTGCTCCGGCAATTAGGCCCTGAACAGCGAACCCTGATCATGCGGTTGATCCGCAAGGGCAATGTGCGCATCAATCGCAAGCGCGCCAAGCCTGATGATCGCCTGCAATCCGGTGATGAGGTGTTTCTTCCGGCTAGTCTGCGCCAGCCCGCAGAACCGATGGCGCAAACTGCCGATATCCCTGTCTCATTATTGAAACAGGTCGCCTCGCTGCACGTGCTGTTTGAAGACAGCCATCTGCTCGCTGTCTACAAGCCAGCCGGCATGGTGGTGCATGGCGGCAGCGGTTATAACGCTGGTCTGATCGAGGCCCTGAAGGTGAGCCGGGATTTACCTGACCTGCGACTCGCTCATCGTCTCGACCGCGACACCTCCGGGGTGTTGCTGATGGCAAAAACCCTCCCCAGTTTGCGAGAGTTGACCGAATCATTTCGTGAGCGCGACATGCAGAAAACCTACTTTGCCCTTGTTGCCGGCCATCCCTTTGCACATGCCGGACGCATGCAATCGAAGCTCAGCAAGGGTGTTGTTCAGGGCGGTGAGCGCATGGTGATCGATGCCGACGAGGGCAAGGAATCCGTCACCGACTTTCAGGTCTCCATACAACTGGCCCGTGAGGGTTTTCCATATTCCCTGATGGCGCTGAATCCCCATTCGGGACGAACGCATCAGTTGCGCGTACAGTTGGCAGGGGAAGGGCATGCCATCCTTGGTGATGGAAAATATGGCGAGAAGGCCGACAATCAGGCCTTCAAGCGTATCGGTGGCAGGGGCCTTGCCTTGCATGCCTGGCGCTTGCGCTTTGTGCATCCGGCCAGCGGCAAGCCGATGGAATTGCGGGCGCCGTTGCCGCAAGACTGGTTCAGGGTGCTGGCGAACTGAAAAAAGGAGGCTGAGATGAGAGGAAGCTGTTTGTGCGGGGCGATTGCCTACGAAATCGATCAACCGGCCGGCCGCATCGTACATTGCCACTGCCAGACCTGCCGCAAGGCGCAGGGTGCTGCGTTTTCATCCAATGCCTTTATTTCGCGGGAGCATTTCCGCTGGATTCACGGGCAGGAGCTGCTGTCGTTCTATGAATCCTCGAAGGGCAAGTCCCGTTACTTCTGTTCCGCCTGTGGTTCGCACCTTGTTGCCATGCGGGCGGACCAGCTGAATGTTGTTGTGCGTGTGGCAACTCTGGATGACGATCCGCAGCCCACTTCATTTGCCCATGCATGGACATCGCACGACCTCCCGTGGCTCGATTTCAGCGACGATGTTCCCGCATATCCGGAATTCCCTCCGACAAAGTAGGGAGAAACAAGTAACTTCTTCATTTAACATTAGCAATCTATCTTGGCAGAAGTTTATTCCTATGCTTCAATAGTAGGTGAATTTGTAATCAATCTATTGAAAGTGATGTGATATGTCCGAGCAAAAGAACGTACCTAAGGATTCGATGCCGATGGCAATCGCTTGTCATATCGCCATTGCTGCCCTTTTTTGTATTGCATTGGCCATTGAAATTTCTGCGTGGGCAAGTGGAGCCAAGAATGAGGTGATCGGGGCGGCCTTTTTTCTTGTCGTTGTATGGCTTGGACTTCCGGTTGGAATTTTAGTGATTCTTGCAATTTACCATTCATCGAAAGCGCTCGACCAGAGGATAATGATACTGGTGCCAGCTATGTTTATTCCCATAGCGTTGATGGTAGTTGGCGCACCATTGCTGATATCAATTTTGTTTCAGGCATTCTATGTAATACTTGTTTTGATTGTTGGCTTAATATGGTAATTTAGTTTGGAGAGTAAGGCGTCTGTTGATAGCTAAATGCTTGGCACCGAATTCGGCGAAATTCTCGAATCACATCGGCGAGCGGAAGAACGTTTCCCTGACAAGCTTTAGAATTCAGATTTCCGGATGTTCTTATTCGGAGAGGGAGATGAGTGATGAGAAGTTTTCTATTTTTTCTTGCAATGATTTTAGTGACACCTTTATCAGCTGCCGAGATTGAAGGTGTCGATGTTCCCGATTCTGTGCAAGTGGCCGGAAAGACACTTTCTCTCAACGG
>Ga0102953_1000968_pt1 | contig 18735 bp, 16 predicted proteins | sample SalPon2A_C_D2_MG_FD_78509 | JGI IMG/M metagenome (GOLD analysis project Ga0102953, IMG submission 78509) | Soil microbial communities from South San Francisco under conditions of wetland restoration - Salt Pond MetaG R2A_C_D2_MG | ecosystem: Environmental > Terrestrial > Soil > Wetlands | place... | reverse complement strand
TTGGTGCGCGCGTGCCGGCCGCTGTAGAAGAACAGCAGCGAGCCCCAGAAGGCCTGTCGGGTGGCGTCCGACATCGCCAGCTCGCGGGCGCGCACGTGGGCGCCGTCGTACTCGATGAGCTTGATGCCGCCCAGCGCCGTGATGGTGGGGTCGTGGTAACCCGACGCCCCCTCCAGCACCTCCACCTCGATGTGGCCCGCCTCGCGTGCCAGCTCGGCCGGTTCCGGCGTCTCCCCCCGGTAGCGGTGCATGGCGCCCAGCAGGCTCACCGTCAGCGCGCCGGAGGCGCCCAGGCCGCTCTCGCTGGCCAGGTCGGCGAGGATGTGGATGGTCATGGGGGTGTCGAGCAGGCCCGTGAGGCGCAGGCTCTCCCGCACCAGGTCGTGGCGGATGCCGCGCCCGTCCGGCGCCTTCTCCTGCGTGTCCTGGTACCTGAGCTCGAAGATGCCGCCCGGGTTGGGCTTGAGCACCACGTAGACGAAGCGGTCGATGGCCGCGCTCACGGTGACGCCGCCGAAGCGCTCGGCGAACGGGCGGATGTCGGTCAGCCCGCCGGCCAGCGGGATGCGCAGCGGCGTCTTGGTGACGATCACGGCTCCGCCCCCTGCAGCTCGAGCACCCGCCGAGCGACCGCCAGCACGTTCTCTTCCGGGGTCGGCTCGGTGCCGCCCAGGTGCAGCCACTCCTCGGCCCGCAGCCAGCCCACGCTCAGGCCCGCCTCGATCTGGCGCTGCAGGTTGGGCAGCGCCCGCACCTCGTCGCCGGTGGGCTCGTGCATCGCCGCCATCACGGCGGGCTCGAGCTTCCACAGCCCGATGTCGGCGAGCGGCCCGCGCCCGTACCACGCCTTCGTCACGCGCCCAGCGTCCACGGTGACGCGGACGCTGGCGTTGGCGTCGAGGCCGCCGGGCGCCAGCGTGAGCGCGTTGGCGTCCTCGTGCCGCGCGATGGCGCCGAAGAGCGGGCCGGGCACGTAGAGGTCGCCGAGCCACACCACCGCCGGCGCGTCCCCCTCGAGCGCGGCGGCTACCGTGGCCAGCGCATGCCCGGTGCCGCGCGCCTCGCCCTGCTCCAGGTAGCGGATGGGGAGCCCCTCGTAGGCGTCCCCGAAGTACGCGCGCACCTGCTCGCCGCGGTGCCCCACGAGCACCAGCAGGCGGTCGCGCTCCGGGTCGCACGCGGGGTTGCGGCGCAGGTTGCGCACCGTGTACTCCAGGAAAGGCGTGAGCGCGACGGGCAGCATGCACTTCTGCAGGTAGCGGCCGAGCGCGCCGAAGCGCGTCCCCTTCCCTGCAGCCAGGCATACGAAGTCCATGGGGGCCACACCTTACCACGCACCGATGGCGCTGCCGGCTGCCATGGAGGGCGCGCCGCGAGCGCTCGCGGCGCGCATCCCGACATGCCCCGGGGTCCTGAGCCCGCGGAGGTCGGATCCCACGGCCCATCGGCAAGGGGTGCCGAACGGGACGGAACTGGGGCGCTCGGCCGGGGCCGGCTCGGTTGCCCGGTCTTGGCCTATGCCTCCGCGGCCGCGGCCGGACGCCTCAGCCCGTCACCGGAAGTACGGGCTCACGGCCTTCATCGGCGCGGGCTCCTCCACGGGCAGGATCATGCCCCGCAGCTCGCCCTGCGGGAAGGCGGCGGTGTGGACGTCCATGTACAGCCGGCCCTGGGCCAGCATGAGCTGCTGCTCGGAGGTGAGGTACACGTCGCCACCGAAGGAGCCGTGGTTCTGCCCGTCGTTCTGGAGGCCCGCGACGATGGTATCGAGGTGATACAGCGCGGGGTCGTGGTGGATGTGGATGCCGTACGCGACCTCCGGCAGGATGGCGTCCCGCAGGTCGGCGTACGAGCCGTGCACGCTCAGGCGGTTCCCGACGAGCTCGAGTTGCGCGCTGGCGCTTCCGTGGAAGAGGTTGTCGCTCATTCCCGTGCCGAGCTCCAACCGGTCGGCCGGCCCGAACCCTCCGTAGTGCATGGTGACCAGGTATCGGGCGGGCGCCGTCCCGCCGGGCTCGATGGCGTAACCGATGCCGACCACTACCGCCAGCGTGGCGATCATGGCGCTCAGCCACGCGATCTTCCGAATCATGATCTTCCCCCATCTGTGCGGCGATACCGCGACGACAGCTCGCGCGGTGCGCGCACCGGGACGCGACAGTTTTCGGGTCAGACGGTCTGTGCTGTGCGACTGGGCCTGCGACGACCATGCACGTCGAATGGCCGGCCCATCATGATCTGGCGGCGACAGGCATCGAACCACCCCCACATCGACTCGAGGAGAAGCTTCGCGGGCTCATGTCAAGGGTAGGCGCCCGAGGTCCCCCGAGCCAGGGACATACGCCTTGCACCAGGGCGTATTCGCGCCTCCATGCAGGCACATGGGCGGCTGCGCCGTGCTCGAACGGCGGAGGGCAGGCACGCGCCCACGCCGAGGCGGCGCGTGTCTGCTTGAGGCCCATGCGCGGACGCGGCGCGCTACCAGCTGGCCTGGCCCCTGTAGCTCACCGGCAGCAAGACGCCCTTCAACTCGCTGTCCCCGGTGGCGTAGGTGTGGATATCGACGTACATGCGGCCGGTCTCCAGCATGGTGCGGTACACCGGCGTGAGCGTCACGCTGCCGTGGAACAGCCCGCTGGTCCCGCCCTCGTTGGGCAGCCCGCGGATGAGGGTATCGACGTGGTAATCGGCCGGGTCGTGGTGCAGGTGCACCCCGAGCGCCAGATCCGGCACGATGGGGCCGGACAGCCCGGAGTAGGCTCCGTGGAGCACGAGCTGGTCGCCGTCGATGTAGGCCTGGACCCAGCCGGCGCCCCGGGAGAGGGGGTCGCTCATGCACTGGGAGCCCAGGTCGCCGGTGATCAGGTTCCCGCACAGCAGGTGCGCCTCGTACAGCACCCCCACCGTGCTCGGCGGTGCGGCCCTCGTCGAGGCCATCATGAGCCCTGCCAGCAGCGCTGCCCCCAGCAGCCATACGGTCCGTCGTGCCATGTCCCACCTCGTTCCTGCGGCGCACGCCGCGGCAAGCGCCTTGCGCGTTGATACGACCGAATGGGCTCGGGGCTTGCGACGCGAACGCACGATGAAGGGCCGCCCCTCATACCGTGACTGCGACGGACACACCACCACCCCCGTTCCGGCGACGTGAGGAGCAATGCGGGCTCACGGGAAGGGTAGGCCCCTCCGAGCTGCCTGCCCAGAGCCAAATGCCCTCCAGGAGCCGATATTCGGAGCTGGCGCGCGCACGCGTTCAGGGCGTGGCGCGGGGCCCTTCGCTCGTGGTATGCCCGGGTCATGAAGGTACTCGTGGTGGGAGCGGCGGGCCGGACCGGCGCGCACGCCCTGCGGATGATGCTGGCCGCGCACCAGGGCCCCGTCCTGGGGATGGTGCGGCACCCCGAGCAGCGTGACGCGGTCGCGGCGTTCGGCGCCGAGCCGGTGCTGTGCGACCTCACCGCCGACGCACCGCGGGAAGGCGAGACCGCTCTGGAGCAGGCGGTCGCGGGCGTGGACGCGGTGGTCTGCGCCGCCGGTGCCAGGGACAGCCGGGACGCCGAGGCCGTCGACCACCTGGGCACGGCCCGGCTGATCGGAGCGGCCGACGCGGCGGGCGTGCGGCGCTTCGTGCTGGTGAGCGCCATGGGCACCGACCACCCCGAGCGTGTGGCGCCCTCGCTGCGCCCGCTGCTGCAGGCCAAACGCGAGGCGGAGAAGGCGCTCGCGGGCAGCGGCATGGCGTGGACGGTGCTACGCCCCGGCAGCCTCACCGACCAGCCCGGCTCCGGCCGCGTCCGGCTCGGTGAGAGCCTGGACGCCCACGGCAGCGTGCCGCGCGCCGACGTGGCGCGGGTGGCGGTCTCCGCGGTCCGGCTGGGCGTGGCCGACGGCCGCTGCCTGGAGCTGCTGGCGGGCGACATCCCCATCGAGGAGGCGCTGCAGGGACTCTAGTCCTCGCCCGCCCCAACCTTCGGAGCCTAGACTTGGAGCGTCGGAAGACCCGCGCCCGGCTGCGGCCGCGGCGCGCCGTGAACCTCGCAGGCCGCGCTCACGCCCCGACCCGTCCGGGGCCGGCGCGCCCGCACAGGGAGGCGCCATGATCCCCAAGGCACCCTTCGGAAGCACCGGTCACGTCAGCACCCGTACCCTCTTCGGGGCGGCCGCGCTCAGCGACGTCAGTCAGGGCGACGCGGACAGGACGGTGGAGCGCATCCTCGACCATGGCGTCAACCACATCGACGTCGCCGCCAGCTACGGCGACGCCGAGCTGCGCCTGGGGCCGTGGATGGAGAAGCACCGCAAGGAGTTCTTCCTCGCGAGCAAGACCGGCGAGCGCGGCTACGCGGCCGCGCGCGACGAGATCCGGCGGTCGCTCGAACGGCTTCGCACCGACCACCTCGACCTCATCCAGCTCCACAACCTCGCCGAGGAGGACGAGTGGCAGGTGGCGATGGGCGAGGACGGCGCGCTGCGCGCCTGCGTGGAGGCCCGTGACGAGGGGCTGGTGCGCTTCATCGGCGTGACCGGCCACGGTCTCGGCATCGCCGCCATGCACGTCAGGAGCCTGGAGCGCTTCCCCTTCGACAGCGTGCTCTTCCCCTACAACTACGTGCTGCTCCAGGACGCCGGCTATCGCGCCGACGTGGAGCGCCTGCTGGCGGTGTGCCGGGAGCGCAACGTGGCCACCCAGACCATCAAGTCGTTGACGCGCCGGCCGTGGGGCGAGCGCCGCCAGACGCGCGCCACCTGGTACGAGCCGCTGGAGGATCCCGACGACATCCGCGTGGCGGTCCACTGGCTGCTGGGGCACGACGGGTTGTTCCTCAACACCGTGGGCGACATCCACGTGCTGCCGCACGTGCTCGCGGCCGCGGAGGACTTCGCGGGCCCCGTCGATGACGCCGCCATGCGGGCGGTGGTGGACAGGCGGAAGATGGAGCCGCTGTTCGTGCGCTGAGAGCGGCGGCCCGGCCGCTGCATGACTATTCTCCGACTCCCCGGCGGTCGCCACTGCGGCCGCCGGTGTTCTCTGGCTCTCGGGCGTGCGTGACGGCCCTCCAGGCTTCCCGCGGCGCCGCGGCGGTCCGACCTGTGCCGGGTGAAGACCCGCCGGCTTCGTGATAATGTACGGCCACCAACGTAGGAAGGGGGGTGGGTGCGTCGCCCGGCACGGAATGTCGCGGCGATCGTGCCCTACCCGGACCGTTCGACCGAGAGGATGCCTGTGACGATGGACGCGGACACCGTCAACGCTCCGCCGCTGCTCTCCGCCCGGGATCTCAGCAAGTCGTTCAGGGGGCTGCGGGCCTTGAACCGCCACGAGCTGACCGTTCGCCAGGGCGAGCTCGTCGGCGTCATCGGCCCGAACGGGTCCGGCAAGACCACGCTCTTCAACCTGGTCTGCGGATTCACGCGCGCCGATGCGGGCAGCGTCCTCTTCGACGGCCACGAGCTGACACGCCTGCGGCCGCCCACCATCGCGCGCCTGGGCGTGTCGCGCACGTTCCAGGGCAGCCGCGTGTGCAAGAGCCTCACGGTGCTCGAGAACGTCGAGGCGGCCGCGCAGCGCCTCCACCCGATCACCCTGCTCGACGCCGCTCTCGGCACCCCGCGCTACCGGCGCGCGCTGGCCGCCACCGAGGAGGCGAGCCTCGAGCTCCTCGAGCTGGTGGGCCTGGCCCATCTCGCCGCCGCGCCGGCCGGCTCGCTGCCCTACGGAGACCAGCGCCGGCTGGAGATCGCCCGGGCGCTCGCCAGCCGGCCCAGGCTGTTGCTGCTCGACGAGCCCGCGGCCGGCATGGACCCGCAGGAGACACGCGAGCTGATGGACCTCATCCGCCGCATCCGCGACGGCTTCGAGCTGGCGGTGGTGGTCATCGAGCACGACATGGACCTGGTCATGAACCTGTGCGAGCGCATCCAGGTGCTCGCCTACGGCGAGCTCATCTGCGAAGGCGATCCGGCCATGGTGCAGTCCGATCCCAAGGTGCTCGAGGCCTACCTGGGGAGCAGCCGCGACGGGAGCAGCCAGCATGCCTGAGATGCTGGCGCTGGACGCCCTGACCGTGAGCTACGGGCCGGTGGCGGCCCTCAAGGGCATCGACCTGGTCGTCCAGGAGGGCGAGGCGGTCGCGCTACTGGGCGCCAACGGCGCGGGCAAGAGCACCACCCTGCGCGCCGTTTCCGGCATCGTGCGGCCGCGCCGCGGCGGCGTGCGGTACCGGGGCCAGGACATAGGGCGCCTCGACCCGGGCGAGATCGTCGGCCTGGGCGTGGCGCACTGCCCCGAGGGCCGGCGCGTGTTCGCGGGCATGACCGTGCTCGAGAACCTCAAGCTCGGCGCCAGCCGCCGGCGCGACGAGGCCGGCGTGCGGCAGGACATCGCCCGCATGGAGGAGCTGTTCCCGGTGCTGGGCGAGCGGCGCCAGCAGCGCGCCGGCACGCTCTCGGGCGGCGAGCAGCAGATGCTCGCCATCGCCCGTGCGCTGATGAGCAGGCCCAGGCTGCTGCTGCTCGACGAGCCCTCGCTGGGCCTGGCGCCGCTGCTGGTCGAGACCATCTTCGACACCCTGGCCGAGCTCAAGCGCCAGGGCGTGACGCTGCTGCTCGTCGAGCAGAACGCGCGCGTCGCGCTCGACCTGGTGGACCGGGCGCTGGTGCTGCGCACCGGCAACGTCGTGGCGTCGGGCGGCGCCGAGGAGCTCAAGCGCGACCCGCAGGTCGTCGAGGCGTACCTGGGAGGTGGCAGGTGAACGTCATCGACTACGTCTTCCAGCAGCTCGTCAACGCCGTGAGCCTGGGCTCGCTCTACGCCCTCATCGCCGTGGGACTGTCGCTGGTCTTCGGCATCCTCAACCTCATCAACTTCGCCCACGGCGACATGATGATGGTCGGCGCCTTCGCGGCGTTGCTGCTGGAGAGTGCCGGGGTGCCGTTCCCGCTGGCGCTGCTCGGCGGCGTCGTGTTCGGGGGCGCGGCCGGCTTCGTCATGGAGCGCGCCGCCTTCCGGCCCGTGCGCGGCGCGCCCGACGTGACCATGCTGCTCACGTCGTTGGGCGTGACGTACATCCTCGAGAACCTGGGCATCCTGCTGTTCTCGGCGAGCCCGCGCAACTTCCCGTTGCCGGTGTGGCTCGGCCACGTCTACAAGCTCGCCGGCGGCCGCATCACCTTCACCAACATCAACCTGCTGACGCTGGTGTTCTCGGTGCTGGCGTTCCTGTTCCTGTACTGGTTCGTGACGCGGACGGGCGTGGGGCTGGGCATGCGGGCCACCGCCGAGGACCTCGTCGCCGCCCGGCTGGTGGGGGTGCGCGTCAACCTGGTGGTGGTCGTGGCGTTCGTGTTGGCGTCGGCGTTCGCGGGCCTGGCAGGCCTGCTGTGGGCCGCGCAGGTGGGCGTCGCCTACCCACTGATGGGCTTCACGCCCATGCTGAAGTCGTTCGTGGCGGCCATCATCGGCGGCTTCGGCACCATCGAGGGGGCGCTGCTGGGCGGCTACGTGCTGGGTGCCCTGGAGATCGCGATCGTGGCCTTCCTGCCGCCCTCGGTATCGCCCTACCGCGACGCCCTGGTGTTCGCGCTGCTCATCGTCCTGCTGCTGTTCCGCCCCGGCGGGATCATCAACGTGCGCCGGGAGGTGAAGCTGTGAGGGCTGCCCGGCTGGTGCTCTTCGCGGCGGCGATGGTGGCGGTGGGGCTGGCCGCGCCGCACATCGGCGAGTACCCGCAACGGGTCCTGCTGGTGATGGGCATCGAGATCATCATGGTGGTCTCGATGGCGCTCTCCAACGGCTTCACTGGGGTATTCTCGCTCAGCCACGTGGGCTTCATCGGTCTGGGCGCGTACGCCTCCGCCATCCTCACGCTGCCCGTCACCGCCAAGCACGCCTACCTGCGCGACCTGCCCGGCTTCCTGGGCCACGTCAGCCTCGGCTTCCTGCCGGCGACGCTGATCGCCGGCGCGTTGTGCGTGGTGGTGGCGTTCCTGGTGGGGCTGCCGCTGATGCGCCTGTCCGGGCACTACGTCACGGTCGCCACGCTCGGGCTGTTGGTGATCGTGAACGTGGTGCTCGTCAACGCCGACGCCTTCACGCGCGGCTCGCGCACCTTCACCGGGGTGCTGCCCTACACCGACATCTGGTGGGTGCTGGGGTGGCTGGCGGTCACCTGGCTGGTGTGCTCGCGGGTCGCCTACTCGCCGTTCGGGCGCGCCATGCGCGTCAGCCGCGAGGACCTGGTCACCGCCGAGGCCGTCGGCATCGACGTCCTGCCCACCCGCATGACCGCCTTCGTGATCAGCGCCTTCTTCTGCGGCGTGGCGGGCGCGCTGTACGCCCATTACCTGACCTCGTTCTCGCCCCACGCCTTCTACTTCCCGCTGATGATCCAGCTGCTCGTGATGCTGGTGATCGGCGGCATGGCCAGCCTCACCGGCGCCAGCGTCGGCGTCGTGGTGGTGACCATCCTCTCCGAGGTGCTGCGCAACCTCGAGCGCGGCTTCCAGCTGGGCGCGCTCCACGTGCCCCCGCTCTACGGCGCCAGCCAGGTCACGCTCGGCGTGATCTTCATCCTGATCATGGTCTTCCGCCCCCAGGGGCTACTGGGAGACCGCGAGCTCGTCCTCGTTCCGAGGAGCCGGCGCTCACGTGCCGCCGGCATGCCCCGAGAGGAAACGGAGGTGCAGGCATGAAGTTCATTCGGCCCCTCGTGGTGGCGGCCGCCACCCTGCTGCTGGCCAGTGCGGCTATGGCCCAGCAGCCGATCAAGATCGGCGGTGCCTTCAACCTGACCGGCGCGCTGTCCTCGTTGGACGTGCCGGCGGCGAACGGCGCCAAGCTGGCGGTCAAGGAGATCAACGCGGCGGGCGGCGTGATGGGCAGGCCGCTGGAGCTCGTCGTGTACGACGGCAAGACGGATCCGGCGACGATCACCAACATCGCCGCGCAGATGATCAACGGCGATCATGTCGTGGCGATCACCGGCTTCACCGACTCGGACTCCGCACTCGCCCTCGGCCCCATCGCTCAGAGGAACAAGGTCCCGTTCGTGACGGCGGGAGCGACCTCGCCGCTGCTGCCTTCGCAGATCGGCAACTACATGTTCCTCGAGCCGTTCGGCGACAACGTGCAGGCGGCCGTCGGCGCCGAGTACGCCATGAAGAACTTCGGCGGTAGCGCCTACCTGCTCTACGACAAGGCCACGGAGTACACCAACCTGCTGGCGGGCTACTTCAAGGACGCCTTCACCCATGCCGGCGGCAAGGTGCTGCTGGAGGACTCCTACAAGTCGGGCGACACCTCGTACACGGCGCAGATCACCAAGCTCAAGGCGCTCTCGACGCAGCCGGACTTCCTCTACATCTCGGCCATGCCCGACGACATCGGCACCATCGTCAAGCAGGTGCGCCAGGCGGGCATCGACCTGCCCATCATCGGCGGCGACGGGTACGACACGCCGCTGCTGGTACAGGTGGCGGGCCCGGCGTCCGACAACGTCTACTACACCACCCATGCCCTCATGACCATGGACAGCACGCCGGCCGTCCAGAAGTTCATGCAGGCCTACAAGGCCGAGTACGGCAAGGATCCGGAGAACGCCTTCGCGGCGCTGGGCTACGACGCGGTGCATCTCATCGCCCACGCCATCGAGCAGGCGGGTTCGACCGACCCGACCAAGATCCGCGACGCCTTGCAGGCGACCAAGGACCTGCCGGGCGTCACCGGCGCGATCAGCTACACGAACGGCAAGCGCGTGCCGCAGAAGCAGGTCACGGTCATCGGCGTGAAGAACCAGCAGCTCTACCTCGCGGCGCAGCTGGCGCCGAGCTACATCCCGACGCCCTGAGCGCACGCTCTCGGTCGCGGCCGCCCGGCCCTCGAGGGCCGGGCGGCCGTCTGGGGCGGTCCGGCGCGAAGCGCGCGTGACCGCTGCGCCGGCCGCGAGGACGCGACGTCGAGGCACCGACACGAAGGCACGGGCAAGAAGGGTGCGACACGAAGGGCCCGACGCGAAGGCGCGGGCATCGAGGAAGGGACATGAGGGACGCGACATGAAGGACGCCACATGAAGGACGCCACCTACTATCTTCTCAAGGCGCTGGGCGTGCGCTCGGTCCGCTTCGTCACCAGCGGCAACAGCAACGTCATCCGCGGCAAGGCCGTCACCCTGGAGTCACTGAAGGACGTCTGGGACGGGGGCATCGGCTTCACCCAGGCCCTGCAGGCGCTCCCCGTGATGTACGACGCGGTGATCGTCGAGAGCGGCCTGGGACCGGTCGGCGAGGCCTACCTGATCGCCGACTGGGCCACCCTGCGACCGTTGCCCTACGCCCCCAGCCATGCGCGCGTGTTCGGCGACTTCCATGTCGACGGCAAGCCCTGGGCCTACTGCGCGCGCAGCTTCCTGCAGCGCGTCGTGGAGCGGGCCGGGGACGCCGGGCTGCGGCTGCAGGCGGGCTTCGAGTACGAGTTCATCGTGCTGGAGGGGCGCGCGCCGCTGCAGCCCATCGACGACACCGTGTTCGCCGCCACCCAGGGCGCGGACGTGGGGGCCGACCTCATCGACGACGTCAACGAGGCGCTGGACGAGCAGGGGGTGCACGTCGAGCAGCATTACGCCGAGTCCTCGCCGGGGCAGCACGAGCTGGCCGTGGCGCCGCAGGACCCGGTGGGCGCGGCGGACGCCAACCTGATCGTGCGCGAGACGGTGCGCGCCATCGCGCGCGAGCACGGCCTGGTGGCCAGCTTCCTGCCCAAGATCTTCGAGAACGCCGCCGGCAACGGCCTGCATCTCAACCTGTCGCTGTGGCGGGACGGTACCCCGGCGTTCGCCGACCCCTCGCGCCCGCACGGCCTGTCCCAGGAGGGGGAGGCGTTCATGGCCGGGGTGCTCGAGCACCTGCCCGCGCTGATGGGCATCACCGTCGCCAGCGCCAACTCCTACCGGCGCATCCGGCCCCACTTCTGGAGCGGCGCCTTCCGCGCCTGGGGGAAGGACAACCGCGAGGCCGCGGTGCGCCTGCCCACCGGCCGGCACGGGACCGGGCCCAGCCACTTCGAGCTCAAGACCAACGACGTCACCGCCAACCCCTATCTCTCCCTCGGCGCCGTCATCACCGCCGGGTTGGACGGCCTGGAGCGCGGCCTGAGCCTGCCGGACCCGATCCAGGGCGACCCCGGCCTGCTGACCGAGGAGGAGCGCGGGGCCCGCGGCGTGGACGCCCTGCCCACCGACCTGGAGGAGGCGCTGCGCCGGCTGGAGCGCGACACCGTGCTGAAGGAGGCCATCGGCGAGGACTTCCTCCGCTCCTACCTGGCCGTGAAGCGCAACGAGTGGGAGGCCACCAAGGACCTGCCCCTCGAGGACCAGGTGGCGATGCTGCTGGAGCGCTACTGATGCCGCGCGGTCCGGGCCGGCGCCAAGCGGCGACCCCGGTGCGGGCGGGCGCTGCCGGGGCGCCGGGCGCCGTCCCGCCGCGGCGCCGGGAGGCCTGATGGACCTCGCCGGCATCCCCGTGGTCGACCACCACGCGCACAACATCGCGCTCGACGACGTCATCGCGGCCACCCCGTACCAGGCGCCCTTCACCGAGGCGTCCGACCCGGAGACGGTGCGGGAGTTCGCGCCGGACATCCTCGCTTACCGCCGCAGCCTCCGCGACCTGGCCGAGCTCTTCGGGGTCGAGGCGGATGCAGGCGCGCTGCTGGCCGAGCGCGGTCGGCTGGGGGTGGAGGAGGTGACGCGGCGCTGCTTCGAGGCCGCCAACATGGAGGCGCTGTTCCTCGACGACGGCCTCATGGAAGGGAAGATCCGGCCGCTCGACTGGCACAGCCGTTTCGTGACCACGCGGCGGGTGCTGCGCCTGGAGGTGCTGGCGCAGAAGCACATCCGCGACGCGCGCAGCTTCGAGGCGTTCCTGGAGAGCTTCCGCGCCGCCGTCGATCCGGCGCCGGAGGGGGTGGTGGCGTTCAAGAGCATCGCCGCCTACCGGACCGGTCTGCAGATCGGCCCGCCGGACCTGGAGGCGGCGGCCGCGAGCTTCCGCGAGGTGAAGCGCGAGCATCCCGAGGGCGAGGCGAGGCTGGCGGAGAAGCCGCTGGTCGATCTGGTGGTGGTGGAGGGGCTGCGCGCGGCCGCCAGGCAGGGGTTGCCGACGCAGTTCCACACCGGCTTCGGCGACCCGGACCTGGACCTGCGGCTCGCCAACCCGTTGCACCTGCGGCCCGTGCTGGAGGACCCGGAGCTCAAGCACGCGCGGCTGGTGTTGCTGCACGCTTCCTACCCCTACGCCCGCGAGGCCGGCTACCTGGCGGCGATGTACCCGCAGGTGTTCGTCGACTACGGGCTGGCGGTGCCCTGCCTGAGCGTGGCCGGCATGCGCCGGGCGCTCGGCATGCTGCTGGAGCTGGCGCCGACCAGCAAGGTGCTCTACAGCTCGGACGCGCACGTCGTGCCCGAGCTCTACTACGTCTGCGCCAGGTGGGGGCGGCGCGTGCTCGGCGACGTTCTGGAGGCCGCCGTCGCCGACGGCGACCTCAGCCCGGCCGAGGCCGAGGGTGCCGCCGAGGCGGTGCTGCGTGGCAACGCCCACCGCGTGTACCGCTGGTGAGGCGCAGCCCGCGCCGCCGCCCGGGCGCGACGGGCGACGCGCCGGCGTGCCGCCGCGGCGACCGCGTGCGCGCCGGCGGACGTATGATCGTCCCCCGATGATCGACGCCGACGCTACAGCTGCGCTGCTGGAAGCCGCCCACGCCGCCGAGGACGCCTACCTGGCCGACCTGGAGGCGCTGGTGCGCATCGAGACGCCGAGCGGGCACCTGCCGGGCCTGGAGCGCGCCGCCGAATGGCTGGCGGACGCCTTCGGCGCCGTCGGCGAGGTGGCGCGCGCGGACACGCCGGCGGGGCCGGTGCTGGACGTGCGGGCCCCCGGCCGGGGCCCGCGAGTGCTGATCCTGGCGCACTACGACACCGTGCAGCCGGTCGGCTCCTGGCCGGAGCTGTGGCGCGAGGACGGCGACCGCATCTACGGGCCCGGCACCAACGACATGAAGGGCGGCCTGCTCTTCGCCCTGCACGCGCTGACGCTGCTGGGCGAGGACCGGCGGCCGGAGGTGCGGGTGCTGCTCACCCCGGACGAGGAGGTGCGCAGCGAGGTCAGCCGGCCGCGCATCGAGGAGGCCGCCCGCTACGTCGACGCCGTGCTGGTGCTGGAGGCGCCCACCAACGACGGCGACCCCAAGGTGGCGCGCAAGGGCGGCGGCCGCTACCGCCTCACCGTTCACGGCAAGGCCGCCCACCAGGGGGTAGAGCCGGAGAAGGGCGTCAACGCCGTGGTCGAGGCGGCCCACCAGATCCTGGCGCTGGCGTCCATCGACGACCTGCAGGCGGGCACGCGCCTCGGTGCCAACGTCATCCACGGCGGCACCGTGCCGAACGTGGTGGCGGACCGGGTGGACGTCGACATCGACGCGCGGGCCTGGACGCTCGCCGAAGGCGACCGGGCGGACCGCCGGCTGCGGGCGCTGAAGCCTGTGCTGGAGGGCGCTCGGCTGGAGCTCACGGGCGGCTTCGAGCGCCCGCCCATGGAAGCGCTGCCGGGCAGCATGGCGCTCTTCGAGCGCGCCCGGCGGCTGGGGTCGTCGCTGGGGCTGGAGCTCTCGCCGGGCCGCGTGGGGGGCGCCTCCGACGGCAACTTCACCGCCGCCATGGGGGTGGCGACCCTCGACGGCCTCGGCCCGGTCGGCTTCGCCGACCATACCCGGGAGGAGCACATCCTGCGCTCGGAGATCCCGAGGCGGCTGGCCCTGTTCGCCGCGCTGCTGGCGGATCTGGGGTGAGGCCCGGCGAGTCGCGCGGGGCGCTCGGCTGGCCGCCTGCGGGCCGAGCCTGCCCGGGCGGGAGGGTGGAACGCCGGCGCGCGCGGCCCCGCGCCCTGGCTTGCTCGCGCGGCGGGTAGTTGCCGGCAAGAGTCGGGGCGCGCCTATGCGCGCCCTTCCTCCCTTGTCTGATGCCCCCCACGCGTTCACCTGAAACGATACTCCTGTGCACACGCGATGCGTCGAAAGTCGGAGCTTCCACGCGGAAGCGATCCCGTCACCGCGGCCGGGAGCGGCTTCCAGGGGGTGCTCATGGGGGTGCGTCGAGAGCCGGCTGGCGTGCGCGATGCGTCACGCGTCGTCGCCCCCGGGTGAGGCTTGCATCCTGAACGAGGCAGCGGCGGGCGCTTCGCGTCCCGGCGGTCGCCTCAGTCGCGACGCGGCTCGAATGCGACCGCGCGGGTCGGGGCCAGGATGAGGGCCTGGTAGACCCTGCCCATCGCCTCGGGAGGGTAGGGCATGTCGTGCTCGAGCCACCACTCGATGAGCGCGAAGAACGCCCGCACCACGTGGTTGGCCGCGATCTCGAAGGGGACGTCGCTGCCCGCTGTGGGCACGAAGCTGCGCCGCATCCCGTCGCTGCCCACCTCGTAGATGCGCCCCATCATGTCGACGGAGCAGCGGCTGGCGAGCAGCACCCGGTAGAGGGCGGCGTTCTCCTGCGCGTGGCGGAAGACCAGGGTGCCCGTCTGGGCGGCGTCGGCGTCGCCCGACACCGGCTCGATCAGCGCCATGAGCTCTGCCAGCACGTCGTCGAGCAGCTCCCGGAGGAGCGACTCCTTGTCGCTGTAGTGGCGGAAGAAGGTGGCGTACCCGATGTCGGCCCGCTGCGTCAGGTCGCGGATGGTGACCGAGTCGTAGCCGCGGTCGAGGGTGAGCTCCACCATGGCATGGGCGAGCCTGCGGCGGGTGCGCTCCACCCGCAGGTCGGTGTGCCGCCGGGACCCCTCGCCGTCGCCCATGGGCAGCGCGAGTATACCCGCCGGCCGCGGCGGCGGCGCGCGGCCGGCGGCAAGGTAACGGCACGCGCCCGCCAAAACGAGATGGTGTGTATCATAACGCATGCCTGCCCACCGCCCCATCCCCGCAGCGCAGATCGGCCCGCGCGGCCCTCGCGGCGTCTCCGCGGCCCTCGCAGGAACCCGCCGCAGCCGCTCGCCCCATGATCCCGTCGGCGGCGACGCGCCCGCCTTCGAGCGCCTCGCCGACGGCAGCGTGGTGGTGCGCTCCATGGAGCTGGCGCGGGCGGTGCTGCGCGCCGGCGCGCAGGTGCGCCAGGCGGGCTTCAACAGCGAGAGCATGCAGCGGCGCGGGCTGCCTCTGAAGCGCCCCATCCTGTTCCAGGAGGGGGACGAGCACCGTCAGCAACGCATCGCGACCGCCCATTACTTCACCCCGGTGGCGGCCAGCGAGCGCTACCGCGCCATGATGGAGGACCTCGCCGATGCGCTGGTGGACGAGCTCCGGCGCGCGGGCGGCGGCGATCTCAGCGCGATCGGCATGCGCCTGGCGGTGCGGGTGGCGGCCGAGGTGGTGGGGCTGACCGACAGTCTGGACGGGCGCATGGACCGGCGCCTCGACGCCTTCTTCGCCATCGACCCGGCGCCGTTCTCGTGGCGCCCCGACCGCCTGTTCACCTTCCTGCGCACGCAGGGGCGGATGCTGCGCTTCTACCGCCACGACGTGCGTCCCGCCATCCGCGCGCGCCGCGCCGCCCCGCGCGACGACGTCATCTCCCATCTGATCGGCAAGGGCTACCGCGACCCCGACATCCTCATCGAGGCCATCACCTTCGGGGCCGCGGGGATGGTGACCACCCGCGAGTTCATCAGCATGGCCGCCTGGCACCTGCTCGAGGACGACGCGCTCAGGAGCGACTACCTGGCGCGCGACGTCGAGGACCGCAAGCGCTTCCTGTCCGAGCTCGTCCGGCTCGAGCCGGTGGTGGGGCGGCTGTTCCGCCGCGTGAACGAGGGCCTCACGCTGGAGGTCGGCGGCCGCAGCGAGACGCTCGCGCCCGGCACCCTGGTGGCGGTCGACCTGCGCGGCGCCAACGCCGACGAGGAGGCGGTCGGCAGCGAGCCGCTGACGCTGCGGCCGGACCGCGCCATCCCGGCGAAGGGCGTGCAGCCCTACGCGCTGGCGTTCGGCGACGGCCATCACCGCTGCCCCGGCGCGTACCTGGCGTTGGAGGAGGCGGACGTCTTCCTCACCCGGCTGCTGCGCCTGCCCGGCCTGCGCATCGCGTCCGGCCCGACGCTGGGCTTCGGCAAGCTGGCGCAAGGCTACGAGCTGCGGGAGTTCATGCTGGCGGTGTGACCGGGAGGATGTCCGTACGGGCCCGCCAGCGGCGGCCTGCCGGCGTCTCTCATGAGAGCGTTCACGGAAGATCCGTGTACCGTTGGACAGACATTGTCATCTTGACAGGGCGAGGATCGGCCCCCTAGCGTAAGAGCGCTCACATGACCGGCGCGACCGTGCTCGACGGTGAGTCCGGTGCCGCCAGGTCATGCGCAGGTGATGTGGATGGAGACCGGTCCCGGGCGGACGGGCTGCCGTGGGGGCCAGCCGGCGCACGGCCGGCAACGACCCTTGGGAGGGGGTTTCGATGGCGACACATCGCAGCTTGCAGACAGTCCTGGTGGCGCTCGTGGTGGTCGCGGCGTCCCTTGCGTTCGCGCAAGGCAACTACGTCACCCACGACGCCGACGGCTCGTTCGTGGTGAAGAGCCTCTACCCGGGCGACACCGTGACGTTCGCACCCGGCGAGCTCGGCACGCTCATCGGCAACGCGTGGGCGAACGGCGCCAGCGCCAGGAAGCCCTTCACCGGCGTCACCCTGAACGTGGTGACGCTCCAGGCGGGGGACAAGGGCGCCATCTCGGGCGGCATCATCAACTGGGTGCCCGCCTTCGAGCAGCTCACGGGCGCCAAGGTCAACGTGGTCCAGAAACCCTTCGACGACCTGGCGCCGGTCATGTTCAACGACGTCCGCACCGGCACCGGTGCCTATGACGGGTTCATCGTGCCGATGGCCTTCATGGGCAGCCTGGTCTCCGGCAACTTCATCGTTCCGCTCAACGACTACATGAAGTCGGCCGAGTACCCGGCGGTCTTCGACAACACCAACCAGGATCCCACCCGCTGGGGCCTCGACGGCACGCTCGAGCCCAGCCTGCAGCGGCTGTACCGCTGGGGCGATACCTGGTACGCCGCGCCGTGGGACTCCGACGGCGTGGTGCTCTACTACCGCAAGGACGTGCTCGACAACCCGTCCGTGCAGGCGGCCTACAAGCAGGCGACCGGCGAGGACCTGGCGGTCCCCACCACGCTCGACCAGCTCGTGAAGGAGGCCTGCTACTTCAACGGCACGGACCCGCTGAACAGCGGTAGCTCGCTCTACGGGATCGTCGAGCCGGCCCAGATCGGCAGCCAGTTCTTCGAGTACTACCGTGCCATCGCCGCGCAGTACGGCGTGGTGCCGGGCGAGGCCGCGCAGGGCTTCAGTCAGACCCTGCAGTTCGACCCGCAGACGATGGATCCGCTCATCAACAACCCGGCCGCCGTGAAGGGCCTGCAGACCTTCGTCGACCTCTACAAGTGCGGCCCCAAGGACCCGGCGTCCATCGACCTCGGGACCTCCTTCAACATGTTCGCGCAGGGCACCGCGGTGTTCCAGATCAACTTCGGCGACACCGGCACGATCATCGAGTCCCCGGACGGCAACTCGCCCGTCAAGGGTCACCTCGGCGTGGCGGCCGTGCCCGGCTCGACGCAGGTCTACAACCTGGCCAGCAAGAGCTGGGTCACGCGCAGCCAGCCCAACCAGGTCGGCAACGAGGCCGGCGCCAGCTGGTCGGGCATGGTGTCCTCGCTGTCGCAGCACGCCGACGCCACGTACGCCCTGTTCGCCTTCCTCTCCAGCCCCTCCATGCACCTGTGGAACGCCCGCTGGGGCTTCGACGGCGTCGACCTCGGGCGGCACACCGACTTCCTGCCGCCCAACGGCGCGGCCGACATCCAGAACTACCTGAGCGCGGGCTTCAACGCGGACGACATCAAGCAGATCTCCGACGCCTACGCCAGGAACTTCACGGAGCCGGCGTACGAGTACCTCCGCATCCCGGGCACGCCCGATTACGACCTGGCGCTGGAGCAGAACCTCCAGGCCGCGATCACCGGCCAGATGACCGCGCAGCAGGCGCTCGATCAGGTGGCGACGCGCTGGAACACCACCACCGACCAGACCGGCCGGCAGCAGCAGATCAGCGTGTTCCAGGAGTCGCTGAAGTAGACGAAAGCACCTACGCGTCAGCCGCTCGATGCGGCTACCATCATCCACATGGGCCTGCGCATGACGTCACGTGAGGTTGGGCGCCCGAAAGGGCGCCCAACGCTCCTGTTCGCGGGAGCGCGGACATGGACGTGACGGCCGCCGCCACGCGGCGGCGCGGCCTGCGCATCGGCTTGGGCACCGCCCGCAACTGGTTCATCCTGCCGGCGGCGCTATGGACGCTGGCGTTCACGCTCTACCCGCTGATCCACGCGCTGATCCTCAGCTTCCAGCGCGCCCGGCTCGGCCAGCGGGAGACGTTCGTCGGCCTCGGCAACTACGCCGCCGACTTCCACGACGCGCAGTTCTGGAGCGCCCTCAGCTTCACGGCCGTGCTGGTGGTGGTCACGGTGGCCGCCGCCCTCGCGCTCGGCCTGGGCCTGGCGATGCTGGTCAGCCAGCGCCTCATCGGTCGCAACTTCTTCCGCATGCTGTTCATGATCCCGCTCTTCGCCACGCCGGTAGGCATCGGCTACCTGGCCGTCATCCTGTTCGCCCAGAGCGGGCCCATCAACGGCCTGCTGCAGGG
>Ga0102953_1000966_pt1 | contig 18750 bp, 19 predicted proteins | sample SalPon2A_C_D2_MG_FD_78509 | JGI IMG/M metagenome (GOLD analysis project Ga0102953, IMG submission 78509) | Soil microbial communities from South San Francisco under conditions of wetland restoration - Salt Pond MetaG R2A_C_D2_MG | ecosystem: Environmental > Terrestrial > Soil > Wetlands | place... | reverse complement strand
GTCTCCATTGGTAAGCCGGATTCAATTGTGGCATCACAAAGAAATATGGCTAAAAATCGACCGTAAACTTAACCTCGACCAGGTAAAGGAATTCATTCAGAATTGTATTCAGCAAACCAAACAACACCGCGACAACAGCAATTGTGTCATTAACATCGATGTGGATCCCGCGTAAATTGAATGATAAATAACAGTTGTTCAGGAAAATGTGTCGATAAAAAATGAAAACTTTTTGTAATTCATTTCCAGCTTTTTAGAGAAAATCAAGTTGCCGAAATCAAAAATAATGAGAGAGGTTTCTGCTAAATTATTAACTTTGAATCCACTCAAAATAAAACAGAAAAGATAGATGGGAAAAATTATTTCACTGGCAAATCAAAAAGGAGGAGTTGGAAAAACCACAACGACGATTAATGTTGCAGCCAGCCTTGCAGTACTGGAGCAAAAAATTTTGATTATCGATGCTGATCCACAGGCGAATGCAACCTCGGGTTTGGGTTTTGATGTGAAAAATGTGCAATCGAGTATTTACGAGTGTATTGTTGACGATGTTGATGCGGAAAAAGTGATACTCAAAACAGAAATTGCCAACCTCGATTTAATACCATCACACATCGATTTGGTAGGAGCTGAAATTGAAATGCTTAACCTTCCCAATCGTGAACATGTGTTGAAAAATGCCATTGAACAACTCAAAAATATTTACGATTTTATATTCATCGACTGTTCGCCTTCACTGGGATTGATAACTGTAAATGCACTCACTGCTTCCGATTCAGTAATTATTCCCGTTCAATGTGAATATTTTGCATTGGAAGGGCTGGGCAAACTGTTGAATACCATAAAAATCATTCAAAATCGTCTGAATCCGGAGCTGGAAATCGAAGGTTTTTTACTAACCATGTACGACTCGCGTTTGAACCTTTCGAACCAGGTATACGAAGAGGTAAAAAGACATTTCCATGAAATGGTTTTCGAAACTGTCATTCAGCGTAATGTAAAATTGAGCGAAGCCCCGAGTTACGGAAAACCGGTAGTTCTCTACGACGCCAGCTCGAAAGGAGCCATTAATCACATGAACCTGGCTCGGGAAATTTTACAGCGCAACTCATTGACAAAAATGTCGCAGGAAAAAAACATAGTTATTATTTAATATTTTGGCCATGGTAAAAAGGAATGCACTTGGAAGAGGACTGGGAGCGCTTATCGACGATGCTGAAAAAATGAAGCAAAAAGCGGGAATTAACGAGATTGAACTGAGCAAAATCGAAGTAAATCCTTTTCAACCCAGGTCGAATTTTAATGCTGAAGCGATGGAAGAACTGGCAGCTTCGATTCGTGAAATAGGATTGATTCAGCCCATCACTTTGCGTAAAATTGCCCAGGACAAATACCAGATCATTGCCGGGGAACGTCGTTTCAAGGCAGTACAAATGGCAGGACTTGAATCGATTCCTGCTTATATTCGCAAGGCAAAAGACGATGGCATGCTCGAAATGGCGCTGGTAGAAAATATTCAGCGTGAAGATTTAGATGCCATAGAAATTGCGGTAAGTTACCAGCGGTTAATGGAAGAACTCGAATTCACACAGGAAGACCTGAGCTCACGAGTAGGAAAAAAACGTTCTACCATTGCCAACTACCTGCGATTGTTAAAGCTACCTGCTGTGATTCAAAAAGGGTTGCGTGAACAAGAAATTTCAATGGGCCATGCCCGTGCCATTATCAATGTTGAAGAAACTGAAACACAAATAATGATTTATAATCAAATCATTAAATACGGATTTTCAGTGCGGAAAGTGGAAGAAATAGTGCGCGATCTGAATGATGACAACGATGAAAAGGTAACCAATGCAAAAAAACAAAAATATCCGAAGGAATATCAAATCATAAAAAAACAGCTCGACTCTATTTTCAATTCGCGAATCGACTTCTCGATGAATGATAAGGGAAAAGGCAAAATCGTTATTCCTTTTAAATCTGCTAATGATTTGGAAAGAATTGTTAAAATAATTGAAAATCAAAAATAATCGCAGCACTACTCTCTGAATCTTGGTGTAAACTTCTATTTTTGAGCAAAATTTAAAACCGTGGGGCGAAAAAGCATTTTGCTGAAAAGTACATTCATTATTACATTGCTGCTTGTTGGTTATAATCTTCAGGCCCAGCTTGTTAATGCTGACACCACAAGAATCATTAAAACGGAAACTGACCTGGAAAGTGTTCATTCGCCAAAAAAAGCAACCCTTTATTCTGCCATATTACCAGGACTTGGACAAGCCTACAATAAAAAATACTGGAAAATACCGTTGGTGTACATCGGATTTGGGGCCATCGGTTATTTTATCAAGTGGAATAACGATAACTATCAAATTAACAAAAAAGCATATCACGATCTCACCGACAATGATCCGGATACAAAATTCTATGAAACCCTGACCGCTTTTCAATATTACGATTTGAATAATCCGACCAGTGAGGCTAACTTTAAAGACGGATTAAATAAACGGCAGGAGTATTACCGACGCAACCGTGATATGCTGATCATAAGTATGGCAGGGTTTTACGGACTGCAAATTATTGATGCCAGCGTGGATGCCCACTTATTTAATTTTGATATGAGTGATGATTTAACCCTTAACTGGCAACCCTCGATGTTAAGTGTGAACAATGAACGGATTTACTGCATTAACTTTACATTCAATTTTTAACTCTATGAAGCGAATAACTTTAATAAAATATATTTCATTTCTATTATTCATTTTTTTTACGGAAATAGTTACAGGGCAGGAGATGGATTCCATGGTTACACTGGCTGTCGATCCTTTGATTCTCACCGATACTTTGCCAGAAAATGATACTCTCCTTTTTGAAGATGAACCTGCACCCGATGAAAACCTGAACGATGTTTTTTCGGAAAAAATGGACAGTTTGGCCGACACCTGGTTCATAAAAAAAGCGTTTCCGAAAGACTCTTTGGAAATGAAACTGGTGAAAGTCTATCCAAAAAATCTGCCTGATTCCGTTTATATAAAACGGCTGGAAAATATCGAACAGGTAATCGATCTTTCGTATAACAAAGTGGTAAGAAATTTCATTCAATTGTATACTGAAAAGAAACGTGATTTGTCTGAGGTTATCATCGGGCTTTCCGATTACTACTTCCCCATTTTTGAAGAAACGTTGGATAAATATGATTTGCCACTCGAGTTGAAATACCTTGCCATTATCGAGTCGGCGTTAAATCCAAAAGCCCGTTCACGAGCGGGTGCCAATGGATTGTGGCAGTTTATGTACGGTACTGCCAAAAATATGAAACTGGAAATTACCAGCTTTGTCGACGAGCGCCGCGATCCGCTGAAATCTACTGATGCCGCGGCCCGCTATCTGAAAAAATTATATGAAACATACGGTGATTGGTACCTGGCCATTGCGGCGTATAACTGTGGCCCGGGAAATGTGAACCGCGCCATCAGACGTTCGGGAAATAAAACCAATCACTGGGAAATTTATTACCGGCTGCCCCGCGAAACACGTGGATATGTACCGGCATTTATTGCAGCCAGCTATTTAATGAACTATTACAAGGAACACAACCTGGTTCCTCAAATGCCTGAAATGTCGACACAAACCGATACCATCATGGTAAACAATTATTTGCATTTCGACCAAATAGCGGCTACGCTTCACATCGACAAAGAAGAGTTGAGTTCGCTGAATCCCATGTACCGGCGTAATGTAATTCCGGCAAAGGAAAACAAGCTGTACCCGCTGGTTCTTCCGGCAGATAAAATAATGGAGTTCATTGATAAAGATACATTGGTTTTTACCTACAATCGCGAAAAATATTTCCCTAACAACACGTTGGTTACACCAAGCACAAGTTCAGGATATTACACTCCGGCAGACATCAAAGGCAAAGCCAAAGTATTATACACTGTAAAATCGGGCGACAATTTAGGATTTATCTCATCGTGGTTTCATATAGGTGCTTCCGATTTAAGATACTGGAACAACATTCACCGCGACCTCATCAGGGAAGGACAAAAACTGGTGGTTTATGTTCCGGAGAAACAAAAGTCGAAATACGACAAAATTAACGGAATGACCTTTGCCCAAAAACAAGCCTCGGTTGGAAAGTCGGTAAGCACAACGAGCAGTGTGCCATCGAAACCACTGGACCCGAATTACGAATACTATACGGTAAAAAGAGGTGACACACTGTGGGATATCGCCCAAAAATATGCCGGCATTACCAGTTCCGAAATCATGCGGCTCAACAATCTTAACAGTGGCAGGGGATTATACATTGGTCAGAAACTGAAAATCAAGCGCAAATCCTGATCTAAATCTATATAAATTTTGTCCCCTTATTTAAAGGTATAATCTTACGCTAAAAAGTTTAAGCGAATATTCGCGAACAATATCCGCCTTTCGTTTCTTCTAATAGAAGAATAATCTTCAAAATAATGAATTATGAAGAAGGTAGGAATAATTGGTTCAGGAAGTGTGGGAAAAGCACTGGCCCGGGGACTTATCGAAAACGGATACGAAACCACTATATCATCCAGAAACGGATTAATCAGGAATGAGTTGGAACAACTTTTCAATGGAAAAGTAAAAACCGACACACCGGAAAACACGGCAAGGGACAATGAAATTATTGTATTTGCGGTAAAAGGAACAAAAGCAAAAGAAGCGCTGACTAATTTAAAGATAGATAATCTGGCAGGTAAAGTAGTGATTGATACTACCAACCCGATTGAAGATGCTGCGCCGATAAACGGAGTGTTGATATATTCCACCTCCATAAATAAAAGTTTGATGGAAGAACTGCAGGCCATGGCACCCAAAGCCCGCTTTGTAAAAGCTTTTTGCAGCGTTGGAAGTGCGCACATGGTAAATCCGGATTTCGAAAGTAAACCCACCATGTTTATTTGCGGAGAAGACCAGGCAGCCAAAGATGAAGTAAAACATATTCTTGACCAGTTTGGTTGGGAAAGCGAAGATATGGGAAATATGGAAGCAGCACGCGCTATTGAACCGCTGGCCATGCTGTGGTGCATCCCCGGGTTCCGCAAAAATAGCTGGAACCATGCTTTTAAATTGCTGAAAAAATAATCAGAAACAAGCCATGAAATCATTGATTTTCATTATGTTAAGTTTTGTAGTGCTTTCCTGTAATCCGAACAAAGACAATCGTTCAGCAAAGCAGAAAGAATATATATTCAGCGATTTGACGGTAAATTTTGTACGGGATACACGGGTAACCACCTTTATAAAAAACGGAAAACCAATTTCAGGATTGGTAATTCAAAAACTGAAAAACGGAGGGGAATTCACCTGGGAGGTTGAAAAAGGATTAGCCACAAAACAGACCATGTACTATCCCAGCGGACAGATGGAACGCATGCTGGAAATGAAGAACGGAGTTGAACATGGCACATTTGTCATGTACTTTTCTGACGGACAAAAATATGTGGAGCAATTTTACGAAGAAGGTGAACCGGTGGGAATCTGGCATCGCTGGAATAATAAAGGAGAATTGATGGAAACTATTGAGCATTAAAAAGCGGCCAATTATCTGCAGCTAATTCCAATATTTTAACTTTTTACCCTCTTGAAAAGCCCAAAGTATTTTACCTGACTCCAAATTTTCAGTGCGACGATCATCTGTATTTAACATTTAAAATAAAACAGGGAATTTGTTACAGTATATCTAACAGGATTATAATAACTTTAATGCCCATCAAATATAAAAAAAGATGCAACGAATCAACTACCTACTATTTTTCATTTGCATTTTCCTTGCAAGTCATACCCTTACGGCAAAAGAAAAAGCTTCTGAAAATCATATTTATGTAACTGATTTCCTTCCCGACAACTATGTATCCGACGGATCTGTAAACTACCATAAATATTTACAAAAGGCCATCGACGCAGCAATAGAAAAGAAATTAAATCTCGTTTTTCCATCAATAAAATACCTTGTGGATGAACAGGGACTTAATATTGGTTCCAACCTTACCATAACCATGTATGGCGCGGTTTTTACGGTAGATGAAAAATGTGACACAGACGGACAGGTTTTTACGGGAAACGATATTAAAAATGTAAATCTTTTCGGGGGCGAAATAACAGGTAGAAACGACAAATGGAAAGAGGGTGTAAATATCAGGGGTATTCTGATTAAAGGGAACTCCTGTAACATCAGGATTAAAGATATGTATATTCACGATCTTTCAAGCAATGGCATTGGCCTGTATGGCGATGAGAATGTGCCCATTTCAGATGTTTGGGTAACGGATACCTATATCGACAACTGTTGTAATTTTTACGGCGATTATGAAAGTGAGAAGCCCGGGCCAGAACCCGGCAGCGTCCGTGAAGACCAGGGCTCGGTAGCATTTTACTATGTAAACGACTTTACCGTGAGGGGATGCCGGTTTGAACGTTCCCGCTCCGATGGAACCCATTTCTATAAATGCAAACGGGGCCAGTTTACTGACAATAAAGTGTACAGCGCTAAGATGGGAGGCTATTTTTTGGAAGGCTGTTTTAAGGTTACAGCCTCAAACAACATCATTTCAGATAACGGTTCACGTGGCGTTACCATCGAACGGGGCTCGCATAACTGCACTTTAATCGGCAATATGGTATCAAACAGCGGTAGACAGGGCTTATGGGCACCGAATAGCGTTGGGCTTACCATAACCGGAAATATATTTGACAAAAACGGCCGAAAACCAAACGGCGAAACAAAAGATCGCATCTGGAATGCAAATATCACCGTAAACGCTGCCAGCGATCCTACCCATACCGACACGCATGATTATATCATTTCCAACAACATTATTTACACCACAAAAAGTCAGATCGCTGCCATCCACGTCGATGCTGACAAATCAGAAAATATCGTTATAAAAAACAACCTTCTCCAGGGTGAAAACCGAAATATAAAAATTGATGGCAAAAATAACGGAAGGATAATTTTGGACGGAAATGAGTAGATATTATAATATCCTGAATACAAATATTCAAGAGAAACATTTCAGTACTTATAATTGTTGAAATATTGTTCGTATTCTACGAATTTTCAACATAAATTTAGAATCATGGCAATACTTATTAAACCTAAAGAACTTGAATTTGTCAATAATCCTTCGACTCCAACACAGTTCGACCTGATGACAATAATGCCACGCCTGTCAAAAATAACCAATGCAAAACAACTGATTTTTGATATTCGTCAGTTAAATCCGGGCAAATATTCATTCCCCTATCATTTTCACAGGAATTCAGAAGAACTGATGTATGTTATTTCAGGCGAAATGACTGTTCGAACGTCAGATAAGTTAGAGGTCATTCGGCCGGGTCAGATGGTATTTTTTGAATTGGGAGAAACAAGCGCCCACCAGTTTTACAACCATACAGATTCGCCATGTATGTACCTGGACATCCGCACGAACATGGGATTCGATGTAACCGAATACCCCGATTCAGGGAAAGTTAATGTCTTCCCCTTTGGTCTGATTTTCGAAAAGGATATGCAGGTCGACTATTTTAAAGGAGAAGAAAATGTGGAAAAGATTTGGGAGCAGTTGAAAAAAGACAACGCACAGTATGAATAGAAAAAGCATGGTTTGATGTTTATTTTAGAAATATCACTCACATAAGGTAGTTATGAATCATATATTTCTTAAGATATCTAATCGTAAAATATTAATTATCGGTATGTTACTCCTGTTATCAACGGGATTCATTTATAATTCCTGCATGAAGGAACGAATTAAAAAAAATGAAGTATTTTTTGAAGGTAACGGAGACATTTTCGTTCAGAAAAAAAAAGTTAACGGAGAAATAGTGTACGCCCCTTATTATTATTTGCACGGCAATTCTTCCATTCATTCTGCATCGGTTGAAACACCTGCTGGGGAAAACGTTGAACTAAAACCATACGAATACCTGAATACATATATGAAAGAGCCTGGAGAAGAAGCGTTTACCACTTCTATGATAGAGACCGGTACATATTATTTTAACGGTTCCTATGGCGACAACAAAACATTTGAAATTAGTGATGAATTTTATGCCCGTGTCATCGACTTTCCCAAAATTGATTCCGTCGGTTATGACAATACTGATTATCACATTTATATTTTCTGGGATAAGGTTAACGATGCCGATATATACAAAGTCAAATTGTTAAACGAAACAGGAAGAGTAGTTTTTGATGGTCCTGCACTTACTTCTGCATCCAACACATTTGCGATTAATATAGACACCGATGGATGGACAACAACTCCTTACAAAGGTGACATTTTTACCTTACAGTTACATGCATTTTCATTGGACGATGATGCCAATGACACGAATTGGTTCTATAATATCGAGTGTAACTCTTATTCTGAAACACAGGTGAGGTGGGGAGGATAATTCGTTAACGCATCCGATGACTTTGCTAACTTTTGCCATCAAAAAAAACCGGCCACTTTTCAGCAACCGGCTTCAATATCTTCTGATCTTTCTTCTCCCCTCCAGGGAGATAAGAGAGGGGCTTTTACAATCCTAACTTTTCTTTCACCAGTCCGGGAATTTCGCCAGGCTCTTTGGCTACCGGAACACCGGCTTCACCAAATGCTTTAACTTTTTCTTCGGCAGTACCCGAACCACTGGAAATAATGGCACCGGCGTGTCCCATACGTTTTCCCGGAGGAGCCGACTGGCCGGCAATAAATGCCACAACCGGTTTGGTCATTTTTCCTTTGATGTAGGCAGCCGCCTGTTCTTCAGCATCGCCACCAATTTCACCAATCAAAACAACGGCGTCGGTTTCCGGGTCATTTTCATATCTTTCCAGCAGGTCGATAAAATATAATCCTGAAACAGAATCACCACCAATACCCACACAGGTCGACTGACCCAAACCACTCTCGGTAAGCATATTTACTACTTCGTAGGTTAAGGTACCCGAACGCGAAATCAAACCAATATTTCCTTTTTTGAAAATCATAGAAGGAAGGATTCCGATTAAACATTCATCCGGAGTAATCAATCCCGGGCAGTTAGCGCCAATCAGTTTGGTTCCGTTTTGTTTTAAAACCGGTGTTACCTTAATCATATCCTGAACGGGTACTCCTTCAGTAATACAAATAACCAGCTCTACTCCGGCAAAACTGGCTTCCAAAATAGCATCGCCGGCGAAAGGTGCCGGAACAAAAATAACCGATGCATTTGCACCTGTGGCTTTTACAGCTTCTTCAACGGTATTAAAAACAGGAACATGCCCCACTGCGCTTCCTCCTTTTCCAGGAGAGATTCCACCTACGATGTTGGTTCCGTAATCCAACATTTTTGAAGTGTGGAAAGCACCGTCGCGACCGGTAATTCCCTGTACTAAAACTTTGGTATCTTTATTTATTAATATACTCATTATTTTTTGTTTTTTCTGTTGAACTTTTGGCAACGGGCAGGTAAAAAGGGTTGTCACTGCCCACCAGGTTAAAACCCTGTGCTATTTTTCCTTTAAATTTTGAACTTTAAACTACTTTTTGCTTAACTCAATGGCTTTCTTTGCAGCTTCGCTCATGGTTGAAACGGTGGGAAGTCCAAAACCTTTAATAATCTCAAGGCCTTCTTTCGCGTTGGTACCTGATAAGCGAATCACAATCGGCATTTTGGTTTTAATTTCGGTTAAAGCAGTCACCAAACCACGGGCCACATCGTCGCAGCGGGTAATTCCACCAAAGATGTTAATCATAACAGCTGTCACATTTTTATCGCTCAGCAAAATATTCATGGCATCCACTACCTTTTGCGGGTTGGAAGAACCACCGATATCAAGGAAATTGGCAGGTTCTCCACCATACAGTTTAATCATGTCCATGGTAGCCATTGCCAAACCAGCACCATTTACCATACAACCAATGTTACCGTCGAGTTTTACATACGAAAGTCCTTTTTCATTGGCATCAATTTCTTTCTGCTCGTCTTCCGTAACCTCGCGCATACTCAGAATTTCTTTTTGACGGAACAATGCATTGTCGTCGAAATTCATTTTACCATCAATGGCCAACACCTGTTTGTCAGGTGTTAAAACCAGGGGGTTAATTTCAGCCAGCGAAGAATCGGTGTCGACATACAATTTGTACAGTTTTACTAAAATAGTTGCTGCCTGACGCACTTCTTTCGGATCTTTAAATAGTTGCAATGCAATTTTACGTGCCTGCCAGTCCATTAAACCCATGGTCGGGTCGATGGCCATTTTAATGATTTTCTCAGGCGAAACGCGAGCCACTTCTTCGATCTCCACACCCCCTTCAGCGCTGGCCATTAAGGTTACCGACTTGGTATTACGGTCGTTAATTAAACCAACGTAGAACTCTTTTTCGATGTCCACTGCGTCGGCAACCAATACTTTTTCAACGGTCAGCCCCTTGATGTCCATACCTAAAATTTCGCCGGCTTTTTCAATGGCTTCTGCTTTCGATTTAGCCAGTTTTACGCCACCGGCTTTTCCGCGACCACCCACATGAACCTGGGCTTTTACCACGCGCAGCTTTTGGTCGTTCGGAACTTGTTCTTCAACTTCTTTTACCGAATGGCAAACTACTCCATCCGGAACAGGAATCCCGTACTTCCTGAATAAATTTCGGGCTTGATATTCGTGAATTTTCATGTTAATATTATAGTATATAGAAGTATAAAATAATCGCCAAAAGTACCAATTATTTATATATCCATACGAATGAATATGTACCTTTTTTTATGACATTTAACATGTGAATTCAGACAAATCAATCATCAAAAGGTTCTTTAGGCAAATTTTTCAGATTTTTAACATAGCGATTTTCATCAAAAGGCTCCTGATTTTTTATTACTTTGAATAATTCCACAGCAACGCATTGTCCGATTAATTGTTTCGTTTCAAATTCGCTGTATCCCAGTTTCATTAACCTTTGAAATGTACTTCTGGTTTCAGGAGGATTATTATCGCTGATTTGATTGTTAATCACTTCGAAAATTTGTTCCCTCATAATTTCACTCGATTCCATATCACCAGATATTAATTGCATTTAAAGTTAAAGAGCAAACTTAGATTTACAAAGTTGTACCTTCAACTTACTTTTCTGTTAGTTTTGCATCAAATTGCAGAAACATGAAGGAAACAATCAGAAACGTAATTGCGCAGGAAGCAAAAGCCATTCAAAATATACCGGTGGAAGATGATTTTGTAAAAGCAATTGAATTAATTTATGAACGGGTACATTTAAGAAAAGGAAAACTGGTAGCCAGTGGAATGGGAAAGGCCGGACAAATTGCCTTAAACATTGCCACCACGTTCAGCTCGACGGGTACGCCTGCAGTATTTTTGCATCCCAGCGACTCGCAACATGGCGACCTTGGAGTTCTTCAGGAAAACGATGTTTTACTGCTAATCTCCAACTCGGGGAAGACACGCGAAATTATCGAACTGGTCGAACTTGCAGATAATCTGCATAAAAATATACCTTTGATTGTTATTTCTGGAAATCCGGAATGCACGCTGGCCAAAACAGCCGATGCTTATATTTTTACAGGAAATCCGGATGAAGTTTGCCCGCTGGGATTGTCACCCACCACCTCGACCACGGTGATGACCGTAATTGGCGATGCACTGGTGGTTTCATTGATGAACAAGATCGGTTTTACCAGCGAAGATTATGCGAAACGTCACCATGGTGGTTATCTGGGCGATAAATCGCGATTACAGGCACGAATGAGTTCATAGTGAAAAAGTTCAAAGTTTAAAGTTGATAAATGCGAATTACAAAAGAAAATACAGCAGGATTGGTTATCGATATTCAGGAACGGTTGTTCCCGGTAATGTGTGAAAAGGATAAACTACTGAAAAGTTGTACCATACTGATAAAAGGGCTTTCAGAATTAAAGTTGCCGCTGGTGGTTACCCAGCAATACACCAAAGGTTTGGGCGAAACTATCGATGAAATAAAAACAGCCGTCCCGGATTTTGCTTATATAGAAAAACGCGATTTTAGTTGTTGCGATGAACCTTCGGTAGTGGAAAAACTAAAGGCACTGAATGCCAAAAATGTGATTATCTGCGGTATCGAAGCGCATGTATGTGTGTTACAAACGGCTTTGGATTTAAAGGCCACCGGATTTAACCCGGTGGTAGTTATGGATTGCGTTTCATCGCGCACCCGGGAAAATATTGAGCTGGTCAAAGAGAGGTTCCGATTCGAAGAAATTTTGATGACTTCGTACGAATCAATTTTGTTCGAATTGACCCGAACTTCCGCCGCAGCAGAATTCAAAACCATTTCGAAACTGGTAAAATAAACTTTGTACGGCTCAAAATATTAGAGGTTCTTTTGTACTTTTAAACAGAAGAAAAGGCTGAAAAATGTACAACCGTTTACTCCTCTTTTATTTTACCGGAACCGGCAATGCCCTGGCAGCGGCCAATTGGATTGCGCAGGTAGCAAAGGGGCAGAATATTCCGGTTGAAATCAAAAAAATAACTCCTTCACTATCCGTCAATTCATCAGAAATTCAGGAAAATACACTTATCGGATTTTGCTATCCCACACATGGTTTCAATGCACCTCCGGTTGTTATCGATTTTATGTTGCGTTTTCCACATACGAACAACAAAGTGTTTTTGCTGAACACACGAGCCGGCATGAAATTATACAAATGGTTTACTCCGGGGATGAGCGGACTGGCACAACTGCTTCCGGCAGCCATTCTGAAAATAAAAGGGTGTAAAATAATTGGCTGGCAACCAATGGATTTACCTTCAAACTGGATTTCCATACACCCCGGACTGCGGCAAAAAGTGGTGGATTCTATCTTTCAACGGTGCGAAATAATTACGAAACAATTTGCTGTAAAAATCCTTTCAGGCAGGAAAGTTTACAAGGGCTTAATTTCCCTTCCGATAGATTTGATCATCAGCCCTATTTCTGTTGGATATTACTTTTTTGGAAGATTTGCGCTAGCTAAAACCTTTGTCGCAGGAAGTAATTGCAATGGCTGTAGACGTTGTGAAAAAGAATGCCCTGTGCAGGCCATTCAAATGAAAAACGGCCGCCCGTTCTGGACCCGCAGATGCGAAAGCTGCATGCATTGTATGAATCGTTGCCCTGAGAAAGCCATTCAAACTCCGCACCTTTTTGTGGTATTGATTTGGTGGCTGATTTTTTCCATTTTACCTGTTTCCCTGGTCCCATTACTTGTGTCTCCCGGGAGTTTTCTTGCCACGCACTTTACACTTTTTGTCTGGATTTTTGTTTTCGTAACTGGATTGCCTGTTATTTTTTTTAGCTACCGGATTCTGCATTTTCTGATGCGTTTTCGTTTTTTCAATTGGCTAATCACATTCACATCGCTTACCAAATTCAAATTTTGGAGACGATATTTCGCTCCTGTAAAGTATTTGTAATATCGTTTCATTTGAAAAATCCATCACCTCGTTTCAGCAAAAATAGTTACTTTCGGAATGTTAAAACAAAGAGAGAATGCTTGAGATTTGTGCTATCGCTTCGGGGAGCAACGGAAACTGCTACTACATTGGAAATGAAAAAGATGCCGTTTTAATTGACGCCGGAATTTCATCCAAACAAATTATAAAACGGATGAAAGGACAGGGGCTTTCTGTTGAAAAAGTTAAAGCGGTTTTTGTTACTCATGAGCATAGCGATCATATACGGGGAGCACGTGTAACTGGCAAACGACTGCGGGTACCGGTGTACATTACTGCTAAAACATATAACGCTGCTTACAAAAATCTTCAACCCGATTTTCCGGTTTTTTTTGAGCCCGGTGCAACCATCAAAATTGGAGAAATAACCGTTTTTCCCTTTTCAAAAAACCATGATGCCTCTGACCCCTGTTCATTCCGGATTCAGTATAAAGAAAAAAACATTGGCGTTTTTACCGATATTGGTGAACCATGCGAAAATGTTACTTCGCACCTGCAAATGTGCGATGCACTTTTCCTGGAAACCAATTACGATGAAAAAATGTTGTGTGAAGGTTCGTATCCCTATTTTTTAAAACGGAGAATTGCTTCCGAGAACGGACATCTTTCAAACCGGCAGGCTTACGAACTTCTGGAAAATTTTGCTGGCGAAAAATTAAAATGTGTCTTTCTAAGTCACCTCTCACGCGAAAACAATACACCCGAAATGGCATTTAATGAAATTCAGCCCTTAAAAACAAAATTTGAAGTAAGACTTACATCACGAAATAATGCCGTTGATATTTATCGTCTTTGAAATCAGTTATTTAACTGGTTACATTCAGTAAATTGTCGCTAAGTGCCTGCAGTGTTTTATTTTTTTGAGTTGTTGGTACGAGAACCGAAATATTGTGCCGGCTTCCGCCATACGAAATCATTCGGATTGGAATTCCATTGAGTGCATGAAACACCTTAGAAGCAAAACCTTTTTCCTCCTGTATAATATCGCCCACAATACAAATAATAGTCATATCGCTATCCACTTCCACTGTTCCATACTGATCGAGATCCGCAAGAATCTGGTTCAGGTTTTTGGTACTGTCGATGGTTAACGAAACCGCTACCTCCGAAGTGGAAATCATATCGATTGGCGTTTTGTATTTTTCGAAAATCGCGAAAATATTTTTCAGAAATCCATAGGCCATTAACATCCGTCCCGACCGTATTTTTACTGCTGTTATTCCGTCTTTCGCTGCCACGGCTTTAATTCCTTTTCCATCCGATTCGGAAGTAATTAATGTTCCACTGTCAGATGGATTCATTGTATTTTTCAACCGCACCGGAATGTTATGAACCCGGGCAGGAAGCACGGTGTGCGGGTGCAAAATTTTGGCTCCAAAGTAAGCCAGCTCAGCCGCCTCATTAAACGAAAGTTGTTCAATTTTCCGGGTGTTTTCTACGTAGCGCGGGTCGTTATTATGAAATCCGTCAATGTCGGTCCAAATCTGAATTTCTTCAGCTTCAATGGCAGCACCAATCAACGAAGCGGTGTAATCACTCCCACCACGCTGCAGGTTATCAATTTCGTTATCTGCGTTCAAACAAATAAAACCCTGGGTAATATAGTAATCAGCTTCGCCAACTTCCTTCAGTACCCTTTTTATATTTTTCCGGATATATTGCGAGTCCGCGGCTTTATCTTCGTCTATTCGCATAAAATCAAGCGCCGGTAACAGTTTGGTATCAAAACCACTTTCCTCCATCAGAATGGCAAACAACTGTGTCGACATTAATTCGCCTTGTGCTAAAATGGTATTTTCTCCCACCTGGGTAAATTTCCCGGAAGTGAACGATTTTAGGATGTCGAAACTTTTCTTCACCACTTTTAATCCGCGTTTCTTACTTTCTTCGGAGTAAAAAAGTTCATTTACTACCTTTTTATATTTGCCTTCAAGTTTGCCTATAAAAATCTGAGCTGTGTCCCTGTTTCTTTTGTACAGATAGTTTGCTATTTCAACCAGGGAATTAGTGGTTCCCGACATGGCGGAAAGTACCACAATTTTTTGTTCACCATCCGTAATTAACTTCATTACAGCACGCATATTTTCAGGCGAGCCAACCGATGTTCCTCCAAATTTTAAAACTTTCATACAAAGTAAATTTCAACTTTTTAATGGTTACAAAGATGACTAATTTTATATGATTTTAAAAGTGAATATTTCCTTTTTGAATTTTTATTCATGTAAAATGAATATTTATTAACAATCGATTTTGTTATATCAGTTTTTCAAGGAAAAAAGTGACCAAATCCTTTCCTGAAGGATCAACAATTCCTATTTCCGGAGCATAAACTATTGCCTCAAGTCCTACCTGTTCAGCTCTATCTTTCAAAGCTTTGGCATGCAGCGGATGATGATGCAACTCGTCCAAATTAGCAGGGACGCCGCCCTCCTGATTGTTAAACGCAAAAAAGGGAGCATCATTAGCGGTCATTTTCCCCAGAAAATCGAGTTCTTCCCTAATTTCCTTCTGGTTCCACAAATCGATATTTTCAGCCGATTTATAACCAAATGCCCGTGCAATGTTTAACAATTGTTCCGGTGATTTTTCTTTGGGCAATCCAATAATATCGTCCCACAAAAATATATCGTAAGTAGCCTGGGTGGCAAAAGCGCCGGCACAAGTCAACCGGGTTGATTCGCGCAATACAGGATCTTCATTTTCAGCATCCGCCATATCATCAGAAAAAGCCAGCCAAAGACAGGTACCGGCACCCGCCGAACCACCGGAACAAGCAATTCTGGTTTTATCGATGTTGTATTTTTGTGCATGAAACCGAATGTATTGCAAACAATATTTCGAATCGTTCATACTGGCCAGAATTCCGTATGGCGGTTCATTCAAAAAACGATAGTTAATAGCAGCCACTGAAACACCAGCCTCGAGAAACCGCACTAAATCTTCTGAAGCAAAGTATTTTGATTTGTCGCCACCCACAAAACCGCCACCGTGGATGTATATTACCAGGGGTGTCGGTTTGTCGGAATCGGCCAACCAAATGTCAAAATTATTCAGTGGATGCATCCCGTATTTTTCATTAACAAAAGTGGCATGTTGCCCTTTTATATTTACCGGTTCCGGAAATGCAGTTGTGTCTCCCATAAATTTATTTTGCATAAAAATTCAGCTTCCTTTAAAAGCCAACTAATTTACTTTCAGATTTTTGACTCATGCAACCACAATTACTATAATCAATTGTGAATGAACAACCTTAAAAAATAAAATTGCCGACAAAAGTAGAGTTAAAAAATAGAGTACAAAATTTTCACTGGATTAATTTGGATGTACCACTCAGAAACTTCCAAAAATGGAGTGTTTAACCGAATTAAAGTAGATAGTTGAATAGATGCTAAAGTTTTCTTTGTTTGTTTTCAGTTTCCGTTCGATATGTAAAACCGGTTGCCCTGGTTTTAGTTGCAGTAACTGCCTGATTTGTTTCGTCGGTTTTATTGCCTTTAATTTCTGTTCTCCTCCCAAAATCTCGATCTGATAATGCTTTCGCAAAATCTCGAATAACGATTTGTTTTCAAATGAACGGTTGGTTATTCTCTGCAAATATAAGTTAGGCAGGTGGTTGATGTCATAAAATACCGGTTCTCCTTCCACAAACCGCAATCGCTCCATATATATACACCCTGCCTCTTTCTCCAGTTCTGAAAGTTCAAACGGAAACATTTCAGGCCAGGTTTTTATTGTTGGTTTTTGCAAAATATCGGTTTTCAGGTAACGTACACCAATGGCTGAAGCAGTTCCGGCAATCGACAAAATGCCAATATTTTGTGGTAGTTTCCGCACAATACTTCCCTTACCCTGTTTTTTTAGAATTAAACCATCTTTTACAAGTGAATCAAGCGCATGCCGAACCGTTGGACGGGTCATACGATGCACTGCACAAAGCTCATTTTCCGAAGGTAATAAACTTCCTTCCTGATGCACTCCGGTTAAAATATGTTTCCGAAGTAATTCATATAACTGACGGTATTGCGGAATGGTTTCCATTGCAGCAAAGTTAAAAAATTTCTAAAATATATCGAACAACTTGTTAATACAAGTTATAAAATATATTTTTACACCAAAATATTAAATATTATTATATTTGTATTGAATATCAATGATTTAATATTTTAAAGAAGAATAAATTTGTATTTACAAGTTAAACAATATTACATAAACCAATAAAATATGGCAATACCTGTTTTAATGCCCCGACAAGGACAATCAGTAGAATCATGCATTTTGGGGCAGTGGTATAAATCCGTGGGAGAAGAAGTGAACGAAGGTGATATTCTTTTCTCTTACGAAACCGATAAAGCATCTTTTGAAGAAGAAGCCAAAGAGAGTGGAACGCTGCTCGCAACCTTTTTCGAGGAGGGCGACGAAATACCAGTGTTAACCAATGTTGCCGTGATTGGCAAAGAAGGTGAATCGATTGAAGAATTCATACCTGGCAGTGCTTCGGCTGAAAAAAAACCGGTGGAAGCTGAAAAAGAAGAGGTGGAAGAATCACCAAAAGTGATTGAATTCGAAATGGAGGAATCTTCTGATAAACGAATTCGCATTTCGCCACTGGCAAAAAACATGGCAGAAAAGCTGGGTGTCGATATCCAATCGCTGAAAGGTTCCGGTCCTCGCGGTCGCATAATTGCCCGCGATGTGGAAGAAGCCTCAAAATCGGCAAAACCGGAAACGGTGACAGCGGTTCCTGCAATACCTGCAATGGTGTTGGAATCTGGTGTTGATTTTGAAATAAAATCTATTCCAAATATTCGAAAACTGATTGCCAACGCCATGTACCAGTCGCTGCAAAATTCAGCACAATTAACACACCACCTGAGTGCCGATGCACGGCAAATCATGAAATTACGTAAGAAGTTCAAAAAGGAATATGCTGAAGGAGCGGTAAAACAGAACGTGACCATTAACGATTTGGTTTGTTTTGCCGTCATTCGTGCACTTGAAAAATTTCCGCAGGTAAACACGCATTACCTCGGTGATAAAATGAAATGGTTTAAAAAAGTGCACCTTGGACTGGCAGTGGATACCGATCGGGGTTTGATGGTACCGGCGCTGCAAAATGCGGATGATCTTTCCATCACCGGACTATCACACCAACTACTCCAACTGGCGACACAGGCTCGGGCAGGGAATGTAAATCCTGATTTGCTAAATCCGGAGGCGGCCACATTTACTGTTTCCAATCTTGGAAATTACGGTGTGGAAATGTT
>Ga0102953_1000965_pt1 | contig 18753 bp, 13 predicted proteins | sample SalPon2A_C_D2_MG_FD_78509 | JGI IMG/M metagenome (GOLD analysis project Ga0102953, IMG submission 78509) | Soil microbial communities from South San Francisco under conditions of wetland restoration - Salt Pond MetaG R2A_C_D2_MG | ecosystem: Environmental > Terrestrial > Soil > Wetlands | place... | reverse complement strand
CGGATTCCATATTGGTCAGCTCGCCGCGGCGGCGGCCGATTTCTTCCATGATTGCGCCCTGGTGGTCGTCTTCGAGGTCTATGGTCAGGTTCTCGTACGGCTCACACTTCTCGCCATTGATTTCCTTGTACACCACGCGTGGCTTGGCCACGGCCATCTCGAAGCCTTCGCGACGCATGTTTTCCAGCAGGATGGTAAGGTGCAGTTCGCCGCGGCCGGAAACCCGGAATACGTCCGCATCTTCGGTATCCTCCACGCGCAGCGCGACATTGGTCAGCAACTCTTTTTGCAAGCGCTCGCGAATCTGGCGACTGGTGACGAACTTGCCTTCGGTGCCCGCCAGCGGCGAAGTGTTCACCATGAAGTCCATGTTCAGCGTCGGCTCGTCCACCCCCAGCACCGGCAGGCCGACCGGATTGTCCTTGTCGCAGATGGTAACGCCGATGCCGATTTCATCCAGCCCGGAAATGATGATGATGTCGCCTGCTTCGGCGCCTTCCACCGGCACGCGTTCCAGGCCCTGGAAGCCCAGCACCTGGTTGATACGGCCGGAGCCAACCTGCTCCTCATGGTTCATCACCACGACCTGCTGGCCGGTCTTGATACGGCCGTTCAGCACGCGCCCCACCCCGAGCCGTCCGGTAAAGGTCGAGTAGTCCAATGCTGCAACCTGTAACTGCAGCGGCGCATCGGCACTGCCGGGCGGCGTCGGCACATGTTTGAGCACCGTCTCGAACAATACCCGCATGTCGGACGCCGAACCGCCACTGGACGGCGCATCCTTCAAATCCATGCAGGCCCAGCCGTTCAGGCCGGAAGCATAGATGATCGGAAAGTCCAGCTGCTCGTCGGTCGCGCCCAGTTTGTCGAACAGGTCAAAGGTGTGGTCCACCACCCAGTCCGGACGCGCGCCGGGACGATCTACCTTGTTGACGACCACGATGGGATGCAAACCCAGCGCCAGCGCCTTCTTGGTCACGAAGCGGGTCTGCGGCATCGGGCCTTCCACCGCATCCACCAGCAGCACTACCCCGTCCACCATGCCCAGCACACGCTCTACCTCGCCGCCGAAGTCGGCGTGCCCCGGCGTGTCGACGATGTTGATGTGAGTGCCCTGGTATTCGATCGCGGTGTTCTTGGCCAGAATGGTGATGCCGCGCTCTTTTTCCAGGTCGTTGGAGTCCATCACCCGTTCATCCACCTGCTGGTTTTCGCGGAAGGTACCGGATTGGCGCAGCAACTGGTCTACAAGAGTGGTTTTGCCGTGGTCGACGTGGGCGATAATGGCGATATTACGGATGTCGCGGGACATGATGGGCTACCTGCTCAATTTCAAAAGGCGCGCATTCTAGCACAGCACGGTTATCCGGCTGCGATTTACCCGGACGAGCGCCGCAACCCAGTATGTCGCAAAATCGCTTGCTGCGGTATGCCGTGCCTGCACCGGGCCCTTGCCGGCTGTTTGTTGTATTCGGCATTTCTCCAGTTTTTGCTTGCATTCCTGCTCTTTCCACCTATAATGCGCGCACTTGCTGCAGTAATCACGCAGCATTATCAGTTCATCGTTATTCTGACCCCCCCGCGTTTCCGCAGCACACTCAGAAACGCATCTTGCATTACCGGTTAGCGACGATGTGTTTGCGCCGGTAGAACCTGTCTTCTGCTGAATTTACCAATTGTACGGCAATGCCGTGCACGCGCTGTTTTTGATTTTAAGGAACGAATTTGTCTACTGAAAATACGATTGCCGCAGTACCCGCCGCAACTTTCGAGGCATTGGGCCTGCACCCCAATATCCTCAAGAGCATTGTCGACTCGGGCTACACCACACCAACCCCGATCCAGGCCCAGGCAATACCTGAAGCACTGGCCGGGCGCGACCTGATGGCTTCGGCCCAGACCGGCACCGGCAAGACCGCCGCTTTCATGCTGCCGGCACTGCATCGCCTGGCGCAACCTTCCACCGTACGCAGCAAGGGACCGCGCATACTGGTACTGACTCCGACACGTGAACTGGCACAGCAGGTTTCCAATGCCGCCACCCAGTACGGCAAAAACATGCGCCTGAAAGTGGTCAGCATCCTCGGCGGCATGCCCTACCCGCTCCAGAACAAGCTGTTATCCGGTTTTGTCGATATCCTGGTCGCCACGCCCGGCCGCCTGATCGACCACATCCAGCGCGGCCGCATCGACTTCTCGCGCCTCGAAATGCTGGTTCTGGACGAAGCCGACCGCATGCTGGACATGGGTTTCGTTGACGACGTGGAACGCATTGCCGCTGCCACCCCGGCATCGCGCCAGACCCTGTTGTTCTCGGCCACGCTGGATGGCGTTATCGGCAAGCTTGCCCAACGCCTGTTGAAGGATCCCAAGCGCATCAGCATCACCTCCAGCAAGGCGCGTCACGAGAACATCGAGCAACGCCTGATGTACGTCGACGACATGGCGCACAAAAACCTCCTGCTCGACCATTTGCTGCGCGATGTGGACCTGAATCAGGCGGTAGTATTTACGGCTACCAAGCGCGATGCCGACCAGTTGGCCGACAACCTGGCTGCACAAGGCCATGCCGCTGCTGCATTACATGGGGACATGAGCCAGCGTGAGCGCAACCGTACGCTGCTCAACCTGCGCCGCGGTAATCTGCGCGTGCTGGTCGCCACCGACGTGGCTGCTCGTGGTATCGACGTATCGGGTATTTCGCACGTAATCAACTTCGATTTACCCAAATTCGCAGAAGACTACGTCCACCGCATTGGCCGCACCGGCCGCGGCGGTGCATCCGGTATCGCCATTTCCTTCGCTTCGGGACGCGATGCAATACACCTGAAGAAAATCGAACGCTATACCGGCCTGAGCATCACTGCACATACCGTGCCCGGAATGGAACCGAAGCATAAGCCACGCCCGCCCAAGTCCGGTTTCAAGAGTGGCGGCCCGCGTCACCATGCACCAGACAGTCGCCATGGCTACCCGCACGATGGCCGCAACGGCCAACCGCGCCGCGAAGGCCACAAGCACCAGCGTTTCGGCAATGGCAATAGCCAGGCTCGCAGCACCGGCGGCAACGGAAATGGCAACCGTGCCAATCCTGCCGGCCAGCGTCGCCAAGGCAGCAGTTTTTCCCTGGGACGCGGACACAACAGCGGCAACAAGTGGTAGCAGCCAACGCCGACAAATAAAAAAGGCACGCTTTGCGTGCCTTTTTTATTTTTTTAGACGAAAAACCTAATCGTCTTCCTCATCTTCATGTCGATGCTTGCGTCGATGATCACGTTCATTGTCATGTTCTTCGCCTCTATCCCGCACTGATGCAGGAGGAACCTGACGCTCCGTATCCTGCTGGCCACCCACTGCCGCCCCGACTGCCGCGCCAATGGCACCGCCGATTACTGCGCCATCGCGCCCACCCATGTCATAGCCGACCGCAGCGCCAGTTGCGCCTCCGGCCGCACTGCCGACGACCGTACCACTGTTGCTGCCATCGGCCGCACAACCAGCCAGCAATGCCAGAGAAAATACTATCGCTCGTTTCATGCCGTCTGTCTCAATCAGTCTTCGTTGTCGTGCTTGCGCTGGCCCCAATGGTGGCCGTTGTCTTCGTGCTCGCGATAACGCACCTCTTCTTCATGAACTACCGGCCTCACAGTCTGCACGGGAACTGGCTGCGCCTGGTCGCTGCTGCCCAGCGCCGCACCGGCCGCAGCACCCAACGCAGCACCCAGAACGGCACCATTCTGTCCGTTGGCGCTGTTCCCGATTGCCGCTCCTGCTGCCGCGCCAATCAGGGCGCCATTGTCGACCGCCAGGGCTGAGCCGCTGGCTACCAGCAACACCAGGACCAAACTTGCTTTTTTCATTTAATTCTCCATTATGGGTTATGACAAACCGTCCATTGAGCAGGACATATTTCGTGGCGAAAGAGTGTAATTGCGCCGCGAAGTTCACGCAACAGACTGAATTCTACCGGTATGGTTGTTATTAACGGCGCTATCAACTATCCTTGCCGCTTGTTGCCAAGACAACCACAGTTATGCCCGTCAGTATCAAGACCCCGCAGGAAATCGAAAAAATGCGCATCGCCGGCCGTCTCGCCAGCGAACTGCTCGACTACATCACACCATTCGTCAAGCCCGGCGTTACCACCGACGAGCTGGACAAGCTTTGTTACGACTATATGGTGGATGTGCAAGACAGTATCCCTGCTCCGCTGAATTATGCGCCGCCGGGGCACCGCCCCTACCCGAAATCAATCTGTACCTCGATCAATCATCAGGTATGCCATGGCGTGCCGGGCGAAAAGAAACTCAAGAACGGGGATATTCTTAATATCGACGTAACCCCCATCAAGGACGGTTACCACGGTGATTCCAGCCGCATGTATTACGTCGGGGAGCCTTCGATCCAGGCACGGCGCCTGTGCGAATCAACCTATGAGGCAATGTGGCGAGGCATCCGCGTAGTCCGACCGGGTGCCTGTCTGGGCGATATCGGCCATGCCATCCAGAGTTATGTCGAGGACCTGGGATTTACCGTGGTGCGTGAATTCTGCGGTCACGGCATCGGCAAGAAATTCCACGAGGACCCGCAAGTGCTGCATTACGGCAAGCCCAATACCGGCCTGCGCCTGGAAGCCGGCATGATCTTTACCATCGAGCCGATGATCAATGCCGGCAAAGCAGGGATCAAGCAACTGGCCGACGGCTGGACCATCGTCACCAAGGACCATAGCCTGTCTGCGCAATGGGAGCACACCATACTGGTTACGCCGGACGGCTTTGATGTGTTGACCGCCTCCGCAGGTGCTCCGCCACCCCCTGCCTCCTAGCTGCCGTGCCAACCGCTGCTGAAATACGCGATAGCCTGCGTGCAGCACGCCTAGCGCTGCAGCAGGATTACACCTCCAATGCCCGGCCGTTGCGCCATCTCCATGCCCACGCCAGGCTGGTGGATGAGCATTTGCAGCAGGTATGGCAGATGCTATCCATGCCGGCCGAGTTGTCGCTGGTGGCCGTCGGCGGTTATGGACGCGGAGAACTCTACCCAAAATCCGATATCGATCTGCTGATATTGCTTCCCTGCCACCCAGACACGGCTTTGCAGCAGCGCCTGCGACAACTTGTCGGCATGCTGTGGGACATCGGCCTGGACGTCGGTCACAGCATTCGCACCGTAGACGACTGCATGGCGGAATCTGCGGACGTGACGGTGCAGACCAACCTGCTGGAAGCACGACTGATTAGCGGCGATCCCGAATTGTTTCAGGAAATGCGCGAAGCGCTGTCCCGGCTCATGGACCGGCGTGCCTTCTACCTGGCCAAGGTGCAGGAGCAGGAAAAACGCCACCAGCGTTTCCTCGACACCGATTACAACCTGGAGCCCAATATCAAGGAAAGTCCGGGGGGATTACGCGACCTGCAAACGGTGCTGTGGATCAGCCGCGCCTGCGATTTCGGAGAGACCTGGAACGAACTTGCCAAGGCCGGGATTATCACCGTATCAGATGCGCGTTCCATCGCACGTCACGATGCCCTGCTGCAAACGCTGCGCATCCGCCTGCATTACCTCGCACAACGCCGTGAAGACCGTCTGCTGTTTGACTACCAGAATGCCCTTGCCGAACAAATGCACATCACTGCAACCGGTACACGGCGTGCCAGCGAACACATGATGCAGCGCTATTACCGAACCAAACAGGCCGTGCTGCAGCTCAACGCCGTGGTGCTGCAAAACCTGCGCGCCTCCCTGTTCCCTGAATCCGGCAAAATCGAACCGGTCAACGAACGTTTTATTGCCTGCTGCGATTTGCTGCAGGCCCGCGACGAACAGTTGTTCGAACGCGAGCCGACGGCCATCCTGGAAAGTTTCCTGCTGCTGCAGAAACACCCAGACCTGCGCGGCTTTTCCGCGCCGACACTGCGCGCACTGTGGCGCGCAAAACAGGAGATCAATGCTTCATTTCGCCACGATCCGCGCAACCATGCATTGTTCATGGAAATCATGCGCCAGCCGCAGGGCGTCACCCATGCTCTGCGCCGCATGAACCATCACGGCATTCTCGGCCACTATCTGCCTGCCTTCGGCCGTATTGTCGGACAGATGCAGCACGATCTGTTCCACGTCTACACCGTGGACGAACATATCCTGATGGTGATACGCAACCTGCGTCGTTTCGCCCTGGAAAAGCATGCGCACGAGCATCCCCTGTGCAGCAAGTTGATGAAGGACTTCGCCAGGCCAGAAATCCTGTATCTTGCCGGGCTGTTCCACGATATCGCCAAGGGACGTGGCGGCGATCATTCCCAGATGGGGCGGGCGGACGCCTCCAGATTCTGCAAGCAGCATGGCCTGTCGCGCGAAGATACCGAACTGATCACCTGGTTGGTGGAGCAGCACCTCACCATGTCAGGCACTGCGCAAAAACAGGATCTTTCCGACCAGGACGTCATCGCCGCCTTTGCCTCGAAAATCAAGAACGATCGTTATCTGGTTGCACTTTATCTACTCACTGTCGCGGATGTCCGCGGCACCAGCCCCAAGGTATGGAATGCCTGGAAAGGAAAGTTGCTGGAAGATCTGTTCTGGGCAACGCGGCGTTATATGGTGGACGGGAAAATTGCCGATCAGGTCGGCGAAATCCGGCAGCGGGCGAAGGAAAAGCTCGAGCTGTACGCCATTGCCCCCGAAGTATACGAATTGTTATGGGCTCAGCTTGATGCCGACTATTTCCTGCGCCACGAGCCCCATGAAATTGCCTGGCATACGCGCCTGCTGGCGCACCGCGTCAACAGTCCGTCCGCCATCGTCAAGGCACGCCTGAGCCTGATCGGGGAAGGTATCCAGATAATGGTGTACGGCCCGGACCGGCCCTACCTGTTTGCCCGCATTTGCGGTTTTTTTGCGCGCATGAACTACAACATCATGGAGGCAAAAATCCATACCACCCAGCACGGCTATGTGCTGGACAGCTTCCAGGTAATGGATGCGGGCGACAACAAGACGATATATCGCGACGTGATGAGCTATATTGAATACGAGCTGGCACAGTTGCTGGCAGCCAAGGAGACGCCGGCGGCACCCGGTTCGGGCCGGCTGAACCGCCAACTCAAACATTTCCCGATTGCACCCGAGATCAATATTCAGGCCGACAAAAAGGGACATCATATCCTGACCATCGTAGCCGGTGACCGGCCGGGCCTGCTTGCCCGCATCGCCCAAGTGCTTGCTCGCCACAAAATCGAGTTATTCAGTGCAAAAATCAATACGCTGGGTGCGCGCATCGAAGATACCTTCTGGCTCAACAGCCCCGCATTGAGCCAGCCACATACCGCTGCAATGCTGCGCGAAGCACTGCTACGCCAGGTTTCCTGAAGCAAAAAGGCGCCCAAGGGGCGCCTCTACCTGCTACATTCCGTACGGCCTTACATCAGGCAGGAAACAGCCAATGCCTGATTCGCGCTGCCAGCAACTCGATGATCGAATCATCGGTACCGATATTGGCCAGATTTTCCTGCGAGCCTTCCTGGTGTTCCTCAACCAGCGTGCGAAAATCATTGTCGACTATTCGCTCCACCTGATTCTGGTGGACTGGGCAAAGCATTCCGTTAAACATGTCACTCACCTCATCAAAACGATATATACAGTATATACTGTTTTTTACTCCAGTCAACCCATTGTTGTAAATGTGTAATTTTTTGTTACCGACATTTTCAATAGTTGCCGCAAAAAAATGGCATCCCGAAGGATGCCTAGAGCAGGGAGGAGAAATGCAGGCGCAGATTAGCAAAACCACATGCGGCCACCAACTCCACCCGTCCAGATGAGTTGCCCGATGGCGGAAGGTAATATGGCAGTAATAAACGTCGCCTTTTTCCCGATAAACGGCAAATCTTTTCCGAAGATTGTTTCAGGCAAAAAAATTGGCATCCAGGGGATGGATGCCATGAGTTTAGGGAGGAGAGTTTTTAGCTTTAGTTTGTCGCATCCTATCAGCCGAATCTTAAGCTGATATTAATGCCGGAAAGTATTTGATACCCGGCTTGCAAGCGACAGACTACTCCCATTCAATAGTTGCCGGCGGTTTCCCGGAAATGTCATAGACCACGCGGTTGATACCGCGTACCTCGTTGATAATACGATTGGAAACCTTGGCCAGCAGCGCATGCGGCAATTCTGCCCAGTGCGCGGTCATGAAATCCTGGGTCTGTACTGCACGCAATGCTACCACCCACTCATAAGTGCGGCCGTCGCCCATCACGCCCACGCTCTTGACGGGAAGGAACACCGCAAATGCCTGTGAAGTCTTGTCGTACCAACCCGAAGCGTGCAATTCGTCGATGAAAATCGCGTCGGCGCGGCGCAACAACTCGGCATATTCATGTTTGACTTCGCCCAGTATACGCACGCCAAGCCCCGGGCCGGGGAATGGATGCCGATACACCATGGCATGCGGCAGCCCCAGCGCCACACCGAGTTCGCGCACCTCATCCTTGAACAGTTCGCGCAACGGCTCCAGCAGTTTGAGATGCAATGTCTCGGGCAGGCCGCCGACATTGTGGTGCGACTTGATGGTATGCGCCTTCTTGGTCTTGGCCCCGGCCGACTCGATTACGTCGGGATAAATAGTGCCCTGCGCCAGCCACTTGGCCTGCGGCAGTCTGGCTGCTTCGCGCTGGAATACCTCGACGAATTCGCGACCGATGATTCTGCGCTTCTGCTCGGGATCGGCCACTCCCTCCAGATGTTTCATGAACTCTGCACTGGCATCGACATGGATTACGTGCACGCCGAGGTTGTTCGCAAAAGTCTCCATCACCTGTTCGCCCTCGTTCAGGCGCAACAGCCCGTTGTCGACGAACACACAGGTCAACTGGTCACCGATCGCGCGATGCAGCAGTGCCGCCGCCACCGAGGAATCGACACCGCCGGACAGGCCGAGAATGACCTCCTCATCGCCGACCTGTCCGCGAATTTTTGCTACCGCCTCGTCGATGTAATCCGGCATGTTCCAGTCCCGGCCGCAGCCGCAAACTTCATGCACGAACTGTTCGACGATCGCTTTGCCCTGCTTCGTATGGGTCACTTCGGGATGGAATTGGACACCGTAGAAATGGCGTGACTCGTCGGCCATGCCAGCTATCGGTGTAGCATCGTTGGAGGCAACTACCGAAAATCCCGGCGGCAGGCGGGTGACCTTGTCCCCGTGACTCATCCACACATCGAGGACACCGCCGGTACGATCTTCGATTCCGCGCAATAGCGCTGAATTCCCACTGGTCAGAATTTCGGCATAGCCGAATTCCCGCACCGCGCCATTCTCCACTTCGCCACCAAGCTGCGCGGCCATGGTCTGCATGCCGTAGCAGATGCCCAGCACCGGCACGTCCAGTTCGAACACCAGTTGCGGAGCCTTCGGCGTTTCTTCCTCATACACCGAACTCGGTCCGCCCGACAGGATGATGCCGGCCGGATTGAATTCACGGATCGCCTCCGGCGTCATGTCCCAGGGATGCAGTTCGCAATAAACCTGCGTTTCGCGCACCCTGCGCGCAATCAGCTGTGTGTACTGAGAGCCGAAATCGAGAATAAGAATTTTCTTGTGTGACATGATATGAAACGGGCTCGCTTGCGCGAGCCCGACAAGCCTTGGTCGTTAGTCGATATGATAGTTTGGTGCTTCCTTGGTGATCTGCACGTCGTGTACGTGGGATTCGCGGATGCCGGACCCGGTAATTTCGACGAATTCAGCCTTGGCATGCATGGTGGCGATATCCGGACAACCGAGATAGCCCATGCTGGAACGCAAACCACCCATCAGCTGGTGGATCACCGCCAATACGCTGCCCTTGTATGGCACACGGCCTTCCACTCCCTCCGGTACCAGCTTGTCCTGGTTGCTTTCGTTGTCCTGGAAATAACGGTCGCTGGAACCCTGCTGCATCGCGCCCAGACTGCCCATGCCGCGGTAAGACTTGTAGGAACGCCCCTGGAACAGTTCTACTTCGCCCGGCGCCTCCTCGGTGCCTGCAAACAGGCCTCCCAGCATCACCGCATTTGCGCCGGCGGCAATTGCCTTGGCGATATCGCCGGAAAAACGTACTCCGCCGTCCGCAATCAGCGGCACACCGGTGCCCTGCAATGCTTCGGACACATTCTGGATGGCGGTAATCTGCGGTACGCCGACGCCGGCCACCATGCGCGTGGTACAAATTGATCCGGGACCGATGCCGACCTTTACGCCGTCCGCACCATGGTCCATCAGGGCCTTGGCTGCCGCAGCCGTAGCGATGTTGCCGCCGATCACGTCAATATGGGGATAATTCTGCTTGGTCCACTTGACTCGATCCAGCACACCTTGCGAGTGGCCGTGTGCGGTATCCACCACCAGCACGTCCACGCCGGCTTCAGCCAGCAGCTTGATGCGCTCTTCCGTCCCCTCTCCGACACCGACCGCCGCGCCGACGCGCAAATGTCCCAGATCATCCTTGCACGCAAGTGGATGCTCGGTGGATTTAAGGATGTCCTTGACGGTCATCAGGCCACGCAGTTCGAATTCATCGTTTACCACCAGCACCCTCTCGATGCGGTGACGATGCATCAGGCTGCGCGCTTCATCGCGGCTGGCGTTCTCGTTGACCGTAATCAAGCGCTCGCGCGGCGTCATGATGTTCTTCACCGGCTGATCCAGGTTGCTTTCGAAGCGCAGGTCGCGGTTGGTAACGATACCGACCACCTGCTTGCCCTGCACCACCGGCAGCCCGGAAATCTTGTGCTGGTTGGTGAGCGTGAACACATCGCGCACGGTCATGTCCGGTGCAATGGTGACCGGATCCTTCACTACGCCGCTTTCGAAACGCTTGACCTTGGATACCTCGGCTGCCTGCGCCTTGGGCGTCATATTCTTGTGCACGATACCAATGCCGCCTTCCTGGGCAAGGGTGATCGCGAGGCGCGCCTCGGTTACCGTGTCCATCGCAGCCGACAGCAGAGGAATGTTCAGGATGATGTTGCGGGTAAATTGGGTATGTAGACTGACATCGCGCGGCAGCATGTTTGAATGCGCCGGAACCAGCAGGACATCGTCAAAGGTCAAGGCCTTTTGAATAATACGCATGATAAACAGCCCTCAACAAAACACGCATTATAGCAAAGCACGCCACCGACCACGAACCAAAAGACAAGGATAGCCTGTAGCAGGAATATGGCTAGGCGCGTGCCTTTTGCCCCATTACGTAAATCAGGTATTCGAAAAATACCTCGCACCAGCTTTGCTCATTGTCCTTGAGTGCACCCAACAGTTTCTTGACTTCCCCGACCGGCCATTGCGAATTGAACAAAACCAGCTGTTCCTGGGAATAATGTTTCAGGAGTGGTAGCAACTTCTCCCCCATCCTGTTGATTTCCTTGAGCATCAAGGCCAGATCCTTGTCAGAATCAAGTTCTGCGGTCAGATCCCCGTATACCTTCGGATGCTGTTTTGCATATTCGATGAAGTTGCTGAGCATAAAAAAGAATGCTCCCTCATTATCTTCTGTTACATGATCGCCCAGCATGAAGGGCGTAACCACCAGTTCCAGCCAGTAATATTTCAATTTGGGGTTGCGATGCTTGATGACGCCGATGAAGCCCTTGCGCGCCTGCGCCCGCTGTATGCAATCCTCGATAATCAGTTTGTCCGAAGCACGGGTGGCGAGTTCCTGACCGGCAAGTACTTCGGGAGCAACCAGAAAAAAATCCGGGAAATCGTCAAACAACTTGCCTGAATGGTGGTGGGCGCGGTAATAGGCATGGAACAGCTTGCGCACCGCTTCATGGTTCTTGTTTACATCGTAGAAGACCGCGTTGGCGGCACTGCCGGACGGAACCGGCTCTCCCGACTTGATGTTCGAATTTTGCATGGACATGGTTTATACGTAAATTTGCGCCCTAAAGCTTGAAATACTACTTCTCTCCTCTTTTTGATTATGCTTTATTTATGCCTGTTTGTTAATATTTCGCCGTGTTGTTTTAATGACAATGACTAACAATCAGATTCGGAACAATTGACTCATTACCTGTAAACGGTTAATTTGCCTGAACAGTTTTCTGGAGAAGGACCAGATGAAATATTGTATCGCCGTTTTACTGATATTGCTTTCCGCCAATGCCCATGCCGAATTGCATAAATGGGTGGATGCTGCGGGCAATGTGCACTACTCGGACGCAGCACCTCCTGCCGACGCCAGCGAACAGCAAGTGCGTATCCCCAAGGCTCCCGCTGCCGCGCCGGGTGAAGCCCCCGCCGAAAAATCCATTATGGAACGCGAGGCCGACCTGAAAAAGGCACTGAAAGCCAAAGAAGAAGCCACCCAGCAGGCTGAGCTCAAGCAGAAAAATGCCGCCATCAGGAAACAGAACTGCAAAAACTCCCAAAATAGCCTCAGGGCACTGGAAAATGCCCCCCGCATAGCCAGTTACGACGCAGCAGGCAATCAGGTCATTATTGATGATGCCACGCGCCAGCAAAAAATAGAACAAGCCCGCAAGGCCGTCAGCGAATTCTGCGACTAGGCCGCTTTGGCGCTGTCGTCGCGCAGGCGCAGTGCCTCTTCAATATCGACCGCCACGACATGCGACACACCGCGCTCCTGCATGGTCACCCCGACCAGTTGCTGCGCCAGTTCCATAGTGATCTTGTTGTGGCTGATGAACACGAACTGGGTGTTCTGGGCCATTTTTTCCACCAGTTTGCACAAGCGCTCGGTATTGGTGTCGTCGAGCGGTGCATCCACCTCGTCCAGCAGACAGAACGGCGCCGGGTTGAGTTGAAATAGCGAAAACACCAGCGCAATTGCGGTCAGCGCCTTTTCACCGCCCGACAGCAGGTGGATCGAGGAATTCTTCTTGCCCGGCGGCTGGGCCATCACCTGCACACCGCTATCGAGAATTTCCTCGCCCGTCAGCACCAGGCGTGCCTCGCCGCCGGCGAACAGCACCGGGAACGTCTCCGACAAATGACGATTGACCTCGTTATAGGTGCCCATCAGCAGTTCGCGCGATTCCTTGTCGATACGCCGGATCGCATCTTCCAGCGTGGCCATCGCCTCGTTCAGGTCCTCGGCCTGGGCATCCAGGTAAGCCTGACGTTCCTGTGCTGCCTGCAACTCTTCCAGTGCCGCCAGGTTGACCGCACCCAGCGCTTCAATATTGTTACCCAGGCGCTTCAGTTCGCCCTGCAGGGGGCCGGGTTTCGCCTTCTCATCCAGCAGCGGCAACAAGGCCGTTTCATCTACATCCTGTAATTGCTCGGCCCACTGCTCGAACTGGAGACGGGCTTCCTGCTCCTTCAGGGTCAACTCACCGGCCTTCTCGCGCAGAGGATTGAGTTTCTGCTCGCACGACATACGCTCCTGTTCCAGCTTGTTCATGGCAACCGTGGCATGCTCCAGCGCATTGCGTGCTGCGGCCAGCGCTTCCTCACGCGTCTTGCGCAGTTGCAGAGCATCCTGCAATTTCTGCTGCGATTCGTCATCCTGCGAACGCGCCAGTTCCTCGCGGTTCTGCACCAGCGCCTGCTCCAGTTGCACCAGCGACTCGCCCGCCTGTTTCAGATTGTGCTCAAGGTCGGCGATTTTTTCTGCGCAGGTCTTGGTGAAGAAGTGGGCCTCCTGCAATTCGTGCTGCGCCTTGCCCGAACGCTCGCGCTGTTCGCGCAGCCTGTTTTCCAGTACCACGGCCTGCTGTTTCGCCTGCTCGACTGCCTGCTCCTGCTGCATCATGTTCTCACGCAGAATCTGCATGCGCTCGTCGATTTCCTGCCGCTGCCGCTGCTCGCCAGTTGTCTGCTCGGCAAGCTCGCCCAGCTCCTGTTCGATCTGGGTAAAACGCTCGCTGCTGCGTTCATTGGCCTGGTTCAGCTTCAGTATCTGCATCTGCAGCGTATGCTGTTGCTGCTGCAATTCGCTTCCTGTCGTGCGCAACGGAGCAATGCGACTTTCGATGGCACGGTAATTTTCTTCCGCCTGCGTCGCCTGTTGTTTCTTTTCATCCAGTAGCGCAGCCTGCCGCTGTACCTCCTGCTGCAGGTTCTCAATTTCACGCTGGCGGGCAAGCACACCGTGTATCTGGCTGTCCGGGGCATGGAACAACACGCTGTGCGCGCCAACCAGGTGACCCTGCGGCGTAACCAGCCAGGCCCCGGCAGGCAATCTGTCGCGTTGTGACAGGGCTTGGGACAATGTATCCACGGCATATATGTCAGCCAGCCAGTCCGCCACCACGGGCTTCGTTTGACTATCGTGGCAATTTACCAAACCGGCGAGCGGGGTCAGATCTTCAGCAGCAGCTACAGTTGGCGCATTGTCACCCGCAGCAAACACCGCCAGCTTGGCCGGCGGTGCATCGTCGCCCCATTCGGCGGCTTGTTCCAGACGCTGCAAGGCAATCGCATTCAGCCGCTCGCGCAAGACGGCCTCCAAGGCATCTTCCCAGCCGGCCTCGATGCGGATGGATTGCCACAGTCGCGGCAATTCGCCCAACTGGTGGCGTTCCAGCCACTCCTTCATGTTCTGGTCGCTGTCGATCTGTTGCTGCAACAACTTAAGTGCTGCCAGCTTGGCTTCCACCTGTGCCAACTGCCGTTCAAGCTCTTGCGCCTCGGCGCGCTGCTGATGGCGCGCCTGGTCGGCCTGCGGCAACTGTTCCTGCAACTGCGTCAACTGGTATTGTTGTTCCTCCTGCCGAGCCTCGTTCTCGGCCAACTGCCGTTTTGCCTCTTCCAGCCCCGCGGTATCGGGCTGCGGCAGGTTGTCCTTTTCCAGCAACAGGCGCGACCGGCGCGAATCCAGTTGCTGCAGATTGCGCTGGACATGTTCGCGCTGCGTTTCGGCCAGTTGCACCTGTTGTTGCTGCATCAGATGCTCGCGCTGCACCGCATTGTGCTGTTCCTGGGCGCTGCGCGCTTCCTCTTCCGCCTGCGGCAGATGTTGCGCTTCGGTGGCGGCACGGTTTTCGCATACCTCGACCCGCACCCCGGCATCCTGTTGCTGCTGTTGCCAATGGGCCAGCAGCGATTGCACGCCGCGCCGCTGTTCCTGCTGTTGCTCGATCTGGCGCTCGCCATTGGCAATCTGCTGGGTCAGACGCGTACGCTGCTCGGTCAGATGCTCGATATGCTGCTCGATACGCGCAATCTCGGCATTCACCTCATATAGTTCGCCCTGCCTGCCGTGCAAGGCGTCGGAAAGCTGATAATGCTCGCTGCGCGCGGCTTCCAGCTGACTCTCGACTTCGCGCAGGCGTGCAGTCTCGGCTTCCAGTTCGGTCCCGGTTTTTTCGATCTGCTCGGCAATACGCTTGCGCCTGGCCTCGGCATCCTGCTTGTTGACCAGCCACAGCAAGCGCTGCGTAGTTTCCCGTTGCGCTTCCAGCTCGCGGTATTTTTTGGCCACCTCGGCCTGCTCACCCAGATGGACGATCTGCTTGCCCAGTTCCTGGCGAATGTCGTCCACACGCTGCAGATTCTCGCGCGTATCGGCCAGACGATTCTCGGTCTCGCGGCGGCGATCGCGGTATTTGGACACTCCCGCCGCCTCTTCCAGAAATACGCGCAGCTCTTCCGGTTTGGCCTCGATGATGCGCGAAATCATCCCCTGCTCGATAATTGCATAGGCGCGCGCGCCCAGACCGGTACCAAGGAAAATGTCGGTAATGTCCTTGCGCCGCACGTGCTGGTTGTTGATGTAATAGGTGGACGCACCATCGCGCTGCAACACGCGCTTGATGGCGATTTCGGCATAGCTCGACCACTGCCCCGCTGCCTTGCCCAGGCTGTTATCGAAAATCAGCTCGACGCTGGCGCGCGACACCGGCTTGCGCTTGTCGGAGCCGTTGAAGATTACATCCTGCATCGATTCGCCGCGTAACGCAGAGGCGCGCGATTCGCCCAGCACCCAGCGTAACGCATCGATGACGTTGGATTTGCCACAGCCGTTGGGGCCGACGATACCCACGATCTGTCCCGGCAACGCAAGGTGCGTGGGATCAACGAAGGACTTGAAGCCTGCAAGTTTGATATGGGAAAGACGCAATTTGAACCGGGCTTAACGTTATAATTAATTCTTACGATTCTAACCCAGAAATCCTGAAATGAGCACACAGCCCAGCAAAACCCTGGAAACCTTCGCCAACCCCAAGCCGGAGCGCGATTTCCATATTCACATGGAAATTCCGGAATTTACCTGTTTATGCCCGAAAACCGGCCAGCCCGACTTCGCCACGCTGGTACTCGACTATATTGCCGACAAACAGTGCATCGAGCTGAAAAGCCTTAAACTGTACATATGGTCGTTCCGCAGCGAAGGCCACTTCCACGAGGACGTTACCAACCGCATCCTGGACGACCTGGTCGCCGCCACCCAGCCGCGCTTCATGCGCCTGACCGCAAAATTCTATGTGCGCGGAGGCATCTTCACCAACGTTGTGGCCGAATACCGCAACCCCGGCTGGGAACCAGCACCGCGTATCGATCTGGCGCAATTTTCCGGCCAGTCGAATACCCGGGGCTAGATGTATCTAGGCCTGGATTTCGGCACCTCCGGCGCCCGCGCCTGTGTGGTGAATGCCGAAGCCGTCGCTGTCCATACCGATCGCTGCGCCTTTCCCGTCCCGGAACGACAGACCCCGCCGGACTGGCGCGAGGCGCTGCTTATGCTGCTGCGGAACATACCCCGGGAAGTCGCAGGCCAATTGCGCGGCATCGCTGTCGATGCCACATCGGCCACCGTGCTGTTATGCGATGCGGGACTGAAACCGGTTGCACCTGTCCTGCTTTATTCCGATAACCGCTCCAGCAAGGAAGCCGCCGAACTGCGTGACCTTGCTCCACCCGGCCACACCGTATGCAGCACGACCTCCGGGCTGGCCAAGTTCCTGTGGCTGATACGGCATACGGACGCCGCAGCTGCCACCTACTTCATGCATAAGGCCGACTGGCTTGGTGCCCTGCTTACCGGACTGGGCGGATACAGCGATTACCACAACGCACTGAAGACCGGCTATGACGTGGAAACATTGCGCTGGCCGGACTGGGTCATGCAATTACCGTATGCCCACCTGCTGCCGCAAGTCATGGAGCCCGGCGCCGCCCTGGGCAGAATTCATCCCGAGATTGCGCAACACTTCGGCATCAATTCGGACTGCACGGTGCATGCCGGCACCACCGACAGCATCGCCGCCTTCATGGCCGCCGGCGCAAACCATCCGGGAGAAGCCGTAACCTCGCTCGGATCCACGATCGTGCTCAAGCTGCTCTCCGAGCACCGCGTGGAGGCGGCACAGTACGGCGTTTACAGCCACCGCTACGGTAAATTATGGCTGGCCGGGGGCGCTTCCAACGCAGGCGGCGCAGTGCTGCGCCAGCATTTCAGCGATGCACAACTGGCCGAACTCAGTTCGCACATCGATCCGGCAACAGACAGCCCGCTCGACTACTACCCGTTGCCCAGACCCGGCGAACGCTTCCCGGTCAACGATCCCGAACTGGCACCCCGGCTCGAACCGAGGCCGGGAAACGATGCCGAATTCCTGCATGGGCTGCTGCAGGGGTTGAGCCGCATTGAAGCCGACGGCTATGCCCAACTTGCCAAGCTCGGTGCCACGCCGCTGCAATCGGTCGCCACGGCGGGCGGCGGCGCAAGCAATCCCGTCTGGGGCAAAATTCGCGAACGCATGATGGGCATCCCGGTTTCCGTGGCACGCCATCGCGAGGCCGCCTATGGCGCGGCTTTGCTGGCACAGCAGGGTCGGTTATGATGTGCGCGAAATGAAAAGCAAGGTTTTCCAGATTGTTGGCGGCATCTCCGCCGTCCTGTTGCTGAGCAGTTGCAACACCAGCGACGCCATTCGCGTCATGACCAGCAGGAGCCCGGCCCAGGCGATCAAGTCCATTGCCGAAAGCCGGGTCGAATCCTATAAATACAACCCCGTGCTGGCGCTCTCCGACATCCGCCGCGCCCGGGTGCAGCTCAATCGCCTGCTCGGCAACGTGCGCAAGCAAAGCAGCAAAAAATGGGGCAGCCGGGAATCGCGCAAGCTGCCTGGCCGAACCCGCTACGTAAAATATACCGACGATTACAAAAGCCGCGTCATGGTCGACTTCGACAGCGGAAAAATCCTGATTGAGCATCTGGACGAGCCCGGCATACAAGGCAAGCTCGAAAACGCAGTGGTGGTCGCGCTATTGACGCCGGGAGACCCGCGCGCGGTCGACCTGTTCTCGGACAAGCCCGTGGCCCTCAATGGCACGCCTTACCTGCAGGGCCTGATCGCCGACCAGAACGGCAGGCTGGTGGAAAACCGGAATGATGCGGAGGCCTACGCTGCCTTCCTTGCGACCCACCGGATGCGCAACAAGACCATCGACGTCAACGGCCGCAAGAAACAGGTCGACTACGTACAGTTCGACATGATCAACACCCATGTCGAACAGGGCGCGCTGAAATATGCGCCCACGGTGCGTAAATATGCCGCCTCCACCGGAGTCAGCCGCAGCCTGATCTTTGCCGTGATCAAGACCGAAAGTTCGTTCAACCCGTTCGCGGTGTCCAGCGCGCCGGCCTACGGCCTGATGCAACTGGTGCCGGAAAGCGGCGGTCGCGACGCCTACCGCAAGGTAAAGGGCATCAATCGCGCACCGAGCAAGGAATACCTGTTCAATGCCGACAACAATATCGAGCTTGGCTCGAATTATCTGAGCCTGCTGCTCAACGACAGCGT
>Ga0102953_1000964_pt1 | contig 18753 bp, 16 predicted proteins | sample SalPon2A_C_D2_MG_FD_78509 | JGI IMG/M metagenome (GOLD analysis project Ga0102953, IMG submission 78509) | Soil microbial communities from South San Francisco under conditions of wetland restoration - Salt Pond MetaG R2A_C_D2_MG | ecosystem: Environmental > Terrestrial > Soil > Wetlands | place... | reverse complement strand
GTTGATTTTTGTCCTGCAAAACACCGAAATCGTCAATATCCGCTTCCTGTTATGGCAGTTCGCGGCATCACGGGCGCTGCTGGTTTTCGGGATTTTTCTGGTTGGAATTCTCGGTGGCTACCTGCTGGGCACCCTCGATCGGGCCCGACGCCGAAAAGACCGCCATCACTGAGCCGCGAAAGAGCGGCACCGGCCCCGCGCGTTAACGGCGTAGCAGGTTCTTGCGGCGCAGCAAATGAACCAGCCAGACCAGCGCCCCGATCACGGCTATCGACAGGAACAGCCACTCTTCATACTGCTTGACCTCCCCGAACACCGCTTCCAGCAAATTCCCGAAATAGTATCCGGCGACTCCGATGACGAACGCCCAGATCAGTGCACCAAGGATGTTAAGTGGGATGAACAGGCGTGGGGCAATGCCGGCCAGGCCAAGGGTGAAAGGCGTGATGGTCCGTAGACCATAGAGGAACCTGAATCCGAGCAGGAGCGGCAGGCGGTAATTTTTGACCAGCAGCTTGACCTGCTCGATCCGCGATCGCCAACCGGGTCGTTTTGCCAGCAACGCCTCGTGCCGGGTCCGACCGAGAAAATAGAACAGCTGGTCGCCAGCCGTCGAACCGACAAAGGCGGCCAGGATCACCAGGCGCAGATCAAGATAGCCGCGATGAGCCGCCAGCCCGCCAAGGATCAGAATGGTCTCCCCTTCGAAAAAAGTCCCGAACAGAATCGCCACGTAACCGAACTGGCTGATGAGTTCCGGTAGCATGTCATCCCTTTTCGATCACTTCTCCAGGCTGAAATCGTCCTCGGTCAGCCCGGAGGTGAAATCATCCATGACTTCCTCGGCGGTACCATGATCCTTGACCCGGGCCAGGTTGATCAGGGCATCCCCCTCGTAGGCCAGCGGCAGGTTCGATTGGCCGATGACCACCCCGGCCGCCGGGGCCCTGACCTCCTCGCGTCCATCGCCCAACGGGTCACGCAGAATTCCCAGCAGTTCCCCCTCGCGGACCAGGCCGCCAAGCGCGACCCGTTTGTCGAAAATACCGCTCATGCTGGCCCGCACCCAGGTGGTTTTATCGGCGACCAATGGCGCCGGGCAAGATTTTTTCCGACTTGGAGCCAGCATGCCGATGGCGCGCATGACGTTCAGCACGCCACGCACCCCGATGCGGATCGCCGTCGGGCTGAAATAGAGCGCCTCGCCGGCCTCGTAAAGCAGAATCGGCACCCCCTTCTCGGCCACCGCGCCGCGCAGTGAACCGTCACGCACTTCTGAGTGAATCACCATCGGCACACCGAAGACTTTGGCCAGACGGGCGGTTTCCGCGTCATCCAGGCAGGCACGGATCTGCGGCAGGTTGCTACGAAAGTTGGAGCCGGTGTGGATGTCAATCCCGTGGCTGCAGCGATTGACGATCTCTTCCATGAACAGGCAGGCCAGGCGACTGGCCAGCGAGCCCTTGGGGGAACCGGGAAAAGAGCGGTTCAGGTCGCGCCGATCCGGCAGATAGCGCGAGCGCTGGATAAAGCCGAACGGGTTGACCACCGGGATCGCGAGCAGGGTTCCTTTGAGCCGCGACAGGGAACGGGACTTCAGCAAGCGCCGCACGATTTCGACGCCGTTGATTTCATCACCATGGATCGTCGAACTGACAAACAGCGTCGGCCCAGGCTGCCGACCGTGCACGACATGCACCGGAACCGTCACCTCGGAATGGGTGTAGAGCCGGGCCATCGGCAAATTGACCGTGGCGCGCCCGCCTGCCGGCACCTCAACCCCACCGAGCTGGAAAGGGGCCTGTTTTTTCACCCCCGCCCCCGCGTCCTGGTATGGCCCGGTTTGGCCTGTTTTTCGATGAATTGAATGATCATACCGGCGATGTCCTTGTCGGTCGCCTTTTCGATCCCCTCCAGTCCCGGGGACGAATTGACCTCCATCACCACCGGACCATGGTTGGAGCGCAGCAAATCGACACCGGCGACATTAAGCCCCATGATCCGTGCCGCCCGGACCGCCGTGGAACGTTCCTCCGGGGTCAGGCGGACAATCGTCGCCGACCCGCCACGATGCAGGTTGGAACGAAACTCGCCTTCCTTGCCCTGGCGCTTCATCGCCGCGACGACCTTTTCGCCGACCACCAGACAGCGGATATCGGCGCCATCGGCCTCCTTGATGAATTCCTGCACCAGGATATTGGTTTTCAGGCCGCGGAACGCCTCGATGACGCTTTCGGCGGCCTTCTCGGTTTCGGTCAGCACCACGCCGATCCCCTGGGTTCCCTCGAGCAGCTTGACCACCAGCGGTGCGCCGCCGGCCAGCTGGATCAAATCATCGGTGAACCTGGTCGAATGGGCGAAACCGGTCACCGGCAGGCCGATCCCCTTGCGGGCCAGCAGCTGCAGGCTGCGCAGTTTGTCGCGCGAGCGGCTGATCGCCACCGACTCGTTGACATTGTAAACCCCCATCATCTCGAACTGCCTGGCGACAGCCGTGCCATAGAAGGTGATCGAGGCGCCAATGCGCGGGATGATCGCATCAAACCCGACCAGCTCTTCTCCCTTGTAATGGATCGTCGGCCGCTGGCTGGCAATGGTCATGTAGCAGAGCAGCGGATCGATGACCCGGACTTCATGCCCGCGCTCTTCTGCAGCTTCGACCAGTCGGCTGGTCGAATAGAGCTGGGCATTTCTGGAAAGAATGGCAATTTTCATGGTGAACCTTCCTGTTTATCGACATAGGCGCGACGCAGTGATGGTCCCAGCAGGTAGGAACGGACTGGGTCAACCAGTGCTCCGATCTGCTGCAAGGCCGAGCGCCCCAGTAGCATGCGAAATTTCATCGTATCGCGATTGGTCAGCGTCACTTCGGTGACAAAAAATAAATCGCCGAGCCGGATCGTCGTTTCAATCACGTAACGCTCTTCCCGGTGTCCCCCGGAATCGGTCACCAGCCGGCATTCCTTGACCGGCGCCTGACAGATGCGACTCACGCTGCTGCGGCGCGGCAGCGGGTGGACACCAAACCTGACCAACGCCTTCCCGTCCTGCTGGTAGGGTTCGACAAAGTAGGCGTGCAGCGCCGAGGTCCGGGCCCCGGTGTCAACCTTGGCCTTGATTCCCGGCAGCCCGATATCGGGCAGGGCCAGCCATTCACGCCAACCGATCAGGATTTGCTGCATGTCGGACATCGTTGATTTGTCCTTCGGCTCTGGTTTTCAAGAAAAGACTATCGAGATTTCAGGAGGTTACAATTCCAGACAGGAATAAAAACCGGCCGAACGGCAAAAGGTGGCGCATTGTAGCGGAACTGGGTTGATTTTTTAAAGAAAATTCTTACTTCGGGATACAGGCTTCGCACGGCACCTTGGTCTGACACAGGCCGCAGCCGGTCATCTGCACGCCGTGTTGCGGGCCGACCTTCCGGACCACCGTCCCATAGACATAGTCCAAGCACTTGATCTTGTCATGGCCGTCGAACGAAAGGGCTCCGACCGGACAGCGGTCGATGCAAACGCCGCAACTCCCATTCCGGTAATAAAGGCAGTTGGTCAGATGGCCGGGGTACGGTCGCGGATCCGGCTCCAGCACCAGATCGGTGACCACGCTGCCGACCCGGTGGGCGATCCCCCTGGCGGTGATCAGGCCGTCGTTGAGGCTGAAGGTGCCGAGACCGGCGGCATAGGCCGCATGCCGCTCCGACCAGTTCGAGGCTGCCCCAACGGTCGGTGACATCACCTCCGACCAGTGCTCGGAGAGCTGCGGCGCCACCGCCACCCCGCCCTGCTCGGCCAGAAAGCCGGTCACCAGCTTGCGGATTTTGACATTGAACGCTTCGCCGAACTGGCGGGTGTGGGTCCAGGCCCGGGACGGCCATTGCCGTTGCTTACGGTTGCTGGCCCGGGTCTGCTGATGAATCGGCAGCACCCAGACCACCACCGAACCGTTGCTGAACGAGCGAGAAGGGAAACTTTTTTCCAGCACTTCGGCCGGGGTCAGATGAAATTCGCCGATGATCCGCTTGAAGTCCTCGAACAGCGGATCGTCCAGGGCGGCCACGCCGAGCAGCGGTGCCTCGAAGAACGGCGTGCCTTCCTCATCCGCATGCCCTTCTCCGCCGACCACTTGTGCATCGAGCAACTGTTTCAATTGCTGCTTCACAACCAATCCCTTTCTCGGCTGGCCAAGTCCGGACCGACCATACTTTCCCTTTGTACCATTTCTTTAGCTGTTCCAGCAAATCGTCAGCTGGAAACCGCCAGGATCAGAAACTCGCCAGGGTCTCAAGCAGGGTGTCACGGATCAGCACCTGGAGCTGCCGCCAGTGCGCGCCCCCCTGCAGCGGCCAACACTGGTTCAGTTCCAGCTCAATGCCGAGGTAGCGTTCTGCGGGGAATCGGCGCCGCAGCGGTACGACCAAACCGTCCGCAGTCCCCCGGTAGGGATAATTGCGTCGAATTCGCCAGCCACCACCCCGGGCCTTGAGCCGTGCCTGCCAGCCCTGGCAGAAGCGCTGCTCCAGCGGCCGTCGGGGATCGTAAAGCAGCCCGACATCGGCGTGGCGCACTTCGCCATCCAACACGGGGGTAAAGCTGTGCAGCGACAGATGACAAACCCTCCCCGACCCAGCGAGTAGCTGGGCGATCCGCTCCTGCAGAACCTGTCGGTAAGGGACATAGTACTGGTCCAGCAGCTGTTGGCGTTGCCCGGGATCGAGCGTTTTGCTGAATTCGGAGAACAGCCCGGGGTGGCCGGGGGAGCGGTTGAGTTCGACCAGCAAACGGGTGGTTTCCGCCAGCTGCAGGGGCGCCCGCAGCTCCCGGGCCAGCCGGCGGGCGAACGGAGCGATGCCGATATCGTAGCCGAGATGGGTTTCGAGCACCGCTTCCCGGCCGGCGAACAGGCCCTGCCAGGGGCGCGGAACCAGATTGCCGCCATGCTCGCAGCTGAGGATCAGGGGCCAGTCCGGTTCAGCCATGGAACATCTCGCCCTGCAGCAGGCAGTCGGCCAGGCGGCGATAGGTTTCGGCCAGACACGGCCGGTTGAACCCTGCGGGCAAGGCATCGAGTATCCGCCGGGCGAGCGGTCCTCGCTGCAGGATCACCTCGAGCGGGGCCCGGTACTCAGCCGGGATGGCAGGCTCCAGCTGCTCGTAGAGCCGCCGCCAGAGCCCTGCGACGCTGGTCGGCTGTTCCAGCACCCCGAAACAGGCCAGATAAGCCGAGTGTACGATCGGCTCGGCGGGTCCGCCCCGCAGGGTCCGCCGGAACAGCTCCGCCAGCGGCGCAACCGGGATCTCCCGCAGCTGCCGGAGCGCTTCCCAGCGCTCCTCGCAGAGCGCCCGGACCAGGGCAACCACCAGGGCGGCAATGGCCAGGTCGGCCTGGGGACACTCCTGGATATCCAGCAGCCGGATTTCGATGGCCTGCCGCTCGAAACGGGCGATCGCCCCGCGCGAGTTGAGCCATTCCTCCTGCAGCACCCCCTGTGGATCGTGGCGGGCGATCGCCCGGTAGCTGGCCGCCAGGATTTCGCGTTGGTAATCTGCCTGGCTGAAGACCGGCTCGGGGATCACCTGACCGGCAATCTCCGGAATTTTTTTCTGGTTGTTGCGATAAAATTCCAGGCGATTGTCCAGCAGTCCGGTCGCCCGGCCGTCGACAATCGGCGAGCTGGCCGCCAGTGCCGGCAGCAGCGGCAGGACCAGGCGGATCGCCGCGTGCAGCCGGCCGAATTCGCCGTCATCGGCAAACGGCAGGTTGATATGCATACTCTGCAGATTCGACCAGCCGTGTCCCTGGCAACCGAAGATCTTGTCGTAGGCCGCGTAGATCGGACTGTTTTCATGCGGCCAGAGCTTTGTCTCCCGGTGCGGGTCCATCCACGGATGCATGGCGGTGCCGAGCAGCCGGCCGCCGAGCGGGACGAGCTGCTCGCCAACCTGCCAGACCCCGTTCTGGAACTGGTCGGCCAACCCGGCCAGGCTTTGGGCCGGACCGTTGGTTTTGAGCTCCAAGACATGCAACACCAGTTCGTTCGACCAACACAAAGAACCGACCTCGACCTCGTTGACGATCTTGCCGGCGACCTGCTGCAGAACCCGATCGGTCAGGGGCCGGACCGCCAATGAATCGCGGTCGACGATCATGTACTCGAGCTCAATGCCATAACCTTCAAAGAGGTGTAGCGGTACCGTGGTCATGCGGACAACCCTTCCTTGCGCCGCTCCACCCGCCGCAGCATGACCCGCATGATGCGCAGATAGAGTTCTTCCTTGAGCACCTGGTCTTCGACGCCGGCATCAATGTTCGGGTTGTCGTTGACTTCAATCACGTAGACCTTGTTGCCCGACTGTTTCAGGTCGACCCCGTAGAGCCCGTCGCCGATCAGGTTGGCAATCTTCAGCGCCACCTTGACCACCGCCCCCGGCACATGCTCCACCGGCAGGGTGTCGAAACGTCCCTCTGCGTTCTTGGTGCCGCTGCTGTCGCGCTGGAGAATCTGCCAGTGCCCCTTGGCCATGTAATAGCGGCAGGCATAGATCGGCTGGCGGTCGAAAATGCCGATCCGCCAGTCGAAATCGGTCGGCAGATATTCCTGGGCGATGATCAGGTCGGATTTTTCCAGCAGTCTGTTGATCGCCCCCTTCAGCTCGGCCGGCTCGCCGACCTTGACCACCCCCTGCGAGAAGGAGCTGTCCGGCTGCTTCAACACCACCGGCAGGCCGAGGCATTCGACCACCTGGTCGCGATTGTCCCGGTGTACGATCAGGGTCTTGGGGGCGGGGATGCCGTTGCGTTCCATCAGTTCGGCGAGAAACACCTTGTTGGTACACTTGAGAATCGACTCCGGATCATCGATCGCCACCAGCCCTTCGGCCACCGCCTTGCGGGCGAAACGATAGGTATGATGGTTGACGCTGGTCGTCTCGCGAATCAGCAGGGCGTCGAACTCGCCAAGCCGGGAAAAATCATCCCGGGTGATGAATTCCGTCGAAAAGCCGACGCTCTCGGCGGCGCGAACAAAGCGCTTCAGTGCCTTGGCATCGGAAGGCGCTTCAGCCTCCTGAGGGTCGGTCAGAATCGCCAGGTCGAAACGGCTGCTGGTCTTTTTCGCCACCCGCCGCCGCTTGCCGGAAAAATAGTCCCGGGCCACCTCAACGACAAAGTCCTGATGTTCCGGCGGTATGTCGCTGGCGCTGATGGCGCGCAGATTCGCCAGCGTCCACTTGCCGCTCTTGTCGCCAACGACAAAATTGGCCCGCAACAGCGGCGCCTGGAACAGCTTGAACATCTGACCGGCCAGCCGGTCATGACGTTTGGCGACGTTGCGGCCGAAATAGATGCTCAGGACAAACTCCTTGGACTGGATGGTCGCCAGGCTTTTCTGGATCAGCTGCTGCAGATCGTCGGAGACAATGCGCATGATGGTCTGCGACTTGAGATCCTGCACCGCGGTCACGCTCGGGCTCGGTTTGTGGCCCCGGGCGGCGGCCAGCAGCGAAACATAGTAGCCGATGCTCTGGTAGCGGTAGGAACGGCAGAGATTGTAGACCTCCGCTCCTTTCAGCTCCAGGTAGCGGGTTTCGGTCAGGTAAGAGCGGGCCGGCACCCGCTCGACTCCCGGAATATCCAGCGGCCACTGACCAGGGTCATCGACGACAATCAGGGTCGGTCGGGGCATGCGCTTTCATCTCCTTTCCCGGCTGGATGACCAGCAGGTTGGCATCGTAGGTCAGCACTCCGAGTAAAATCGCATTGATCACCCGATCAATACTGGCAACATACTTCTGCGCCCGGGTCAGGGGGTTGCTTTTAAGTGGATCGGCGACATGGACGGTTCGCGCGCTGCGATCGTAGCCGTGCAGCACCACGAAATGGCCGGACGGTTCACCGCGGATATCGTCATAGTCACAATTCGGTCCAAACTCACGGGCACTGCGATAGAGAAAAGTGGCCGACAGTCCGGCAATGACCGGCAGCCCCTGATTGAGAAAGCCGCGAATCAGCGCCCCGTTCAGATCCTTGGCCCGCAGCTTACCGCCAAGTTCCAGAAACTGCAGATAGGCATCCGTCGCCACGCGCAGTTTCGGGTCTTGCTTGAAACGGGCCTGGGTCCGCAACTTGTCGCATAATTCAGCGGTCGGCAAATCAGTCCAGGTCGGATCGAAAATTTGCAGCTTATACGTATAGATGGTTGCCCGGTAGCCGCGCTGCAAGGCATGGCTGGCCAACAGCACCGCCAGGGTGCCGCCCCCTTCGAGCATCGGCACTTCGCCGATGATCTGCTTCAGCGGGACCGGGTCATGATAATACTGGTAAAGGGCCTGCAGGCAGGTCGGCCCGCAGGTGGTTTCATCAGGTTGCGGGGCGATATCAAAAGGCAGCAGGGCTTTCATCATGGCATCCGCTCGAGTCACTTAGGATCTGTGCTGGAATGATATCATTTCGGCAAGAAAAAGACAGAGTCACATGGACAGGTGAGTGTGAAGCAACGGCGGCGATCAGACCTTTAGCCGATTGGAAAGCGAGCCTCTTCCATGCTAAAGTAACTGCTCTATTAGACTTCTTTGCGACCATTAGGAGGAGCCCTCATGATCGAATTGCAGGACAACCGGCTGTTTCGCCAGCAATGTTACCTCAACGGCGACTGGATCGACGCCGACAGCGGCGAAACCATTCCGGTCAGTAACCCGGCCAGCGGCGAAATACTCGGTACTATCCCCAAACTCGGCCGCGAGGAAACCCGGCGCGCCATCGAGGCCGCCGATGCCGCCTGGCCGCTCTGGCGCGAAAAAACCGCCGGCGAACGCTCGAAAATCCTCCGTCGCTGGCAGGACCTGATGCTGGAGAACCAGGAGGACCTGGCGCGGCTGATGACTGCCGAGCAGGGCAAACCGCTCGCCGAAGCGCGCGGCGAGATCGCCTATGCCGCCTCGTTCATCGAGTGGTTCGCCGAGGAAGCCAAGCGGGTCTACGGCGATGTCATCCCGCCCCACCAGGGGGACAAGCGGATCGTGGTCATCAAGCAGCCGATCGGCGTCTGCGCCGCCATCACCCCGTGGAACTTCCCGGCGGCTATGATCACCCGCAAGGCCGGTGCGGCGCTGGCGGCCGGCTGCACGATGGTCGTCAAACCGGCCACCGCCACCCCCTACTCGGCCCTCGCCCTGGCCGAACTCGCCGAACAGGCCGGCATCCCGGCCGGGGTCTTTTCCGTGGTGACCGGAGCCTCCGGCGCCATCGGCGCCGAACTGACCGGCAACCCGCTGGTCCGCAAGCTAACCTTCACCGGTTCGACCGAGATCGGCAAGCAGCTGATGCGCGAATGCGCCGGGACGATGAAGAAGGTCTCCATGGAGCTCGGCGGCAACGCCCCATTCATTGTCTTCAACGACGCCGACATCGATGCGGCGATCGAGGGGGCGATCATCTCCAAGTACCGCAACACCGGCCAGACCTGCGTCTGCACCAACCGCTTCCTGGTGCAGTCCGGGATCTATGACGAGTTCGCCGCCAAGCTGGCGACCCGGGTCCAGGCGCTGGCGGTGGGCGACGGCCTCAAGGGGGAGACTCAGCAGGGGCCGCTGATCGATGCAAGCGCGGTCGAAAAAGTCATGGAACATATCGAGGACGCCGTCGACAAGGGAGCCCGGATCGTCACCGGCGGCAAGCGCCACGAGCTGGGAGGAACCTTCTTCGAGCCAACCGTGCTGGCCGATGTCACCTCCGAGATGCTGCTCGCCCGCGAAGAGACCTTCGGTCCGCTAGCGCCGCTGTTCCGCTTCCACGACGAGGACGAGGCGATCCGTATCGCCAACGCCACCGAGTTCGGCCTCGCGTCCTACTTTTACACCCGCGACCTGGCACGCTGCTGGCGGGTCGGCGAGGCGCTCGAGTACGGCATGGTCGGCATCAACACCGGGCTGATCTCGACCACCGTCGCCCCGTTCGGCGGCATCAAGGAGTCGGGCCTCGGTCGCGAGGGGAGCAAGTACGGCATCGACGATTACCTGGAGGTCAAGTATCTCTGCATGGGGGAGATTAAGTAGTCCGCTCCTATTGAAGTTCAAAGCCCGGTAACTGAAGTTGCCGGGTTTTTTTGGTCCAACCGTTTTGCTTTCTCAATGAAAGAGTGTTGGTATTCCGCCGAAGGAGGGGGGTCAGCAACCTCCGCATCCGAATCCCTGTGTTCACTTGACCAACCCCGGTTTCTGCAATACGCTGAAACTCGACGTATCGTTCCCACCAACAATGCCTGGAGGAACGCATCGACGTGGTGCGGGACCGTCCGTGCCACCTGGTGAAGCGGATCATTTCAACAACGGAGGCAACCATGGAGCAGCAGACCAGCTACAGTTTCGGTCGAACGCTGGATCGGCCGTTCGAGCAAGTCCTGACCGACGCCAGGGAGGCGCTGGCGAAAGAGGAATTCGGCATCCTCAGCGAGATCGATGTTCGTGCCAAGTTCGCCGAAAAGCTCGCCATCGAGTTCCGACCCTACACCATCCTCGGCGCCTGCAACCCGAAACTGGCACACCGGGCCCTGAGCAGCGAGATCGCCCTCGGCACCCTGCTCCCCTGCAACGTGGTGGTCTGGGCCGAGGATGACGGGCGAACCACGGTGATGGCGATGGATCCGGTCCCGACCATGCAGATGATCGCCAACCCGGCGCTCGACGAAATCGCCGCCGAAGTACGCCAGCGCCTGGAACGAGCCCTTGCGCAGTTGTGAAATAAATCACCCCGTCCCTGTAGAACAGCAACTGCCCCGGCTGATTGAGCCGGGGCAGTTGTGTCTCTGACTTATCTCTTCAAGGCTCCATGTCCTATCTGGACGATTATCCTGCCGACGGCAACGACTCCTTGAGTAATTCACGGCGGGAACGGCGGAAATTCATCGCGAACAGCACCAACAATCCCGCCAGCCCGGCGAGGTGCGCAATCCAGGGGAGCGGCCAGAGCAACGCGACCGCACAACCGAGGGTCAACAGGCGAATCGGCAGCTGCAAACGGGTTTCCATGAAACCTTCCAGCCCGGCGGCGAATGCATAGAGGCCGAACAGAGCGAAAAAGAAGATGGTGAAATCATCCGTCCAGGAACCGCCGATAAACGGCGTGTAGGCAAACAGCAGCGGTACGACATAAAGTCCCTTGGCCAGCTTCCAGGACTGCAGGCCTGTCTCCATCGGCTTGGTCCCGGCGATGGCAGCGCCGGTGAAGGCTGCCAGGGCCACCGGCGGGGTAACGTTGGAGTCCTGGCTGAGCCAGAAGACGATCAGGTGCGCCGAGAGCAGAGCGAAGGTCAGATCGTGGGGCGAGAGCACCGCCTCGCGGACCATACTCGCCATGTCGACCGGCACCGCATCGACGATCATCCGCGCCGTGGCGTGGTTCATCGGGTTGCCGATCTGGCTCAGGTGTTCGGGTGAAGCGAGCATGAAGATCGCCTTGGCCGCCTCGGGGATCTGCCCGTTCATCAAGGCATCGACCAGGAGTCCATCGGCGATCAGGCCGTGCAGCGCCGGTGCCGAGAGGGTGCCGAGGACGATGTAGGCGGCGGTGACCGGCAGTCCCATGCCGAGCACCAGCGACGCCAGGGCGATCAACAGAATGGCGATCACCAGGCTGTGGCCGGCCCACTGGTTGATCATCAGCGAGAAGGTGTTGCCGACCCCGGCGGTGGCGATGACGTTGACGATCAACCCGACGCTGCAGAGCAGGATCGCCGTCATCACCATGTTGCGCGCGCCGAGCGCCAGCGCCTCGATGATCGCCTTGGGACCCATCTTGTTGGGGGAGAACCAGGAAGAGACCACCACCGCGATCATGCTCAGGCCGGCGGCGTAGGTCGGGGTGAAACCGTAGATCAGCAGGCCGATCAACACCGCGATCGGCAGCAGGAAGACGATGCCGCCGCGCTTGAAGACCTCGAGCGCCGAGACCTCCTCATGGTCGAGGGCGTCGACGTGGCTGCGCTTGGCCTGAATGCGGACGAAGAAACCGACGGTGGCGAAGTACAGGATCGCCGGCAGGATACTGACCAGGACGATGGTGTTGTAGGAGATCTGGGTATAGGTCGCCATGACGAAGGCGCCGGCGCCCATGATCGGCGGCATCAGCTGGCCGCCGGTCGAGGCGGCCGACTCGACCCCGGCGGCGAATTTGGCCGGAAAGCCGGCCCGTTTCATCAGCGGGATGGTGATCACCCCGGTCGAGGCGGTGTTGGCGACCGCCGAGCCGGAGATGGTCCCCATCAGCCCGGAGGCCATCACCGCCACCAGGCCCGGCCCGCCGACCATCCGCCCGGCCACCGCGCGGGCCAGGTCGATGACAAACTCGCCAGCCCCGGAGCGGAGCAGAAAGGCGCCGAACAGAATGAACATGAAGACGTAGCTCGACGAGATGCTGGCGATGGTGCCGAACAGGGCATCGTCACCGTAGATGCTACGGAACAGGATCGTCTCCGGGGAGAGCCCGGCAAACTTGAACACCCCGCTGATGTACTGCCCCCACCAGCCGACGTAGGAGAGCGCAATGAGAATCAGCACCGGGATGAACCAGCCGGCAACCCGGCGGCAGAACTCCAGGGCACAGAGCAGCAGGATAATGCCGGCGACCCACTCAAGCGGCGCCAACCGCACCCCCCGCGCGTAGATGGCGTCTTCCATAGCGATCAGGTAGATGGCGCTACTCGCCGCCAACAACCCGAGCAGCAGATCGAGGGCCTGCCAGCCCCGCCCGCCGTCCCTGCGCAGCGGGTAGACCAGCGCCGCAATCAGTGCGAAGCCGGCAAAATGCAGCGAGTTCTGCCACAGCGACGAAAGCACTGAGAAGACATTGAACCAGATGTGCAGCAGGGAGACGGCGACGCCGAGAACCAGCAACAGGCCGGTCGGCTTGGGAATGGCTTCGGGTTCGAGCGCGGGGCTGGTCATGTGAGGATTCCCTAGCTGGCCGCTGCCGTCCGGATGGACGGCAGCAGCAGGACGTCACAGTTTAGTTGGCCATCAGTTTCGCCGGGATCTTGATTCCGACCTCCTGGTAATACCTGGCGGCGCCCGGATGCAACGGCATCGGCAGCCCGGAGATCGCCTTTTCGATCGCCATCGCCTTGGTGGCGCCGTGGATCGCGTTCAAGAACGCCAGGTTCTCGTAGGTCGCCTTGGTGATCTGGTAGACGGCGTCCTCGTCGACATCAGCGCGGCAGGCGAGGAAGTTAGGCGGGGCGGTGGTGTTGATCGGCGTGGTGTGGCCGGGGTAAGTGTCGGCAGGGATCACGTAGCGAGTCCAGAGATCCATGCCGCCATCGGCCTGTTTCAGCTGTTCGTCGCTAAAATCGAGAACGACGAAATCGTCTCCCATGTTGGCCATCGCCTTGGTCACCGCGCTGACCGGCACGCCGGCCGGGGTGCTCATGCCGGCCGCCTGGCCGTTCTGCATCGCATCGGCCGACGGGCCGTAGCCGACATAGACCAGGTTGTAATAGCTCTCGACATCAGGAACGCCCAGATTTTCAAGTAACACGGTATTGGAGCCAAGGGTGCCGGAGTTTTTTTTGCCCAGGGCGAGAGTCTCCCCCTTCATCGCCACCATGTCGGCGATGGTGCCAGTCTTGGCGAACTTCTTGTGTACCGCAAAATGTTCGACATTCTGCCACAGCATGGTCACCGCGCGCAGGTTCTTCTGCGGCCCTTCCGCCTTGATCGGTCCGGTACCGTTCCAGGCGTAGGAGCCGTAGAGGCCCTGGAGGATGGCGAACTGCACCTCGTTGTCGCGCAGCAGCTTGACGTTCTCGCCGGAGCCGGCCGAGTTGATCGCCGACATGCCGATCTTCTGCTTCGGCTGCAGCTTGACTTTGACCAGGGTCGACAGGGCGACCCCGACCGGGTAGTAGGTGCCGCCGGTTGACGCCGTCGCCATCAGGTAGTTGCGCTCCTCTGCGGCCTGAACGGTGGAAATGGAGCCGAACAGCAGGGCGACCGTCGCCACGACAAACATGACTTGCCTGATCCGCATCATCATTGTTCTGACCTCCTCATATGAATACTGACGGTTTCACGTTCCAGATCCTGCCCAGGGCAGGGGCCAAATTTACGTATCTTCCAATTCGTTCTGATACTGATAAACTCTACTGAAGACTACGGAAGTTGCAAGACCACGCATGTGAGAGTCTGGCCGACGGTAAGATCGGGTGAAGTGATATCTATTCCAAATGGAGGTAAAAAGGACAGGAGCCCCGGTATGGACACCGAGATTCTTCGCAACGACCTTGAAAGGTCTATGCACGAAGAGACAATCTCCCGTCTCTGCGATGAGTACCCAAACCAGAACAGCGACATTCGCGATAACTACTTCAGGATTTTACGACCACTCAGTTCAAGAGCCAGTATCCGAACTTACCTGCCGATTATCGTTGCCCGTGAAGTCAGGCTGCTTATGTTTCGCTCTAAGGGCGCTGCGGAACTCGCGGCTCCCCGGGGCATCAGCAACAGTTAAGAGCCGACTCCTCCCGGGGGCTACGACAATCGAACAGCAAACCGTCCAACGGATTAGTTCCCGCCGGTATTGATTCGACCGTTTCCTGATAAATTCAATTTGGCAAAAACAAAACCCTCGACCTTGAACTATGTCGAAAGGGGTTAGGCGTAAATAGACGGTAAAAAAGTGATCTGAGGAGTTCAGGCAAGGACCGAGAGCTCGCGTTCGAACGCGGCTTCGAAGAGATCGCCCTTGCTCTGCCCGCCGTAGAGTTCGACCGAGAGGTCGCCATCGCCCAGCAACTGGATTTCGAGCCGGCCCTGGTTCAGCTGGCAACGGATCTTTCGAACCCGCCCGGTGCGACAGCGGTCGAGACCGTCGGCCAGGCGCAAAATGCCGCCGAGCTTGCGGACCAGTTCCTGATCGGGAGGCAGGAGCCGGGCAAAGTTCTCATGCTTCTTTTTCGGCGGCGCCTTGCGGTGGTAACGGGCGATGTTGGCGACCAGCTCCTGCTCGCGGGGGGTAAACCCGAACAGATTGGCATGGCGGATCAGGTGGTAGCTGTGCTTGTGATGTTGATCATAGTTGATGAAATAGCCGACATCGTGGAGCAGGGCAGCCGCTTCGAGCAGTCGCGCCTCGGTTTCACCGAGCCCGAACTCGCCGGCAAGTTCATTGAAGATGCCTTGCGCCAGCATCCAGACGTGCCGGGAATGCTCCTCATCGAAATGGCACGAGCGAGCGAACTGCTCGACCGAGGCCCGCCAGTCAACCTGTGGAAACCGGGTGGCGATCAGGCCGTGTTTTTCCAGGCTCGCCAGGATCAACCCTTCGCGAATCCCCTTGTGGTTGATGCGCAGCAGATTGCAGCCGAAATGGCGCAACAGCTCGTTGGTCACCGTGATGCCGGCGACGATGATATCGGCCCGGGCCGGATCAAGCCCCGGCGTTGCCTCGCGCCCCTTGAGATCCTTGCGTCGCAGCATCGCCAGCAGATGCACCACTTCCGAACGCAACACCTCGTAACGATGCACCGAGTCAAACTTTTCCCCACGCATCGCCATGACCATGCTGCCGATATTGGTCAGGGTGCCGCCCGAGCCGATCACCGCCGAGACCGGCAGCCCGCCGCCGGGGGCCTTGCGCTTGAGTTCGCGGCGAACATATTTGCGCAGCTGCTTGAACTGCTGGTCGCTGAGCGGATCGCTCCCCTGGAAGGTCTCGGTCAGGTAAACTGCACCCAGCGCCAGCGAGTTGATCTCACTGAGATGGCTGCCGATGCCGGTGACGACCTCCACGCTGCCACCACCGATATCGATGACGGCATAACGGCTGCCGTCGAGGTCGAAGTTGTAGCGGGCGCTCAGCGCCGCCAGGCGGGCCTCTTCGTCGCCGCTGATCAGTTGAATTTCCAACCCGGTGAGTTTCTGCATCTCGCGCAGGAAGCGGTCACCGTTCTTCGCCTGGCGCACGGCACTGGTGGCCACGGCTTCGACCACCTCGACCCCCAGCCCCTGGGCGATCATGACCATCCGCTGCAGGGCCTCTTCGGCCCGGGCCCAGGCTTCCCGGGAAATTTTACCGGAGGCGTAGAGTCCCTCTCCAAGCCGCACCTGGGCTTTCTCGTCACCCACCACGCGGATCGAGTCGTCGGGTTCGACCTCGACGACAATGCAGCGGATCGAATTGGTGCCGATATCGATCGCGGCCAGGCGCGGCAGCCTGCCGAACACCAAGTGCGGTGCGGCGGCGAATTTTAGCTCGGAAACGACGGGACGATTCATGGTTGAAAATCTGCTGATTGGGATAAACTGTAACTAGTGGCTCGTGGGTACGACGATAATCAACTGCTTGGAGTATATCATGGGCAAATGTCTCAAGGGTGAATCCGAGGTCAAGAAAAAGGACGCCAAATTCGCCTGCGATAAATGCGGTGCCAGGTCTGACAAGAAAGGGCACCTGTGCAAGCCGGAAAAACTCGCCACCGGGAAAAAGGAGACCAAGAATAAATAACCCCTTGACTCAACTGCCGAAGCCGATGAATTGCCCCCGTGAAACTGGCAAACCTCCCCGCCTCCGCTAAACTTGACCCATAATGGTCAAGTCAGGTTAGCAACGTGTGAGCTGTTTCGGCCGGGAAGTGAACAAAATTCCGTTCCTTTCCATGATCTTCTCGTCAGCTAATGGTTTCCTAACAAAACTGTGCGCTTATGGAACATTGGTCGGAGTCTGGCCGTTTTCCATAACCCCAGGATTGTAACTCATGAGTGAAACCAAACGCGAAAACCCGACGACCGTCCCACAGCCATTGAACCTTGTTCAGCAGGACGCAGCTCCGGAATCGGTGGAGAGCAGCATGGCCAACAAACGCACCAGTTCGCAAAAGAAAGCGCCAAGTGCACCCAGACCTGCACCGGTGGAGCTTGGCCCCGAGCACTTCATGAACCGCGAGCTGAGCTGGCTGCAGTTTAACCACCGGGTCCTGCAGCAGGCGACCGATCCGCGCAATCCGCTGCTGGAACGGGTCAAGTTTGCCGCGATTGCCGGCTCCAACCTCGACGAATTCTTCATGAAGCGGATCGGCGGCCTCAAGCAGCAGATCGGCGCCGGCGTCTCCGAAGTCACCCCCGACGGGCGCACGCCGCAACAGCAGATGATCGACTGCTACCGGCGCATCGAATCCTACCAGGAGGACAAGGACGCTACGGTCACCCGACTCTGGCAGGAACTGCATGAAGCGGGTATTTCGCTCTGCCGACATGAACAACTCTCGGCAGCCGAACAGAAAACCCTGCGCAACGACTATTACGACAATATTTTCCCGCTGATCACCCCCCAGTCGATCGATCCGGCCCACCCGTTTCCGTTCATCTCCAACTTGTCGCTGAACCTGCTGGTGGCGGTGCGCTACCCGAATGACAAGGAGATCTCCCTGGCTCGGGTCAAGGTGCCGATCAGCGCCGGCGCGCCGCGCTTCATGCAGATCGGCAAGGACTACCGCTACCTTCTTCTCGAAGAGGTGATGGCCAACAACCTCGACCTGCTGTTCCCGGGGATGGAAGTGGTCGACTGCGAACTGTTCCGGGTCACCCGTAACGCCAACACCGAGCAGAACCAGGAACACGCCGACGACCTGCTGGCGATGATCGAGTCGCACCTGCAGTCGCGCAAGTTCGCCCCGATCGTCCGGCTGCAGATCAACCCCTCGATGGACCCGGTCCGCCGCGGCCGCCTGGCCGCCGAACTCGGCCTCGACGAGCAGAACGACGTCTTCGAAGTCAAGGGGATGATGGGGCTGCGCGACCTCTGGCAGATCGCCAGGCTGAACCTCCCCGAGTTGCAGCTGCCGGTCCACCATCCGGTCGACCATCCGCTGCTGCAGAGCGAGCGGAACATCTTTCATATCCTGCGCGAGGAACGCGAAGTCCTGCTGCAACACCCCTATGAATCATTCGCCTCGTCGGTCGAACGCTTTCTTCATGAGGCGGCGACCGACCCCAAGGTGCGCGGCATCAAGATGACCCTCTACCGCACCTCGCCGACCAGCCGTATCATCGATTACCTGATCCGCGCCTCACAGAGCGGCAAGCAGGTCGCGGTCGTGGTCGAGCTCAAGGCCCGCTTCGACGAAGAGGCCAACATCCGCCTGGCGACCCGCATGGAGGAAGCCGGCATCCACGTCACCTACGGCGTGGTCGGGCTGAAAACCCACTGCAAGCTGATACTGGTGGTGCGCCAGGATTACAATGGCCTGCGCCGCTACGTGCATATCGGCACCGGCAACTATCATCCGCTCACCTCGCGCCTCTACAGCGATCTCGGCCTGTTTATCTACGACAAAGAGACCTGCCAGGACACCACCGAACTGTTCAACTACCTGACCACCGGTTTCACCCCGAAGCGCTATTATTCGCGGCTGCTGCCGGCTCCCAAGCTGCTGAAAACCGAGCTGCTCGAGCGGATCAGGCGCGAAACAGAACTGCATAGCGCTGACAATCCCGCGCGCATCCAGCTAAAGATGAACGCCCTGGAGGATATCGATATCGTCAAGGCGCTCTACCGGGCCTCCATGGCCGGGGTCCAGGTCGACCTGATCGTGCGCGACAGCTGCCGGGCCCTGCCAGGCATCCCCGGTATCACCGACAACCTGCGGATCATCTCCATCGTCGACCGGTTTTTGGAGCATGCCCGGATCTACTATTTCCGCAACGGCGGCGACGAGGAGTATTTCATCGGTTCGGCCGACGCCATGAAACGCAACCTCGAACACCG
>Ga0102953_1000962_pt1 | contig 18771 bp, 16 predicted proteins | sample SalPon2A_C_D2_MG_FD_78509 | JGI IMG/M metagenome (GOLD analysis project Ga0102953, IMG submission 78509) | Soil microbial communities from South San Francisco under conditions of wetland restoration - Salt Pond MetaG R2A_C_D2_MG | ecosystem: Environmental > Terrestrial > Soil > Wetlands | place... | reverse complement strand
CTTCTTTTTTCATTTTAAAGTACTTTGAAATACAAAGTAAATATATCTTCAGCTTATTTCAAAGTAAAAAATCATTGCATATTCTTGGATCGAATATCGATATTGTTCCTCTTTTTGAATGAGAGAAAGAGCCTGGAAACCGGATTGATATTTTTTGTCGAGAATCATTACAATATTAAATTGTGTTAATAATATTCTTATCTTTCACTGGTTTCGTAAATTAGTCGAGCCATAAACGTATAAAGGTTTGGCAATGTGTTGGATTAAAATACTAACATCTTACTAATGATTGCTTTTGGACCATGGTTTGAGCATTGGGTTGTGTTGTTTTTCATGACCTTTCTCCATGAAGATGCTGCCATTTTAGCCGCTGCTTTTTTAAGAGTCGAAGAGGGTATGCCATGGGGGTTAGCCTATACTTCAATCATTTCCGGCGTAATTGCTGGTGATTTTATTATTTATGGGCTTGGCCATTTTGCCCAGAAAAATGCCTGGCTCCGGTCAAAAATCATTGGTCCCAAAGTGGAAAAAATCAAGTTGTGGCTGGAAACCCACCTTGTGCAAGGACTTTTACTTTGTCGAATCACCCCGGGACTATTGTTCCCAACCTTCGTTGCATGCGGCTGGTTTAAAATTCCGTTTAAAAAATTTGCGTTGATTACGATCACTTCTGGGGTTTTGTATTCATCGGCGGTACTGACACTGATTATTGTTTTTGGTGATTTGGTATTGGTTCACCTGGATTACTGGGCTTGGGGAATTTTGTTTGTCGTGGTGCTTGCAATTGCTTCGCGTAGTGTGATTAAATTAGGTTTTACGAAAGCCAAAGAGCGTGTATTGAGTAAAGAAGGTCCATCATTTCTGAAAGTATTGAAAAAATATAAAGAGACTAAAAAAAGCCGTCACAGCGGAATGCCGTCACTGGATGGAATCAAACGGTTGGTATCGTTTGCAGAACGTTTACCTAGCGGACTTTTTTATTTGCCCGTTGGACTTCGCTGGTTGCTTTTATCGCTTCGTTACCGGAGTTTGACACTGCCCACTGTTTCAAATCCCTTGATTGAAACCGGAGGTTACTGGGGTGAATCGAAAAGCGATCTAATGGACAAGGTTGGAGAAAAACAACGAAAATGGTTTGCTGATTTTGTCACCTTTCACCGTAATGGAGAAGGAGCGAAAGCAGATCTGCAGGTAGCGATATCGTTGATGGAAAACCAAGGCTTAAAATTTCCTGTTGTAGTGAAGCCGGATGTTGGCTGGCAGGGCTACGGCGTTCAATTGGTTGAAGAACCGGACCATTTGTTGACTTATATTGAATCGTATCCTGCGGAGCAAAAAATGATGTTGCAACGTCCGGTGCCGCATGACGGTGAAGCGGGAATATTTTATGTACGAATGCCGAACGAGAAGCATGGACGTGTTTTATCAGTCACATTGCGTTATTTCCCCTATGTTATTGGAGATGGAAAATCAACTTTGGAAGATTTAATTAAAAATAGTCCGCGTTCAAAATTAAAAGCAGAATATTTCCTGGGTGACCGACCTGATCACATGGGACCCGAAAAACAATACCTCGAGATGGTTCCAGTCGAAGGTGAATTGGTTCGTTTGGCTTTTATCGGCAGCATTCGTATTGGTGGCCTTTATCGCGATGCCAGTTATTTGATTACGCCTGAAATGACGAAGCGATTTGACGAAATTGCGCAGGCCATTCCTGAGTTCTATTTTGGCCGGTTTGATGTTCGTTTTGAATCCACTGAATTATTGCAAAAAGGAGAAGGTTTTTCCATTATTGAAATTAATGGAGCAGGATCGGAACCCATTCATGCCTGGGATCCGGAGGTTTCAACATTGAAATTATACAAAGAGCTTTTCCAAACCCAGAGCCTACTTTTCAAAGTGGGAGCGCTCAACCGGGAGCGCGGTTTCAAACCCATGGGAATTGTTGATTTCCTGAAAGCTGCCAAACGACAAACTAAGTTGATCAATCAATATCCACCGGCTGGTTAATGGCATTGAGGGCATCACTTCAAGTGAAACCCTCAATATATGGTGGCTGCGTAAATTATCCGGTTACAAACCGGATCACCCAATAAAAAAGGTTGCCCCTGAAAACAGGGACAACCTTTCAATTTTATATGATCTAGCGTCTAAAATCTAGTATCTAGAATCTTTCTTTCAATTATACATCATAGGTTGATGATGCTGTGTCGCCACCACGACCAGTCCAGTTGGTGTGGAAGAATTCGCCACGAGGTTTGTCCAGACGTTCGTACGTGTGGGCGCCGAAGTAGTCGCGTTGGGCCTGCAATAGGTTGGCCGGCAAACGTTCACTTCGGATACCATCAAAATAGCACAAAGCAGATGTCAATGCCGGTACTGGAATTCCGTTTGATAATGCCGTTGCGCAAACACGTCTCCAGCCAGCTTGTGCCGCTTCAATCTTGCCTTTGAAGTATGGATCAAGGAGCAAGTTTGGAAGGTCTGGATTGTTGTCGAAAGCGGTTTTGATATCAGCCAGGAACACCGAGCGGATGATGCACCCACCACGCCACATAAGTGCAATACCACCATAATTGAGGTTCCAGCCGTGTTCTTTGGCAGCTTCCATCATCAGGTTGTACCCTTGCGCATAAGAAATGATTTTCGCTCCGAACAGTGCATCTTTCAGGTCATTGATCATCTGGGCTTTGTCACCATCAAATTTTTCAGCAGGTCCGCTGATTACTTTGGAGGCTTCAACACGCAGGTCTTTTTGAGCCGACAAGCAACGGGCAAATACAGATTCGCCAATCAGTGTCAATGGAATGCCCAAGTCCAGGGCAGAAATTCCGGTCCATTTCCCGGTACCTTTTTGTCCGGCAGTGTCGAGGATTTTTTCGACCAATGGCTCACCATCTTCTTTGTATCCCAGAATGTCGCGGGTAATTTCAATCAGGTAAGAATCCAGGTCACCTTCATTCCAATCTTTGAATACTTCGTGCATTTCATCAGCGTCCATGCCCAGCAATTCTTTCATCAATTGATAAGCTTCGCAGATGATCTGCATATCACCATACTCGATTCCGTTGTGGACCATTTTCACGAAGTGGCCGGCCCCATCTTCACCAACCCAGTCGCAGCATGGCGAACCATCTTCAACTTTGGCGGCAACCGATTGAAAAATATCTTTGACATGCGGCCATGCAGAAGGAGAACCGCCAGGCATCATCGATGGGCCTTTCAAAGCACCTTCTTCACCACCGGAAACACCAGTTCCGATGTAACGAAGTCCTTTACTTTCAATATATTTTGTACGACGAATCGTATCCGGGAAATGCGAGTTACCACCATCAATGATGATATCGCCTTCTTCGAGGTGAGGAATGATTTTTTCGATGAAATCGTCAACTGGTTGACCAGCTTTTACCAGCATCATCACTTTGCGAGGCTTCTTCAATGAAGCACAAAGGTCTTCAACTGAATGCGCGCCAATGAAGTTTTTGCCGGCACCACGTCCGTTAACGAATTTGTCAACTTTTTCAACGGTACGGTTATATACGGCTACCGTATAGCCTTTACTTTCCATGTTTAAAACCAGGTTTTCGCCCATTACAGCTAACCCGATCAAACCGATGTCTGCTAAATTTGCCATTGCGTTTTTTATTTGTTATTGTTTATTTAAAATGAATTAAAAGTTAGTTCACTAGTTTAAATCCGAGTGTTTTTAATTTAGTTAGAACGGTATGGTCAATATTTTTTGCTTCAATGCTGAAAACAGGATATTCACGCCGTACTGGGTAATTGCCTCGTTGTTTTTCAAACGTTTCCGGGCTTTTCCGAATTGTTCGATCATCTTCCCGGATATCATACGTAAATAACACCGCATGTTTGATAATTTCTTCTTCCGACAAACCTTCTCCATCAAGTTGAATGGTGGTTTGTTCTGGTAAATCGACTCCGGTTGGTTGCCAATCGTCAATGCCCAATTTAAAATGTCGACTGATTGCCTGAACACTCATCGTTGTTCCGTTGGCTTTGCCGTCTTTGGAATAGCCCGCAATGTGCGGCGTCGCCAGGTCAACTTGCTCCAAAAGTTTCAAGTCAATGTTGGGCTCGTGTTCCCAGCAATCAATCACTAAGCCTGAAACTTGCCCGTTTTTGATGGCTGCTTTGGTTGCTTCGGTTTCCGTCACTTCACCGCGGCAGGTATTGAACTCGATGGGTTTGCGTTTTAGGGCTGCATAAAAATCATCGTTCGCCATGTGGTAGGTGGCATCTTTGCCTTTCATATTCAATGGAACGTGAAAGGTAATAATATCTGATTCTTCCATGATTTGCTGAAGGCTAACAAATTGGTTCCCCCGGGACTTTGGGGTCTCAAATCGTTCGCGCGGGGGATCATTCAGGAGGACACGCATGCCCAACAATTCACAGACATTGGCCACTTTTGAGCCAACCTGTCCAACCCCAACAATGCCGATGGTTTTGCCTTTCAGTTCGAAGCCTTTCTTTTCAGCTAAAACAAAAAGGGCAGAGGCCATGTATTGCTCAACCGACTTGCTATTGCAGCCTGGAGCATTGGTCCATTCGATACCTGCTTGTTGGCAATAGTCGGTGTCAATATGGTCAAAACCAATGGTTGCTGTTGCTATAAATTTTACCGAAGAACCTTCGAGCAACTCTTTGTTACAAGCGGTTCTGGTTCGGGTAATTAGGGCGTCAGCATCTTTCACCACATCTGCTGTGGTAATTGCACCAGGCAAATAGACAACTTCTCCGAATGGTTCCAGCGCCCCTTTGATGTACGGTATTTTATCGTCGATAATAAATTTCATTTTTTATCAGTGAACCACAAAGTCACATAGGACTTATTAGGTTATTCTCTTGATTATTAAATATCAGTATAAATGTTTATTTTTCTTGTGTAATCATCTTTCGATGTGGTCTATGTGTCTATTGTGGTTTTTAAAAGTTAGAATATTGTAATCAAAAAAATTGAACCACAAAGTCACATAGGACTTATTAGGTTATTCTCTTGATTATTAAATATCTGTATTAATGTTTATGTTCAGCTGTGTAACCATCATTCGATGTGAACTATGTGTCTATTGTGGTTTTATGAGCTATAATAGTTTTTTGTGATTTCTTCCATGACCCAGTTCGTTCGGGCGGCGGAGATCCCTGTGCTTGGGCATTTCCCAACGCCACGCAAATCGTCCACTAAAAGTTGGATCAAACCACCACCCACGTGTTGCGGGCTCTCGTAATCGTAGGAAATTTCCCCTTGTTCGGTTTTCAATGTTAATCTGACCGGATTGAAGCAGGAGAACCAAAGTTTTCCTTTTGTCCCGATCATTTCAATGGTGTCTTCTTCCGAAGCGCTATCGGTCACAAAACACCAGCTACCGGTTCCCAGTACGCCATTTTCAAACTCGAATGAAGCGCTCACCGTGTCTTCAGCCGGGTACAATCCGCCATAGTTGGCAGCTTGCCCGTTCACTTTGGCGACTGGCCCAAACACAAAATCGAGGAAATCCAATTTATGTGAAGCCAGGTCGTAAAAAAGTCCGCCTCCGGCAACGTCAGGCTGAAGCCGCCAAGGCAACTGATCACCGGAAAACTGTTCGTTAGGTGCTTGCTGATAAAACCGGATATTCACAACCAGCGGTTTACCTAAAATTCCCTGGTCAATGATTTCCTTAACTTTCAGGAACAGTGGTAAGGCCCGGCGATAAAAAGCGACAAACAAGGGCATTCCTGTTTCCTTCGAAACACGTATCATTTCCTGACACTCTGCATGATTGCGGGCCATCGGTTTTTCAACATAAACTGGTTTGCCAGCGCGCATCGCCTGAATAGCATATTGGGCATGTGTTCCCGGAGGTGTGGCCACATAAACGGCATTCACATCCGAATCGTTGATCAAATCCTCTGCTTGATCAAACCATTTTGGTACGCCATGGCGTTTGGCAAAGTCGGCTGCCAGTTCGCCATTTCGGCGCATTACAGCCACTAATTTTGAATGTCCGGTTTTGTAGAGAGGGGGACCGTTTTTAACTTCGGTGACATCGCCACAGCCAACAATTCCCCATCTGACTTCTTCGAGTTTCATAAAACAGTTTCGAGTTTGTGGTTTCGAGTTTCGGATTTTAGTCCATGAAATCGAGCATCTTTTATCGAATATCAAGAATCAACGATCCAGTGTCCAGTATCTAGTACTTGAATCGATCTTTGAAAGCCCACAATCCAATGGCTGGGTTGGAGATGTAGAAAATCTCTTCGCCATCGACTGTGTTGTAGCCATCTTTCAGTTTCGTTGGATCGTATTTTTTCATCACTTCAAGAATATCGCCGTACTTGAATCCCACACTCTCAATTTCCTCTTTCGAGAGATTGTGGGAATCCTGTCCCGGACAATAAGTAATGCTAAAACGACCTTCTGATGAGCCGTGAATTAAGTGAGCAGCAGCACTTAAGTTGTTTCGCAGTTCCTCATTTTCATCACAGGCTTTCAAGGTTGCAGGCGTTCCGAAGTAACCGTATTTCCGAATCAGGCGGTCTATTTCCTTGTCTTCGCCAAACTCTTTCAAGGCAGGGGCAAGCACGATTAGTTCACCACCATCGTCAATAGCCATGCGTGTTCGATAAACCGATTTATTTCCCAACCAAGTCGATTTAAATTCCGTTGGATCGAGCCAAACAATTACTTTTTTCAACGGTTTGTCCAGCATTTCGAAATTGACCTCTAAAGACAGTTTCGCGGCTTTATCGAACACTTCGTAGTCGTCACCAATAAATAGTCCACGACATTTCACTTTACCATCCGTTTTATCCAAGCCAACAACGGTTTGCACATACAAGATTGGCAGATCCTGCGTGAAGTTTTCGGATGCATAGTTGAAGATGCGTCGTACAGGTGTGTCGGCGTGTCCCATCATACGTTCCATGCCGTAAGCAGCGCCTACAAAGTGACTTTTGTTGATTCCTTCAACACCGCCGGTTCCTACAAAGATGTTTTTATTGTAGTTGGCCATTCCTACAACTTCATGAGGAACAACTTGTCCAATGGATAAAATCAAGTCAAAATTGCCGTTCAGAATCAATTTGTTGAGCTGTGCCGGCCAAGGGAAATCAACCGCACCTTCTGATACTTCTTTGACAAATTCGGCAGGAACCTCGCCAACTGTGACGACATCATTCCGCCAGTCGTGCTCGCGGATCAGTGATTTTGGTAATGCACCAAACATGTGTGCAATTTGATCATCGGTCATGGGCGTATGTGTTCCCAGGGCAGGCAATACATCCGTTAGCCGATCCCCAAAAAATTTCCAGGTCAATTCGGTCAGTTCGCCAGAACGACTTGGTAAGCGCGTGTAATCGGGTGGAACTGCCAACACTTTGTTGGCATCTTTAAAATACTCCAGCGCTTTGAACAGACCTGTTTCCAGGTCGGCTGCCGTTAAATCGTGCGTTGGAGAACCTATTTCGTAATAAAGCATTTGAATTTACAATTTAAATATTTACAATTTACTATCTACTTATTATAAAGCTTCTAACTTCAGGTTGTTCAATGCCTAACTAATACTCTACGACAGGTTATTTGTTCTTTCCCCGTCCTTTTGCATTTATTTTTTTCTTCATGGTATTAATCGAGCTAACGATAATTTTAAACAACTCCTCGTTTTCCTTGATTAAATCATCCAATAAATCAGGTTTTACCAGATCCGCTTCAATAATAAGTTCTAACCAATATAAAGTTTCATCTAATTCTTCTTCTACCATTTTCAGTTTGTTCAGGAAATCTCTATCAGATTTTCCGAGACAAGCAGCTCGATAGTTTGCACCTGGAGATGTTCCTGATCGAATTATTTGCTTTCCAATTGTGTTCCCTGCTAAATTTTTGGGCAATTTTTCAGAAAGACGAATAATTCGTAAGGCAAAAACTTTGAGCCGCTTTTTTAAGTCATCCGAATTCAATCTCTCAAATTGTAAATGGTAAATATTGAAATGGTAAATGAACTTATCGTTTTACCCGGGCATTTCCTTCCCATATGCTCCAAACCATGTCTTCATCAGCAGGCTGTGCATAATCAGTAAGGAATGTGGTTGCCAGTGCACCGGTTGCCCATCCAAATTGTGGCCATTTTTCAGCACCCCATTCTTTCAGAATACCATACAGTAAACCGCCAACAAATCCATCGCCACCACCGATGCGGTCGAGTACGTGGATGGTACGTGGTTCAATCACTTGCCACTCGTTGCCGGCCAGCATGATAGCGCCCCATTTGTGTTCGTTGGTGCTCACTACCTCACGCAAGGTTGTTGCGAAAACGGATGCGTCCGGAAATGTTTCTTTCACACGGGTGATCATTCCTTTAAAACCGTCAATTTTTTTAGCCAGTCCTTCACCACCAGCTTCCGGTCCTTCAATTCCTAAACACAATTGGAAATCTTCTTCATTACCAATCAGAATGTCAGAAACTGATGCAATTTCAGTGAAGCTTTCGCGCAATTCCTGATCACGACCTTTCCAGAAAGAAGCCCGATAGTTCAGGTCAAACGAAATTAGCGTACCGTGTTTCTTGGCTGCACGGGCGATTTCCAAACAGAATTTGGTAGTCTCTTCAGACAAGGCGCCGATCAAGCCTGAAAGGTGAACAATCTGCACACCTTCTTCGCCAAAAATACGCTCCAGGTCGAAATCTTTCACATTCAAGGTACGGCCAACCTCTCCGGCACGGTCGTTTTGAACGCGGGGTCCACGAGAACCGTAGCCGCTGTCAGCTATGTTGAACTGGTGGCGGTACCCCCATGGATTGCCTTGATCCACCTCAGGACCTTCGTAGTCCATGTGACGGGCCTTCAGGTTATTTTTAATGAACTGAGCAATTGGGCTTCCTTTTACAAACGATGTCAGCACTTTTGTAGGAAGACCGAGGTACGACGCAATACTTGCAACGTTAGTTTCGGCGCTTGTGGCCTGCATTTGAAACAGGTCGCTGCTATGCACAGGTTGACCATTGGCAGGAGTAATTCGAACTCCCATGCTTGTTGCAACCAACAAGGAATATTTACAATCTTTTTTTAGTTGAAAACTCATATTTATTCGATTTTGATAATTAGCTAATGGATAATTGGTCATTGGATAACTTGTCATTGGCAAAATCAACGAATGGCTAATGCCCAATGACTAGTCACTGATAATCAATTTACACACCGCCAAACGCGCTGTATCCGCCATCGACAGGGATGACAATACCGGTGATAAAGCTGGAAATGTCAGATAATAAGAACAAGGTTGCACCTTGCAAATCTTCAGGTTCACCAAACTTGCCCATTGGCGTGTTGTCCACAATTTTTTGTCCGCGAGGGGAGAAGTTCCCTGTTTTTTCATCCATGACCAAAAAGCGGTTTTGGTTGGTGATGAAAAAGCCCGGAGCAAGCGCATTGACACGGATTCCTACCTTTGCTAAGTGCACCGACAACCATTCTGTAAAGTTATTGATCGATGCTTTTGCCGCTGAATACGCGGGGATTTTGGTCAACGGCTTGTATGAATTCATCGAAGAGATATTTAATACCACTCCTTTTTTGGCTTTTAACATGTCTTTGGTAAAGACCATCGAAGGAAGCAAAGTCCCTTTGAAGTTCAACGCAAAAACTTTGTCAAACCCGTCCATTTCAAGACCATAAAATGTGTCCTCCAATGAATCAAGACTGTCTTCAGTCATTTGTTCTACTTTGGTGGTCGCTGATGGATGGTTTCCACCAGCGCCATTGATCAGGATTTCAACCGGGCCAAGTTTCTCCTTGACAAGCTCATTGGCTCTTTCCAACGACGCTTTGTCCAAAACATTGGCTTCAATTCCAATGACTTCAGCATTGTACTTGGCTGAAATTTCTGCAGCCACTTTTTCAGCGACTTCTTTATTAATATCGGCAATGGCTATTTTCACGCCAACGGAAGCCATGGCTTTCACCATTTCAACACCGATTACACCAGCACCGCCAGTGATTACGCAAACTTTGCCACTTAAATCTTTAAAACTAATTGGTTCCATAATTATTCGAATTAAATTCCTGGTAGAAATCCAGGTTTTCTTTGGTTATAATATCAATTGAAGTATAATTTTCCGAAGAAACTTCTTTCTTCAGAATGATGTGTTGGAAAAGGGTCATCACTGACTGGTAGCCCTGTTCTTCGGGACGCTGGCAGATCAAAAAATCGACGACATCTTTCTCCATGAAGGCAACGTTGTTAGGGATAAGGTCGTGACCAATCAACCGGATGGCGTGCAATTTTTTTGCTTTCAGGTATTCGGCCACTTTATAAACCATCGAGTTCGTCACAAAAATTCCTTTCACGTTTCCGGCTTTTTGCAACGCTTCGTCAATCTGCGCAAAATAAGCCTCGTTGGAAGGATCATTGATCTCAACGGTGATGATTTTTTTATTAGAGGGTTTCTTCATTTTTTCGAAATAGTTGTAAAATCCCATTTCTCGTTGTACTAGGTGGTTTTGGTTGTCCATCTCTTTGGCAAAATGGATGATCATGATAGTCGCTTCACCGGGAACCGAGAAGTCCAATAGTTTTGCCGCCAACGTACCACTTTGAAATGAGTTTTGGCCAATGTAACTGATTTTACTTGTGCCTTTCAAGTTGGAGTCAATAAACACAAACGGAATCTCCAACGCTTCAAGTTTTCGGGCAAAATCTTTGGATTCTCTCGAAAAGAAAGGCGCCAGAACAACGCCATCATATCTATTTTGAAGCAGTTCTTTCGCCTTGGTCTTAAAAAAGCTAGCATCAGTTTGTTTAAACACGAAAACCGTAATTTCTACGCCATACTGTTGGATTTCGTTGAACGCTTTTCGCACGCCAATCAGTGGTTTGTTCCAATAGGCTTCTTCTGAAAGAGGCTCTGGCACTATTACAGCCAGGGAATAAGTTTTCTTTGAAGCAAGCGTGCTGGCCAATATGTTGGGTTGATAGTCAAGTTCTTCAACAATTTTTAAAATCTTTTCGCGTGTGGAAGGAGAAACTTCACCACGATTGTGAATGACCCGGTCAACCGTGCCAATTGAAACATTTGCTTTCTCTGCAATGTCCTTGATTCGTATTCTTTTTATCGGTTTGATAGCTATCAGTTTTTAGTCAATATCGTTCAAGTATCAACAAATCTATATAAATTTTCTAACAATCGTGTGCGAACACGGAAAAAACTATTTTATAACATTTTTCGATCGATTTTTGTTTTTTTCTATGGTAATGAAAAAGAAATGGCCTACTTTCGTGTGCGAACACGGAATTTTTTAAAAATCGAAATATTTATTGTTTAAAATTTAAAAAAATACATCATGAAATTAAGTAAATATAGTTTTGGAGTAGGTGATCGTTTCTCTCACGAAGGAGAAGCTCAGTTACGTGCAATTATGAAAGCCAACAATGCTGGCGTTGATGTGAGTCCGGTATGGAACAAATCGAACCGTGAGCATGGAATCGTTCACACTGGCCCGGCTGATGTTCGTAAAGAAGCCGACGCTGCTGTAAAAGCTCTGGGCTATAACAAACCTTATTACCACGATGCTGACCATATCAACCTGAGCACTGTTGCTCCATATGTTGATCAGGCTGATTTTTTCACTCTGGACGTTGCTGCATTTATTGGTAACGAAAGCTCTAAAGACGCTGTTGATGCTTTTCTGGCTTCTTGTTCAAAATACAAAGGATCGTTGCAGATTCCTGGAATCTCTGATCCGATTGATGTAACTGATGAGTTATTGGTTGACCTTGCCAAACGATTTCTGGCAGCTACAGATCAGGCTTCGGCAATTTATAAATACCTGGTTGAAAACAAAGGCGAAGGCAATTTCATCACTGAGGTTTCTATGGATGAAGTTGAAAATCCGCAAACTCCGGTTGACCTGTTCTTCATTTTGAAAATGTTGGCTGACAAAAAAGTTCCGGTTCAAACAATCGCTCCAAAGTTCACTGGCCGTTTCAATAAAGGTGTTGATTACGTTGGTGATTTGGATCAATTTGCCAAAGAATTCGAAGAAGATGTGATGGTCATTGAATTTGCCGTTAAAGAATTTGGTTTGCCGGCTGATTTGAAATTGAGTGTTCACTCCGGAAGTGATAAATTCTCAATTTACCCGATCATGGCTAACATTATCAAAAAGCATGACAAAGGTCTTCACGTAAAAACTGCCGGTACAACCTGGTTGGAAGAGGTGATTGGTTTGGCTGTAGCAGGTGGTGAAGCACTGGAAGCTGCTAAAGAAATCTACGCCAGCGCACTTGGTCGCAAAGACGAACTGTGTGGACCATATGCTGATGTAATTGACATTGACGACGCAAAATTGCCATCAGTTGATGAAGTGAATGGCTGGACTGGTGAAAAATTTGCCAACACGCTGCGTCACATTCCTGGTCATCCGGATTATAACCCGAACTTCCGCCAGCTGATTCATGTGGGCTACAAAGTGGCTGCTGAAATGGGCGATAAGTACTATGCACTCATTGAAAAATACGCAGATGTTGTTGGAGGCTGTGTAGAAGAAAACATTTACGAAAGACATCTGAAAAGACTATTCAATCTATAATAGTCCATTTAAAGAAGAAAAGGACACAAAAATCAAGTACTGATGAAGAAATTTATGGATGAGAATTTTCTGTTGCAAACAGAAACAGCTCAGAAATTGTATCACGAACACGCGGCGAATATGCCGATTTTTGACTATCACTGTCACATTCCGCCACAACAGATTGCAGAGGATAAAAAGTTCAAAAACCTGACTGAAATCTGGTTGGCCGGTGACCACTATAAATGGCGTGCGATGCGTACCAATGGCGTTGACGAACGCTTTTGTACAGGCGATGCCAGCGATTGGGAAAAATTTGAGAAATGGGCTGAAACAGTGCCTCATACATTGCGCAATCCACTGTACCATTGGACGCATCTGGAGTTGAAGAAATTTTTCGGTATCGACAAATTGCTGAGCCCGGAAACAGCCAGGGAAATTTGGGATGAGTGCAATGCCAAACTGAACACCGATGAATATTCCTGTCGGAATATCATCCGAAAAGCCAATGTCAATACCATTTGTACAACTGATGATCCAATTGATTCATTGGAGTACCACAAAGCCATAAAAGAAGATGGTTTTGAAGTGGCAGTTTTGCCGGCGTGGCGTCCTGACAAAGCCATGATGGTGGAGGATATTATTCTTTTCAACGACTATGTTGATCAATTGGCCGATGTGGCAAACGTGGAGATTGATAGTTTTGATGCATACATTGCAGCGATCGAAAAACGTCATCAGTTTTTCCACGAAAACGGCTGCCGATTGTCTGACCATGGTTTGGAAACAGCTTATGCTGAAGACTACACTGAAAAAGAAATCAACAATATTTTCGATAAAATTCGTTCCGGAATTGAATTAAATGAAGAAGAAATTCTGAAGTTTAAATCGTGCATGTTGTACGAATTTGGAATTATGGACCATGCAAAAGGATGGACTCAGCAGTACCACTTTGGTGCTATTCGTAACAATAGCACACGTCTGTTCTCTAAATTAGGACCAGACACCGGTTTTGATTCAATTGGTGATTTCCAGATTGCTCAACCGTTGTCGAAATTCCTGGATCGTTTGGATCAGCAAAACAAATTGTCACAAACAATTCTGTACAACTTGAATCCATCAGATAACGAGATTTATGCAACCATGCTAGGAAACTTTCAGGATGGATCGGTTCCGGGAAAAATGCAATACGGTTCCGGCTGGTGGTTCCTTGACCAAAAGGATGGTATGGAAAAGCAAATGAATGCATTGTCTAACCTTGGATTGTTGAGTCGTTTTGTTGGTATGTTGACCGATTCTCGCAGTTATTTGTCGTATTCCCGTCATGAGTATTTTCGTCGAACCTTATGCAATTTGCTGGGTAACGATGTGGAAAATGGAGAGATTCCTTACGACATGGAATTGTTGGGAAGCATGGTGGAAAACATTTGCTTTAACAACGCTAAAAACTATTTTAAGTTTTAAAGAAATACATTCGCAATCAAGCAAGAAAAACATTATTTGTATTGCTTCTAATTGAAATGTATTCTATTTTTGCAATCGATTGCACGGAGTTGGGTTTTCGCTGCAATCGATTGCTGATTTAGTTAAAGTAGGAATTAAAGTTGATTAGAAAATGAATAAGAAAGTTGTTACGTTTGGAGAGATTATGCTACGCCTGGCAACGCCGGGTTATTTAAGGTTTAATCAGGCAGACTCGCTGACCGCAACCTTTGGTGGTGGAGAAGCGAATGTGGCTGTTTCATTGGCACACTATGGAGTCCCAGTAGATTTTGTTACTCGTTTGCCGGAAAACGACATTGCCCGTGCCTGTAAAATGGACCTGAAAAGTTATGGCGTAGGGGTTGATAATATTGTAGCCGGTGGCGACCGTGTTGGTATTTATTTCCTGGAGACAGGTGCTGTTTCCCGCGGAAGTAAAGTCATTTACGACCGTGCGCATTCAGCCATTGCAGAAATTGAACCGGGAATGATCGATTGGGATAAAGTTTTTGAAGGTGTTGAGTGGTTCCACTGGACCGGAATTACACCGGCAATTTCCCAGGGAGCTGCTGATGTTTGTCTGGAAGCGATCAAAAAAGCCAACGCAAAAGGAATCACCGTTTCATGTGATTTGAACTACCGCAAAAACTTATGGAAATACGGAAAATCGGCTGGTGAAGTGATGCCTGCTTTGGTTGAAGGAACAGACGTTGTTCTTGGAAATGAAGAGGATGCTGAAAAGGTACTGGGGATCGAACCTGAAGGTGTTGATGTTACCGGTGGGCATGTTGAAGGAGCTGCCTACGAATCCGTTTCAAAACAAATTATGTCGAAATTCCCTCGTTGTAAAAAGGTAATTACAACCCTTCGTGGTTCCATTAATGCGAATCACAATTCCTGGGCTGGTGTCCTTTGGGATGGTCAGAAATTATACGAATCACGCCAATATCAAATTACACACATTGTAGACCGTGTTGGTGGTGGTGACAGTTTCATGGGAGGCTTGATCTACGGATTGCTGACCTATACTAATGATGACCAAAAAGCGCTTGAATTTGCAGTTGCTGCCTCTTGTTTGAAACACACTATTTATGGTGACTACAACCAGGTGACTGTTGATGAAGTTGAAAAATTGATGGGCGGCGATGCTTCAGGCCGTGTTGCCCGTTAATTAAGAATTTTTGAGGGAGAGAAAAGTGTGAGACGGTATCTCTGAAAGATGGCCGTGAATAGACCGGTCCGAATCGCAAATCTCTTCATTTTGGAATTTGGAATTTAAAATTTGGAATTTGATTTAAGATGGCAAGATTTTCAAGAATAGAAGTTGCACAAACCATGAAAGCTACCGGCATTGTTCCGGTTTTTTATCATGCCGATATAGAAATGTGCAAGCAAGTAGTAAAAGCCTGTTATGATGGTGGAATTCGTGTTTTTGAATTCACCAACCGCGGTGATTTTGCTGCCGAGGTGTTTGGCGAACTAAATAAGTGGACAACCAAAGAATGTCCTGAAATGATCTTAGGAGTTGGTTCGATTGTAGACGAAGCAACTACTGCTATGTATATTGCATTGGGAACAAACTTCATCGTTTCTCCAATAATTGATAAAGGAATGGCCAAAGTTTGCAACAAACGAAAAATTGCCTGGAGTCCTGGTTGCGGATCTGTCACTGAAATTGGTAGTGCGCATGAATTGGGAGCCGAAGTGGTGAAAATTTTCCCGGGTTCTTCTGTTGGCGGTCCAAGCTTTGTGAAGGGCGTGATGGGACCAATGCCATATGCCAGCATTATGCCAACTGGAGGAGTTGCTCCAGATGAAGAAAACCTAGGCAAATGGTTTGGTGCAGGCGTTCATTGTGTCGGAATGGGATCGCAATTATTTCCTAAAGACGTGTTGGCAAACAAAGATTTTGCTTATATTACGAACAAATGCAACGAGGCGCTCGAAATTGTTAAAAGAATCCGAAATTAAAATAAACAAAACTAGACTTTATGACTGATCAAAAAGCACCAATAGGCAATTATCGGTATCGAATACTTGCCTTGTTGGTTTATGCAACAACGGTTAACTACTTTGACAGAAGTATTATTGGAGTGATGGCTCCAACTTTGGAAAAATTGTTCCACTGGACAAATACGGATTATGCCAACATCATGATTGCATTCAAGGCTGCCTATGCAATCGGTATGTTATCCATGGGAGGAATTATCGATAAATTGGGAACGAAAAAGGGATATACCCTGGCCATTGCCATCTGGAGTCTCTCTGGTATGCTCCATGCTGCGGTTCGCCCGGCATTCAGTGTGATCGGTTTTTCAATTGCCCGTTTTGGCCTTGGTTTTGGTGAATCAGGTCACTTCCCTGCAGCCCAAAAAACAGTTGCTGAGTGGTTTCCGAAGAAGGATCGAGCGTTTGCTACCGGAATCTACAATGCTGCTACGAGTATCGGAGCTATTTTAGCACCCTTCATGGTGGGCTGGATTGTACATCGTGATGGTACAAACTGGCAGATTCCTTTCTTGATTACCGGTGGTTTAAGTGCATTCTGGGTATTCCTGTGGTGGCGTACTTATAAAAAACCCGAAGATCACCCGAAATTGACGAAAGAAGAGTTGGCTTACATTGAAAGTGATTCAACAGTCGAAACGAAAGAAAAGCTGGCCTGGAAGAAAGTACTTCCGATGCGTCAGACATGGGCATTTGCTGTAGCAAAAATTACAGATGCAGTTTGGTGGTTCTACTTGTTCTGGGGAGCAAAATTCCTGGCTGATACGTTTGGGGTGGATATCAAAAACATTGGTATTCCATATTTGGTTATATATTTATTGGCTGATGGTGGAAGTATCTTCGGTGGATGGATTTCCGGTGCTTTCATGAATAAAGGATGGACCGTAAATAAAGCACGAAAAATCACGATGTTGATTTGTGCATTGATTATTCTCCCGGTAAGTTACGTGGCGGTTACAAAAGTTGAATGGATCGCGGTCGTATTGATCGGTCTGGCAGCTGCCGGACACCAAGCCTGGTCAGCAAACATCTTCACACTGGTATCTGACGTATTCCCGAAAAAAGCCGTTGCATCTGTAACAGGTATTGGAGGAATGGTAGGTGCTGTTGCTGGTATGTTGAGTGATAAAGCATTGGGTACTGTATTGGATGAAGCCGGAAATTCCGGTTACTTCTGGGCATTCTTAATTGCCGGTACTTTGTACCTTGTTATTTTAGGTATCGTTCACTTATTAATGCCGAAAATGCAACCGTTGGATGAAAATCTGAATAAAGTGGCGCAAGCATAAATTAGATAACAACAGATAAAATTTAAGGCCGGTTTTCCGGCCTTTTTTTGTGCCTTTTTTGTTTTAAATGGAAGTATTTATTGGAAGTAGATCGATCCCATTCATTTTAGTTGATTATTAAAAAAATCTTAATAAGAGATAGATATGTCCGACTTGGTGAAACATTTTAAGTTGCTGGAAAGTAGAGTTTTATATAATTCATAAAACTTTACAACCATGAAAAAAATCTATTTTTTAGTAATTGCAGCCTGCTTGCTTCTATTCTCGGCTTGTGAACAGGTGCCAGTACAAGACAGTGCACAAAACAATCTGGTTTTGAAAAGCGCAAAAAAAGTGTTGAATTTTAGGGCTCATCTATCAGGTGGTCAAGAGGTGCCAGCAGTTGAAACTATGGCAACCGGAGAAGCAATCTTTCAGTTGAGTAAAGATGGCTCGATGCTTTCATACAAATTGATTGTTGCGAATATTGACAGTGTTATGATGTCCCACATTCACTTGGCACCTATGGGAGACAATGGGGGAGTAGTCGTTTGGTTGTATCCTTCAACTCCTCCGCCAGTAACGATTGCTGGTACCACCAACGGTATTCTGGCACAAGGGACAATTACTGCAGATAACTTGGTGGGAGTTCTTGCAGGGCACCCATTGTCCGATTTAGTTGATTCACTGTCCATTGGGCACGGGTATGTTAATGTACATACAACTTTAAACAAAGGCGGCGAAATACGTGGACAGATTAGTGGAAAGTGAACGGGATTTGCAATACGTAATTCGATGCTCAAAAATTAAATAGCGCTTATCAAGGATTGATAAGCGCTATTTAATTTTGCCTGTTTTTATCCATTCTTTTTTACTTTTGTCACCCAATGAAACTTTTTGTATTCGATTTGGACTTTACCCTTTGGAATGCCGGAGACACTTGGTGTGATACGACACAACCGCCATACCATTGGGAAAACGGACAATTGTTGGATCAGTCAGGACGTTGGCTTCGTTTGTATGATGATGTGTTAGCCATTCTGGAACATCTGAAAGAAAATGGGAAAATGGTCGCTGCTGCCTCTCGGACGTATGAACCATCGTGGGCAAGTGATTTATTGAAATTATTTGATATTGAAGCGTACTTCGATCTCCAGGAAATTTATCCTTCTGAGAAAACGAAACACCTGTCTCGCATTCTGAAGGACACGAACGCAAAACCAAATGATGTTGTCTTTTTTGATGACGAATACCGGAATATTCGCGATGTCTCGGACATGGGTATTGAATCTGTTTTTGTTGAAGATGGATTGAAATGGAAGCTGATGGCACCCTATCTGAAATAACAGTTTAACCAATGTTGTCCTTTCATGAAATTTGTTCTTTTCATACAGAAATCACAGTTGTCCGGTAAAAATTGATAGGAAACGGTAGACATGCTGAATTT
>Ga0102953_1000961_pt1 | contig 18793 bp, 19 predicted proteins | sample SalPon2A_C_D2_MG_FD_78509 | JGI IMG/M metagenome (GOLD analysis project Ga0102953, IMG submission 78509) | Soil microbial communities from South San Francisco under conditions of wetland restoration - Salt Pond MetaG R2A_C_D2_MG | ecosystem: Environmental > Terrestrial > Soil > Wetlands | place... | reverse complement strand
TCTTCAGTTCATTGTCGATGAACTTGCCATAGAGGTTTTTCCCTTTGGCCTGGTTATAGCCCTTCATCCCGATGGTGTCCTGGGCGATGATAAAGGCATTGTTGATCACCTTGAGGGAATCCAGTTTTTCGGTTTCCATATCAGAGATCAGGAGGATGCTGTCTCCTGTCATCTGGTTTTCCACATTCCACAGCACCGGGTCCCGGATCAGTTGGGTCACCCCCGTTTTTTGTTCAAAATGGATAGAATCGCATTTACCGCTCAGGTCGGTCTTGTAGAATCGGGCCCGGTGGAAGGCGCGCAATACCCTTTCATCCGGCTTGCCGGTAATCATCAGGGTATCCCCGTGAATATAAAGGGAATCCTGCTGCACCAGGCTTACAGATACGGCTCTTTTGGTGGCAAAGACCGAATCGCGGGCCTTGTATACCTCGGCGTAATGGGCACGGATGACTCCATTGTTAATGGTATCGGTCACCTTGATGTGGTTCGTGGCGGAGGCAAACTGGGATGCCTTGTCAAAATACACGCTGTCGCCCTCGATGATCCGGTTATTGTAATTGATTTTGGTGTTCTTGATCCCGTACCCGCTTTCGATGTTGGTATCATAGAACCCGCGTTCGCAATAGATTTTATATGTTTTGCCGGTAATGGTGGAAGGCCCGTACATATAGGCATTTCCCGATGTGGTATAGTAATCGAGCCGGCTCGATTCAAGCGTATAGTCCGGGTTGCGGATAAATACGCTGTCTAAAAACTGGTACTTTTTGGGTTGCATGAAATAACGCCCCACTTTGCTGGTCAGGGTATTGGTGGAATCCACGATGGTACCGCCTGAGGTGTAATACGCCTGCTGCGCCTCCCGGTCAAAATAGAGGGTATCGGTGTGCAGGGTGGTGCCGGCATTGGTGAGGACCACAGATTCCCAGGCCTTGGCCAGTTTCTGGTCCCCGTCGTAGTCGATCTTCCCGCTGGTCATCCGGATCGAATCGCCCTGTTGGAGGCGGATGTTGCCAATTGCCCGGAGCCGGTTCTCCTTCTGGTAGAAGATGGCGATATCACACCACAGGTCTGCTCCCTGATGTTCAAACTGCACCTGCCGGTCATCCTTGCTGAAAATGGATGCCCCCGGGTACTGGGACTCGTCCTTCGTAAAGTTGGCCCCGTATACGATATTGATTTGCTTGACCTGGCTGCTGTCGGCCTGTGCGAATAGCCGGGTGCCCAAAAAGAGGAACAGCAGTAAATGGATGGGACTTTTCAAGACCGGTAATTTGTCCAAAAATAGGATATTTTGCCAGAGTGGGTAAGGACGCCCCGGGATTTAGGATTTCATTGGGATTCGGCTGGCTGCCTTTGGATGGTTTGGGTACGGTCTGGTCCGACGGAGACGATACGCACGGGGACCTCAAGTTCCTGTTCCAGGAAGGCGATGTAGTTTTTCAATGGCCCGGGAAGTGCATCGGCTTCGCTCAGTTCGGTCAGGTCCTGGGACCACCCTGGCATTTCGGTGTACACCGGGGTAACGTTTTCGGCTTCGATATTGAAAGGCAGGTGTTCAATCACCTCGCCTTTGTAATGGTAAGCCGTGCAGACCTTTATTTTAGGCATCCCGCTGAGCACGTCTGCTTTCATCATCATCAGCTGGGTCACCCCGTTGATCCTGACTGCATATTTCAATGCAACAAGGTCTAACCACCCGCAGCGGCGAGGACGTCCTGTGGTGGCTCCGAACTCGTTGCCGATCCGCGCGATCCGGGCGCCGTCGTCATCAAAAAGTTCTGTCGGGAACGGCCCGCTTCCCACCCGTGTGGCATATGCCTTGAAAATGCCGTATACTTCCCGGATCATGTTGGGAGCTATCCCCAGGCCTGTACAGGCCCCGGCCGCTGTAGTATTGGAGGAAGTTACATAAGGGTAGGTACCGAAATCAATGTCGAGCATGGATCCCTGTGCACCTTCTGCCAGGATCCTTTTCCCTTTCTTCTGGGCCTGGTACAGGTATTCCTCACTATCGATGATAGGGATCTTTTTAAGGGCTTGTACACCCAACAGAAATTCGGCTTCCAGCTCTTTAAGGTTGTATTGCAGGTCTACGTCGTAAAACTGGATCATGGCCTCGTGTTTATTGGCCAGAGCCCGGTATTTGTCGCGCCAGCCGTCGAGCTCCAGGTCGCCGACCCGCATCCCGTTCCTCCCTGTTTTATCCATATAGGCGGGGCCGATGCCCTTTAAGGTAGACCCGATCTTAGCCTTCCCCTTGGCTGCCTCGGAGGCGGCGTCCAGCAGGCGGTGGGTGGGAAGGATCAGGTGAGCCTTTCGTGAAATAAGGAGGCGTGAGCTGATATCGATATTGAATTTTTCGAGATTCTGCAGTTCTTTCCGGAAAATGACGGGATCTATGACCACGCCGTTCCCCACTACGTTCGCTGCATTTTCGTGGAATATGCCCGACGGGATGGTGTGCAGCACATGTTTGATCCCATCAAATTCCAGGGTATGCCCGGCGTTGGGTCCTCCCTGGAACCGCGCGATGATGTCGTAATTTCTGGTAAGTACATCAACGATTTTCCCTTTTCCCTCGTCGCCCCATTGTAATCCAAGTAGTAAGTCTACCGCCATGAAAAAGTAATTGGTTATGTCTAGTGGTTAGCTTTCAGCGTTTTCTTCTTTGTTTCGGGTCCCATAGAAATACAGTGAATGGGTATTGATCTTGATATCGAAGACCTCCTCTATGGTTTTTTTTATCGATTGTATGCGCGGGTCGCAGAATTCGACCACCTCGCCTGTATCGGTAAGGATCACATGATCGTGTTGCCGGTCAAAATACGACTTTTCGTATTGTGCCTGGTTCTTGCCGAACTGGTGCTTGCGAACCAGCTTGGATTCCAGCAACAGCTCGATAGTATTGTACAGCGTTGCCCGGCTGACCCGGTAATTCTTGTTTTTCATGTTGATGTAGAGCGATTCGATGTCAAAATGCTCGTCGCTCTCGTAAATTTCCTGCAGGATGGCATAGCGCTCGGGCGTCTTCCGATGCCCGTTTTCTTCCAGGAAAGCCGTAAAAACATTCTTAACGATTTCTTGATCCTTGTTGCCCATGGCGAGTCGCAAAACGTTGCCCTGCAAAGGTACTGTTAAAAATTAAATTCTGAAGACTTTATCGATGCCGTTGATCTCCTTCAGATTTTCAATGAGCTTTTTAAGGATGGTTTTGTTTTTGACCACTAAAGTGATCTTGCCCGTAAAGGTCCCGCCATCGGTGCTGAAGTTCAGATTCCTCATGTTTACGTGCATGTTGTCTGATATGATTTCCGTGATCTCATTCATCAGGCCCAGGTTGTCTATCCCGGTTAGCTGGATTTCGGCGGTAAATTCCTCCTGGCTGGAATCTATCCATTTGGCGCTGATAATACGGTAGGCGTAGTTGGACTGGAGGGAGATGGCATTCGGGCAATTCTTTTTATGCACCTTGATCCCTTCATTGACGCTTACAAAGCCAAACACTTCATCGCCCGGGATGGGGTTGCAGCATTTGGAGAGTTTATAGGATAACCGCTCCTCTTCTTTTCCAAAAACGAGCATGTCGTATTTGGAAGTGATCTCTTCCTTGTCAATGTCTTCGGGGACCGGTTTCCGGCGGATGGTGTTTTTGAAGAAACTGATAAAGGCATTGTTGTAGGAGGAGGCGAAATCCTTGATGTTCTGGTTGTCTATGGCGCCGATCCCCACCCGGTAAAACAAGTCCAGGCTGGTTTTCAATTTAAAATAGACCACCATTTTATTGATGACATCCTCATTGAGGTTCACCTTCTGGGATTTTAATTTACGCCGCAACACTTCCTTGCCTTCCTGGGCCACTTCCTTGCGCTCCTCCCTTAAGGAAGACCGGATTTTAGACCTGGCCCTGGCGGTGGTAGCGTAATCCAGCCAGTTCTGGTTGGGCTTGGCACTTTCCGAAGTGATGATCTCCACCTGGTCTCCACTGTTCAGGACCGTATTCAGGGGTACCAGCTTGCCGTTCACCTTGGCCCCCCGGGTATGCATCCCCACCTCGGTGTGGATGTGGAAGGCAAAATCAAGCGGTGTGGCTCCTTTGGGGAGTGATTTCAACTCCCCTTTCGGGGTGAAGACAAAGATCTCCTTGGAGTAGAGGTTGAGCTTGAATTCCTCCACAAAATCCACTGCACTGCCGTTTGAAGTCTCGAGGGCTTCCTGCAGGCGGTTGAGCCACACTTCGATCCCCTGTTCTTTCTGATCCCCGTGTTTGTATTTAAAATGGGCGGCGTACCCTTTTTCTGCGATCTCGTGCATGCGTTCACTCCTGATCTGCACTTCCACCCACTTTCCTTTGGGCCCCATCACCGTTATATGCAAGGCTTCGTAGCCGGTTGACTTGGGTGAAGAAATCCAGTCGCGCAGGCGGATGGGGTTGGGGGTAAAGTGGTCTGTGACTATGGAGTATATCTTCCAGGCGAGGAATTTTTCGTTCTGCCGGTCGGATTTATAGATAATGCGGATGGCGAATTTATCGTAGATCTCGTCAAAGGAGACGTTCTGCACCAGCATTTTCTTCCGGATGGAGTAGATGGATTTCGTCCGTCCCTTGATATTGTAGTTCAGGCCCTCGTTATCCAGGCTAGACCTGATAACTTCTGAAAAATCTTCAATATACCGCTGCTGTTCTTCCTTGGTTTCCTCAATCTTCCCCAGGATGTCCTGGTATACTTCCGGCTCGGTGTATTTAAGGCTGAGGTCTTCCAGTTCCGTTTTGATGTTGTACAACCCGATGCGGTGGGCCAGGGGCGCGTAGATGTAGAGGGTTTCGGAGGCAATTTGCACCTGCTTGCGCTCGGGCATTACATCCATGGTCAGCAGGTTGTGATAGCGGTCTGCAATCTTGATGATTATTACCCGTACATCATCATTGAGGGTGAGCAGCATTTTCCGGAAGTTCTCGGCTTGCTGCGAGATATTCATGTCTTTCTTAAGGTGGGCAATCTTGGTGAGGCCATCCACGATACGGGCGACCGTTTCCCCGAACATTCGCTCGATATCGGCCAGGGTGTAGGTTGTATCCTCAACCACATCATGCAGGAGGGCGGAGGCAATGGATACAGCATCCAGCCCGATTTCCGAAGCCACAATCTTGGCCACGGCTATAGGGTGGAAAATATAGGCCTCTCCCGTTTTCCGGCGTTGGTTCTTATGGGCATCCACAGCCACATCAAAAGCCGACCGTATGAGCTTCTTATCTTCCCGGCTCAGGTTTTGATAGCTGATGCGCAGTAATTCCTTGTACTGTTTGGCAATTTGTCGGTTCTCACGCTCTACCGTACTTACTTCCCTCCTCATATATTAAAATTACCACATTCTTTAGAAAATGCAACAAAAATTATGCCTGAAGTTCCTGGATACGGTTTTTGAGCGGCGGGTGGGAATAATGCACGAAAACGTAGGCTGGGTGGGGGGTGAGGTTGCTCAGGCTGTTTTTGGACAGCTTCTTCAGGGAAGAGATCAGCGGGCTGCCGCCAAAGGTTTTGCGGGCAAAGGCATCCGCCTCGTATTCAAATTTGCGGGAAAGGTAGTTAAGGAACAGGCCGGTTAGCTCGGAAACCGGGCTGTACAGGATGCCGAATGCCACCAGGGCGGCATGGAAACTGGGCTTTGTAACCCCTATGGCCATGGACACCTCCGGGTGGTTCAGGAAAAGGGAAAGCAGGAACAGGGTTAGGCCTGTATTCAGGATGGATGCGACCAGGTTGATCACAATGTGGTTGCGTTTGTAGTGCCCTACTTCGTGGGCCAGTACCGCTACAATCTCGTCTTCTTCCAGGTCCTTGATGAGGGTATCGAAGAGGGTTACCCGTTTTTCGCGTCCGAAGCCCGAGAAATAGGCATTGGCTTTGGTTGAACGCTTGGATCCGTCTATTACAAAAATATGCTGCAGTTCAAAACCCACACTCTCCGCATAACGCTCTATCTTTGACTTCAGGCTGCCTTCTTCCAGGGGGGTCTGCCGGTTAAATAAGGGCACGATCAGCCGGCTGTAAAAAAGGTTCATAAAAATGGTAAAGGCACTTACCACGGCCCAGGCGTAGACCCAGAATTCCTCCCCGGCCCGGTCGTATAACCAGACGATGAGGGCCAATAACCCACCTCCCAGGAGCACCATCAGGAACCAGCCTTTTAATTTATCCAGAAAAAACAATTTTTTGGTCGTTTTATTAAAGCCGAACCTTTCTTCGATTACAAAAGTATGGTACCATGAAAAGGGGAGGGTGGCCAGGTCTGCCCCCACCAGGATGAGGCCGAAAAACAGGATAGCCTGAAACACCGGTTGGACCGTGACAGACCGTACGAGCTCATCCACCCATTCGAAACCCCCGAAAATGAGGAATGCCAGGGTGAGGAGCAGGGTAAATCCGGAATTCAGGATCCCGAAACGGTAATTGGTACGCTTGTAGGCCTGGGAACGTTCGTATTCTTCCTGGTCGTACACATCTCGCAGGACGCCTGGTACCGGTTCACTGAATTTCCGGGCATTCAGGTACCCCAATAGCGTTTCCACCACGAATTGCAGGATAAGGATGCCAAGGATGAGGTAAAAGAGCGGGCTTGTATGCATGCAACGATTAATTGGGTTCGGGCCTGCCGGATTGCCGGCGGGGGAAGGTTCAGGCCGGGCTGCGGCGTTGCCTCCTGGCCTCAAATATAAGTATTGCGGCTGATACCGATACATTCATGGAATCGATTTGTCCGAACATAGGGATGATGATGTTCTGGTCTGCCGCCCTGAGCCACTCCCCACTTAAGCCTTCGGCCTCCGTGCCGACGACCACGGCCGATGCCTCCCTGAAGTCCACATCGGTATAGGGGACGGAGGCTGTCAGGGCGGCGCAGTACATGCGGTACTTCCCGTTTTTCAGATAGGCGATCACCTCTTCCGTGCTCCCTGTGCCTACCTGCATGGTGAACAGGCAACCCACACTGGAGCGGATGGTATTGGGGCTGTACAGGTCGGTTTTTGGATTTGCAATTATGACCGCATCCAGGCCGGCTGCGTCTGCCGTACGCAGCAAGGCCCCGATATTCCCTGGTTTTTCAGGAGCTTCTGCGACCAGGAGCAGGGGGTGCTCCCCCCTGATGCGCAGACCTTGCAGGGTGTGTTCCCGGCATTGGCCTATAGCAAGCAATCCCTGGGTATTACCCCGGTAGGCCATTTTGGCATATACTTCCCTGCTCACTGAGAGCCATTCCGCTCCCGGATCAATTGAAGTACGCAACATTTGGATTTCCTCCTCCAGGCAGATCTCCGGGCAAAAAAAGATGGTCTCCAGCTGGTATCCCCCCTTCAGGGCCATTTGCAATTCCCTTTCTCCTTCCAGTACAAACTGGCCATTGGCCCTTCTGGCCCTGGATTTTACCCGAAGGCTCAGGGCCGTCCGTACCCGGGGGTTCTGTACACTGGAAATGTAATTTCCTTCCGCCATAGGGACAAAAATAGAGGATTCCGTAAATTTATAGGATGGCTAACGACTATTCATTTACACTAAACCTTTGAATTATGAAACCAACCGTATCCTTCCTATTGATCCTCATCCTCCTGGGATGCCGGGGAAATCCCGGAAACAACCCGGAAGATCAAACCCGGGCGGGGGAACAAAATGAAGCTGCCCCGGCGATCACCCGCTTTCCTGAAAACCTTGCAAAGGTATTGGAGGCCCATGGCGGACTGTCTTCCTGGCAAGAGAAGCAAACCCTGAGGTTCCAGATACCTGAGGACGAGGGGACCGAAACCCATACCATCGATCTCCAATCCCGGAAGGATCGGGTGGAGGGTCCTTCCTATACGCTCGGATTCGATGGGGAAAAGGTTTGGCTCGCCGACCCCGGCCATACCTTTAAGGGCAATGCTGCCTTTTACCACAACCTGATGTTTTATTTCTTCGCCATGCCTTTTGTACTGGCCGATGACGGGATCCGGTACGGGCCTGCAGACGACCTCGTTTACCAGGGCAAAACCTACCCGGGTATAAAGATCGGTTATGACCGCGGGGTGGGCGCCAGCCCGAAGGATGAATATTATCTTTATTACGACCCGGAAACACAGAGGATGGCCTGGTTGGCCTATACGGTCACTTTTTTTCAGGGTGAACCTTCCGACGATCTTCACTGGTTGCGCTATGATCGCTGGCAGGAGGTGAACGGCCTGCTGGTACCCGAATCCCTCACCTGGTACAACAATAGCGGAAAGGCCATAGGGGATGCCCGCGATTCGGTACATTTTCAGGGGGTGTCCCTTATGGAAAACCGGATGCCCGAAGGGTTTTACGGCATGCCTTCGGACGCGGAGGTGGTTTTACCAAAAGACCAATGATCAGCAGGAATACCAGGCGTATCAAAGCGGATGTGTCCGGTGGTAAGCGACCAGCAGGGCGACAATCCCGTTGTAACTGCGGATGCCTTCCTTCTGGTTGTTGGCTTTCAGGAATGTATTGAAAATGCCTTTAAATACAGGCTCCGTGGGGTTTTCATATCCCTTCCAGAAAGATTCCAGTTCTTCGAAGTTCCGCCTTACCCCCGGGTTGAATCGGGCATAAAGCCTGGCATAGGTAGCCGGGTCCCTGCGGCGGACCTCCGCGAGGCAATAGCTGGCGGCGTAAGCCGAGGCGCTATACTGGAAATAAGGGTCTTCGCTTTGGGCCGTCACCAGATACCCGATAAAATTCGTTTCGTTCTCGGCTGAATACCCCAGCTGGTGCCCGATTTCGTGCCCGCAGATCACCGGATACCGGAAGGCCGGGATTTTGCCGTTTACCTGGGCTTCATTGGTGAAAGGGTTCAGGTAGCCGCCATAACCCATATAGGTCAGGAGGGTACTGAAGAGGGAAATCTTGATGCTGGGTCGCCGGTATTGCAGGAAGGGGTAAACCCTGCCTATCATGGTGTAGCTCTCCAGGGTCTCCTGTAAGATAGTTTGCCGGTCGTAGGGCATGGCAACCGGCCGAATCGAATCCGCTGTTAAACGGAATTGCAGTTCATTGGTCCGTTCTATCAATTTTCCGCTCAGGGTGATAAGTTCTTTCGGGCTATAGGCTTCCTCCAACTGAAGTTTCTTTTGAAGGGGCTCCCGGTAATAATTGAGCCCCCAGAGAAGGTTAAAGCTGAAATAGGCAACCGAGAGGACCAGGATCACATCCCTCAAGAAAACCAGGGGTTTCCTGCGGATTTTCACACGATTCTTAACTACATAAATGATCCCGGAGGCAATCAGCAGGGCATAGAGGCAATCCCCGACGGAAAAGGGTACCCACCCGTATAAGCGGTGAAAAAAGGAGGCGATATGGGGGTATACCCCATTGCTGTACCAGGTTTCCACCCATTGCGGTTGCCCCCTCAACCAGAGCACAAGCCCGATCTGTGGCACTAAGGCCAAGGCGATGGCGTTCTTCAACCGTTCTTTCATGCCGGTAAAAATAGCCAAATCTCAGGCCAGGTGGTTCCCATTGAGTACTTTTGCCGGAAGTTACTTCTTATATGAGAAATGAAATTATTGCGCTGGAGCCCGCAGCCGTTTGGCGTTCTTTCGCCGACCTGAACGAAATACCCAGGCCTTCCAAAAAGGAAGAGAAAGTGATCCGGTTTATGCTCAACTTCGGCCGTTCACTGGGGTTAGAAACCTCTGAGGACAGTGTGGGTAATATCCTGATCCGAAAACCGGCCAGCAAAGGAATGGAAAACCGGAAGCCGGTGATCCTGCAAGCGCATTTGGACATGGTTCACCAGAAAAATGCCGATACGGCTTTCGATTTTGAACGACAGGGGATCGAGATGTTTGTGGATGGGGATTGGGTCCGGGCCAAAGGGACTACCCTGGGGGCAGACAACGGGATGGGGGTGGCCAGCATGATGGCCATCCTGGCCAGTGACCGGATTGTTCACCCGCCGCTGGAAGCCCTGTTCACCATCGACGAGGAAACCGGGATGACCGGTGCCAAAGGCCTGCAACCCGGGGTATTGCAGGGGCAGGTCCTTCTGAACCTGGACACGGAGGAAGACGACGAAATAGATATTGGTTGTGCCGGAGGGGTGGATATAACTGCCACGCGGTCATACCGGGCACTGCCGCCCGATCCGGGGGCCGCATCTTACACCCTTACCGTCAAGGGCCTGCGGGGAGGCCATAGTGGCATGGATATCCACCTGAACCTGGGAAATGCGAACAAGATTATGAACCAATTGCTGGCACAGGCTTCCGAATCCTGTGCCATCCAACTGGCATCGATAGATGGGGGAGGCCTAAGAAATGCGATCCCCAGGGAAAGTTCGGCACAGTTTACGGTTCCGTCAGACCAAAAGGAGACCCTTGAAGCGGCCTTTCCCTCCTGGGGGAAGGAGATTACAGATAGCTTTGCGGCCCTGGAACCCGGGTTGAACATACAACTTGCCCCGACCCTCCTACCGCCCACTATGCTTGAGGATGAGGCCCAAAACGACCTGCTGGAAGCGCTGGCCGGCGTACCTAACGGGGTATACCGGATGGACCGGCACATGGAAGGCCTGGTAGCCGCTTCCAATAACCTGGCCCGGGTTTCTGTAAAGGATGGAAATATTTCCGTTGGCTGCCTGGCCCGCTCATCGGACGATTCCCTGAAAGAAGAACTGGCTGAAACCATAAAGGCAACATTTGAGAAAGCGGGGATGGAAGTCGGGTTTAGCGGGGAATACCCGGGCTGGAGCCCGAACCCGGGATCTGAGATCCTGCAGTTGCTGGTAGCCCGTTATAAGGAGCTTTTTAAAGAGGATCCCCGGGTGATATCCTGCCATGCCGGCCTGGAATGCGGGATCATCGGGGCAGTTTACCCTGACCTCGATATGATCAGCTTCGGGCCGACCATCAGGGGGGCACATTCCCCGGATGAAAGGGTCCAAATCTCCTCGGTTCAGAAATATTGGAAATTATTACTGGACGTACTGCAACACATTCCCGAAAAATAAAGAGCTGCGCAATTTTCTTCTTTCCAGGGCCGGTACAAATTGAATATGAAACATTTACGGATGTCGGATGGTATCCGAAAATTGTGTATATTTAGAAAAGAGCAATGCGAGCTAATCTATCAGGACATGGGCATCAAGAGCTTTATGGGGCGGAGGAGAAAACCCGAAGAGGAAGCGGTTCCACTGAAGGTAAGCGACTATATGACCCGGAACCTAATCACCTTCCGGCCCGATCAGTCGGTGGAGGAAGTAATTGAAAAGCTTATCCGAAACCGGATCTCGGGGGGACCAGTGGTCAATGACAAGAATGAATTGATAGGGATCATTTCCGAAGGGGATTGCATCCGGCATATCTCGGAAAGCCGCTATTACAACATGCCGATTGGGAAAAGCCAGGTGGAAAACCATATGGTCCGGAACGTGGAGACCATAGACGGCAACATGAATATCTTCGATGCGGCCAAAAAGTTTCTGGAAGCCAAAAGGAGGCGCTTTCCGATCCTGGAGAATGGAAAGCTTGCCGGACAGATCTCGCAAATGGACATCCTCAAAGCTACCGTCAAGTTAAAATCCCAGAACTGGAAATAGGTTTACAGCCCTTTCGCCGGAAGGGCTTTTTTATTCCCCGCTTTCTATGATCTCCAGGTCGAAGACCAGGTCGGAATTCGGAGGGATGGGGCCACTGCCCTGGGAGCCATACCCCAGGTGGGCAGGGATGAACAAACGCCATTTTGCGCCTGTTTCCATATTCAGGAGGCCCTGTTTAAACCCGGCGATCAGCCTGGATGACCGACTGTATTCCATGGACACGGGTTCGTAGCCGCCACCCTGTTCCCTTTGCATATCATACATGTTGTACGCCCGGGCCACTTCCGGGTAGTTGGTGTCGAACAGGGTGCCATCCATGAGGTAGCCGGCATACCGTACCATGACCATCTGCCCCATTTTGGGTCTTTCACCTGTGCCTTCCTTGACAATGATGTATTTGAGCCCGGATGGCAATTCCTTTGCTGTTTCAACCTGCCGGGCAAATTCTTCCGCCTGGTCGTTTTTTACTTTTTTCAGGGCGTTGATCTTCGCCTGTTCTTCCACAAAATAATCCGTGACCACTTGCACGGCATCAAAATCCTTGGCTTCCTTGCCGTTACGGATGATGCCCACTTCTTTCATGACCACGTCCACAACAGGCCTATCAGCCACGGCAGTTTTCACATTTGCAATGGAATCCACTACGTCCAGGCCTTCGACCACCTCGCCGAAAACCGTGTGTTTCCCGTCGAGGAAGGGTGTAGCCCGATGGGTGATGAAGAATTGGCTCCCATTGGTTCCAGGGCCTGCATTGGCCATGGATAGGATGCCTTCTTTATCGTGCCTGAGCGAATCGTTGAACTCGTCCTTGAATCGGTACCCCGGATTACCGGTTCCAGTGCCGGTAGGGTCACCCCCCTGTATCATAAAATCCTTGATCACCCTGTGGAAGGTCACCCCGTTGTAGTATTTGCGCCCCTTGTATTTATCGCTGACAAAAGGGTTGGTCCCTTCAGCGAGGGAGACGAAATTAGCCACGGTAAGCGGAGTTTTCTGGTACTCCAGCTTCACAATCATATCTCCTTTGGTTGTTTCGATGTTTGCGAACAGTCCGTCGCCCAGGTCGGCATATTTGCCTGGTTTACAACTGTTGATCGCAGCCAGTGCGGATAGGAAAAGTATTGTGGTCGTTTTCATGCTTTGCTTTTTAATTTTGGACACTGTCCTTCTGTTTTTCGATGGCATCTAAGCTTATTGTGGATTTTAGGGGGATGTTGGGCCCAATCCGGTCCTGGTCACCCTGATAACCATACCCCAGGGAGGAAGGAAATAAAAAGGTTGCCGCTTCGCCAGCTTTCAGGAGTTTGACACTGTTCCGCAGGCCCGGGAATAAAAAATCCCGGTCTTCGCGGTCTACCAGGTACTGCTTTGCCCCGATTTCATCCATGCTGTAGATGGTATCATTTTCGAGGCTGAGGATGTTGTACCGGATGGTTACCAGGTCACCGGCTACTGGTGTATAATCTGTTGCTTCATTCCTGGCAAGGTAATAATACCAGGATCCTGAAGCGCTGGCAATATAGCTATGGAGGCTGTCGGCAGCTATTATATTTTTGATCTTCTCTTCTTCCTGTGCGAGCAAGTCCTTATTCCGGGCAATGGATTCTTTCATAAAACTGCCGGAATGCACCTCCACGGGTCGCCTGGGTACAGGGCCCCCGCAGGAGAGCATGATCAGACAAATCGCTATTAGGGCCAGGTATCTCATGCGGTTAATTTTTCCTGTTGGGAGGCAAGCAGGGATTCAAAGCGGGAAATGGTAGCCTTCATGGAGTCGTGGCTGCGCCCTCCTGCCGCGTTTACGTGGCCCCCGCCACCAAAATGTTCCCGTGCAAAATCGTTTACGGAGAAGTCACCCTTGGACCGGAAGGAGATCTTGATGATCCCTTCTTCGCGGTTCTCTATAAAGATTGCGGCAAAGCGGATCCCTTCCAGGGTGAGCCCGTAATTTACAAAACCTTCCGTATCGCCTTTCTTATACTGGCAGGCATCCAGTTCCTCCTGCCGGAGGCTGGTATAAGCTGTGGCATATTCGCTGCGGATGACCATATTTCCAAGCGCTATCCCCAGCAGGCGGAGCCTTTCGGGCGTATTGGTGTCGAAGATCCTTGAATGTACTTCGGTGTTTTGCGCCCCCCGGTCAATCAGGTCGGCAACTACCCTGTGGGTGCGGCTGGAGGTTGCCGCATACTTGAAGGAGCCGGTATCGGTTAGGATCCCGGCGTACAGGCAATTGGCTATTTCGGGGCCGATCCGGCCCAGGGCGTCCAGGCTTTCCAGCAGGTTATAGACCATTTCGCAAGTGGAACTCATTGCCGGATCGGAATAAGCCAGCTGTGCAAAGTGGTCTGGTTCCTGGTGGTGGTCGATCATCAGAAAAACGGCAGCTGAGGCTTGAAGGGGTTCGGACATGGCCCCGGTCCGGCTGAGTTGGTTGAAGTCGAGGGTAACGATCAGCTCGGCCTCCTTGAGGAAATCAGTGGCTTTATCCCGGTCCCATTCGAAATTAACTACTTCCGCCGAGCCGGGCATCCATTTCAGGAATTTGGGGTAATCGTTTGGGGAAATCACCAGGGCCCTGTGTCCCGTATCGGTGAGGAAGTGCCTGATGGCCAGCGAAGCGCCTATGGCATCGCCATCTGGGTTCTTATGGGGTATAACGGCGATCTTCCTTGGCGTACTCAGCAGTTCCCGAATGGTCTGGAGATCCTTTGGATTCATTCGGGCAAAGATACAACATATTGACGATGGTAATGCATGGCCGGGGAATTTTAAGGGGAGCGGCACGGGGGCGGAGGGGCCTTTATGTGCGGCAAATAATATTGTTGCGGGTTGAATGCAGAAAATGTACTTTTGCACAAAATTTTTCAAATGACAGGGAACAGGACATTCACTATGATCAAGCCCGATGCGGTTGAAAATGGCTATATCGGGGCCATTCTTGAAAAGATTACCTCGGCCGGTTTCAAGATCATAGCCATGAAATACACCCAGCTCAGCAGGAGGGACGCCAAGGCATTTTACGCCATCCACAAAGACCGCCCCTTCTTTGAGGAATTGGTGGATTTCATGACACGGGGCCCCATTGTTTCGGCTATCCTGGAGAAGGAGAATGCCGTGGAGGACTTCAGGGCCCTGATCGGCGCCACCAATCCTCAGGAGGCCGCGGAAGGTACCATCCGTAAGTTGTATGCCAGGGACATTGGTGAAAATGCCATCCATGGATCGGATAGCGATGAAAATGCGGTGATCGAAGGCACGTTTCACTTTTCAGGGCGGGAGATCTACGGGTCCTGAGCCTAATATTCCGCCGGGATGCGTTCTCTTCCCACCTCCTATCTTAGCACCAGGTTCTTAATAAGATCCCGACCCAGTTCTTCATTGAGCATGGCAATGATCTTGCTCTTGCCCAAACTCAGTTCTTCTCTTAAAACCGAGGAAGACAGGGATACGAAGAGGGTATCGTTCCGCAATTCCACAGCAGTCGTATAGGTATTCACCCCCTTGCCCATGAGGTTTTTCCAGGCATTCCTCGCATGGACCTTGTCTATACCCGACTGCAATTTGTTGGCACTGATAAATTCCCTGAGCAGCCCGGCGAGGGATTGGTCCCTATCTTTTTTGTTGCTCATGGATGTGTTTCTACTGGTTGATACCGCCGGTAGCGGTATGTTATATTTTGTTCATTCACCACCCCGAAGGCCTTTTCGCTGAGCTGAATCAGCTGCTCCGACCATTCGGAATCCTCCCCCTGATAGACCATGAAAAAGGCGCCCTGTTTTTCCTGCACCGTGAAGAATATGGCGTCGTTAGAAGTGTCGAAGGTGCCGTCAGAACGGGGCTGTACCTTCTTGCGAAATCCGTGGTCACCCTGCAGTTGGATATAGTCTATAGTGGGGTTCAGTGAATAGGTTTTTTCCTTGCCATCGGCTGCCTCCACACGGCTGATTTCCCAATACCCGTTCAGGTTTTTCAAGGCTTCGCGGGAGATGTGCCCCTTGCAGCCTGTTAATAGAAGTGCCAGCATGAAACCCATTGCCCGTGCCATGCTACAAGGTAAAGATTTTATAGCTTTGATGAATATTTTTAACGATGGTTTCCGTCCGTTCCGGGTGGGTGTCGCTGAGAAAGATCTGGCCGAAGTTCTCGTCGTCGACCATGCCGATGATATGGGAGACCCTTTCTTCATCCAACTTGTCAAACACATCGTCCATCAATAGGAGGGGCGTGGTCCCGGCTTGCTGCTTTAACAGGTGGAACTGGGCAAATTTGAGGGCAATCAGATAGGATTTCTGCTGCCCCTGGCTTCCGAATTTTTTGATAGGATAGCCCGCGATCTCAAATTTCAGATCGTCCTTATGGATCCCCCAACTGGTGTATTGCAGGGTTCTGTCGCGCTCCAATCCTTTTTCCAGCAGCTGTTCCAGGCCCTCCTCTTTCAACTGGCTTTCATATACCAGGCCAATCTCTTCCTGCCGCCCGGAGATGGCCCGGTATTGTTGCCCGAAAAGAGGGAGGAAGGCATTGATAAACAGTTCGCGTTTTTTGTAAATCTCACTCCCATAGGTGTGTAATTGCTTGTTATAGACGGAAATCGTGGCGGGGTCGAAGGTATGGTTGGCCGCGAAGTACTTCAGGAGGGAATTCCGCTGCATGAGGACTTTATTGTAATTGATCAGCGCCTGCAGGTAGGCTTTATCTGCCTGTGAAATAACCCCGTCCATGAATTTCCTCCGGGTATCACTGCCCTCGATGATAAGGTCCCGGTCTGCAGGGGAGATAATCACCAGGGGCAACAGGCCAATATGGTCCGAAAGCCGTTCGTATACTTTCCCGTTCCTTTTGATTACTTTCTTGGCACCCTTCTTCAGGCTGCATACGATTTTTTCGGCATGCCCGTCTTTCTCAAAAACCCCCTCCAGGACGAAGAAATCCTCCCCGTGGCGTATGTTCTGGGTACTTACCGGGTTGAAGTAGCCTTTTCCAAAACACAGGTGGTAAATGGCATCCAGGACATTGGTCTTCCCTACGCCATTGTTCCCAACCAAACAGTTGATCTTCTTGTCGAATTCAAATTCACGGCTCTCAAAATTTTTATAGTGGACAAGCGATACTTTCTGTAAAAACATTCGGTCTTGGAGCGTAATTAATTAAAATGTGAAGCCTGCAAATTATCGAAAAATAACGAATAATTAGAGCGCCGGTTTTAAGAAAACCCTTATTTTTGCGCCACCAATTAAAGGAAGCATGGCTACATACAAGAAACGCGGTTTCAAACCTAAAAACAAGGCGGAGGAACGGGAAAAGGCAGCCCATAAAAGTGCCACAGCCGAGGTTTTTAGTTCGCTCGATGAAAAGGCTTCGCGTTCAGAACAATGGGTACACAGGAACCAGAATTACATTTTGGGTGTCATCGGGGTCATTGCCGTTGCCGTATTGGGATACCTGGCTTACAACCAGTTCGTGCAGCGTCCCAAGGAAGAGAGTGCCGCCAATGAACTCTACTATCCCCAGCAATACTTCGATCAGGCCCTGAGCGGAACAGAGCAGGATTCCCTCTATAACCTGGCACTTAACGGGGCTGAGGGTAAATACGGGTTTTTGGATATTATTGACGAATACAAGGGCACCCGGGCGGCCAACCTGGCAAACTACGCAGCAGGAATGGCTTATCTGAATATGCAGGATTACGACCAGGCTATCAAATATCTTGAGAATTTCTCTTCGGACGATGCCATTTTAGGGGCCCTGGCTAAGGGAGGTATAGGGGACGCCTTTGAGCAACTCGGCCAACCGGAAGACGCCCTGGACTATTATGAACGGGCCGTTAAACACAGTACCAACGACTTTACCACCCCCAGGTACCTCTACAAAGCGGGGATCACCGCCCTCCAGTTAAAACAGAATTCAAAGGCCCTGGGGTATTTCCGCAGGATTAAGGACGAATTTCCAAAATCCCAGGAGGCCACCACGGTCGACGTGTTTATTGGGATGGCCCAAAAAGGGGAGTAACCATGGCTACGGAGCATAAGAACCTTTCGGAATTTGACCCGGCCCAACTCCCGGACGCCAGTCAAATGAGATTCGGCCTTGTGGTCTCTGAATGGAATTCCGAAATCACGGAAAACCTTTTTGAAGGAGCCCGGGATACCCTGCTGGCCTGTGGGGTGCCCCCAGCCCATATTACCCGCTGGAATGTCCCCGGCAGTTTTGAACTCCCCTTCGGGTGCAGGAAGCTGATCAAACATATACCACAGCATGCCGTGATCGCCATTGGAAGCGTGATCCGTGGGGAAACGCGCCATTTTGATTTTGTTTGTGAAGCAGTTGCCCAGGGGGTCAAGGACCTGAATGTGCAGGGCAATACCCCGGTGATTTTCTGTGTGCTGACTGATGATACCCTGGAACAGGCCAGGGCCAGGAGCGGGGGCCGGCTGGGGAACAAAGGCACGGAAGCCGCTGTTGCGGCCATTAAAATGGCTTCCCTGGGACATTGATACCCCTAATTTCGCACACCGCATCTTCCCGCTGTTTCTTTTGGCTGTTAACAATTTTTGGGAAGCAGGTCTCGGCACTCTTTTTGATTTTGAGTACCTTTGAAAACAGAGCAGCATGGGACGATTCAACAAATTGCGCAAGAATAAAAAGTTCAGCTATTCACCCCGCTTTTACGATGACAGGGGGAAGGGAAATCCATATAAAATCCAGCATAAACTCGATAAATACAGGACCACCCTGGATACCCACAGGGGCTTGAAAGGCAAATTCAACAATGCCATGGCCGATTTGCGACGTACCGGTGACCGCCACCTGAATATCCGTTTCCTGATCATCCTGGCGATTCTTATCCTAGTGGCCCTCTACATAATAGATTTCGACCTATCCATATTCTTCAACAGCTAATGTCTGATCGCATCCAACTCCTGCCCGACCATGTCGCCAACCAGATTGCAGCGGGGGAAGTGGTCCAGCGCCCGGCTTCTGTCGTCAAGGAACTGATGGAAAACGCTATTGACGCAGGGTCCTCCCGGGTGAAGCTTATAGTCAAGGACGGGGGAAAAACCCTGATACAGGTTACGGATGACGGCTTCGGGATGAGCCCGACGGATGCGCGGCTGAGTTTTGAGCGCCATGCAACCTCCAAGATCAGGGCTGCCGAAGATTTATTTAACTTGCATACCAAAGGCTTTCGGGGAGAAGCCCT
>Ga0102953_1000960_pt1 | contig 18809 bp, 23 predicted proteins | sample SalPon2A_C_D2_MG_FD_78509 | JGI IMG/M metagenome (GOLD analysis project Ga0102953, IMG submission 78509) | Soil microbial communities from South San Francisco under conditions of wetland restoration - Salt Pond MetaG R2A_C_D2_MG | ecosystem: Environmental > Terrestrial > Soil > Wetlands | place... | reverse complement strand
TACCGCTTTTGCGCTCAAAGGGGCGAAGGCGGAAAAGGCGCGTGGTGTTGGGTCGGAACTTGATGTGTTTAAGGCGAAGGTTGAATTCGAAGGGGCGGAGCGGGATTTTCACAAGGCCCAATATGACTCATTCCTTGCTTATTTCAAGTTGTTGGCCGCGGCAGGCCGGCTAACCGGAAACGATCTTATGCAACTGGATCACCTTACCTACATGAAGCAGTAAATCTTCATGCGGGGCGTATTCCGGGCCAGCCTGGCCTTTGCCAGCAGGTTCAGGAAGTCCGAAGATAGTAGCTGTCATCCCCGCGCAGCACGTCAAAAGCTTCCTGCTGAGACAGGAACCTTCCGCACTTCACGTCGAAATACGCATGTTTCTTGGTAAGCTTGTGCTCCATGCAAATCACGGGGTTCTCGGTAGGAATTTCTACCAAGCTGTTACCGCAAAGCGGCGTCCATTCCTTTTTGACTTCTGCAAGAGTAGCCATAATCAATTCCCTCCTTTGGAATTTACAAGTCAGGATTTAATTTAGAATTAACTCTCCCTGGTGGGATGCGAAATTATCAAAAATTAAATGCATTCCCAAGGCCATGCATCAGCATTCGGCAAAAGAACAAACGGTCATAAATAGCGGATAAACGGCTGTATTTATGTGATATGCGGCAAAAATCGTTACCAATACACTTGCTAAAAGTATGGGCTTGTTCGGGCGCAAGACGGAATTATCTAGATATTTTGGCATATTGGCCCATCGGGCTGCGTTGTGCAGAATGCCCCCTTGGTTTACGACAAGAGCTATAGAAAATAACAATTTTTCTTTTTTCTTACGGGGTTGGGGGATGAAGTTAATACATATAAGTGATACACATATCGGGCGAGGGGATAATTTGCAGCGTTTGGGCATGGTGGTGAACGACTTGCTCGAGCATCCGCCGGACGCTCCGGAAAACTGTTTGGTGATCCACACCGGTGACGTAATCGACAGCGCAACCGATGTTCACCGGCTGGCCGGCAAAACGTTGCTGAAGCGGCTGGGAGAGCGTTACCGGATTTTGCTCTGTCCAGGCAACCATGATTATGGCGATGCCATGTCGGTAAATAAGGAAGCGGCACAAAAATTCAGGGAGATGTTCAAGGACTATATTTTTCAGGACAAGCCGTCGGCCTTTCCGGTTATTCACGAGGTCGGCGACGAATATGTCTTTATCGGTCTCGATTCCAATGCTGCCGAGCTTTCCTTCTATGAGCGCTGGTTTGCGGAAGGACACCTCGGCAAGAAGCAACTGGCAGAATTGAATAAAATTCTGGATCGACCTGAGTTACAAAACAAGAAAATCATCGTTTACCTGCACCATCATCCTTTTTCCTTCGATTACAGCGTCATGCCGGATGTTGGCGACCGGCATTTACTGTTTCACCTGTTTGCCCGGCTGACCCGGCCATTCCGCCGTCTGAAGGACGCCTATTCGTTTTGCCAGATTGTGCGCGACCGCACCCACATGTTGCTGTTCGGCCACATGCATTTCGGGTTGGACTGTAGCGGCGACAGCAGGCGCTACGGAGTGCCGGTTGCGCTGGATGGGGGTTCCAGCACCTGTACGGAAAACGAGGACGACCGGATACGTTACCGGATTGTAGACTTGCGAAGCATGATGTACGAGATCAGGACAATCATGCTTTGATATTGCACCGCTGGCAGGGGGAGATATGAAACAGTTTGCGGGGAAGGTATTGCTGCTATTTGCCGCGTTACTATGCAGATCACTGTTTGTCGCTTATCAGGTGCTGCTGAATGCAGTGGTGCCGCTGGCACTGCTGCTGGGCGCGGGCTGGCTCATTTACATGGCCGCGGCCGGACATGCCGGGGCCAGGACGGCGCTGGAGGCAATTGCGGCCGGCGCGGTCTTCCTGGCCGTTATCAGCGCCTATCTGCTATACCACTATAAAGATGGCTTATTGCCGCAATCAGCGGCGAGCAACTGGGCCAACCGGCTGATCGATCGTTTCATCGCCTGGATGGGTACGCTTAAATATTTCAGTTCTCCGTATTGCATGGTCGAAGACCCGGGCTCCTACAAAATCAGGGGCAGCGACATGCGCAAATTGCTGGATGGCAGCGCGCCGCTGCTGCAACCCGGCGATATCCTGTTGCGCGGATATGACGGTTATGTAGATGGCGAGTTGATACGCCGAACGGGCGGCGGACAGGGCAACGGGAAATACTTTTCCCATGCCGCCATGTACGTAGGAAAGCTGGGTGAGGCCGACAGGGGTATAGTGGCGCGCCGGTTGCAGGTGCCGGATGGACAGGGCGGCTGGCGATCTGCAACACAGCAGGAAATGGAAGATGTCAGGAATAATTCCGGATTCTTCCATACCGGTGAACAAATGATTATTCATTCCATGGGCAAGGGTGTGTTTGTGGAAGACATCCTGACTTTCCTGCGTTGCGACTATCTGGCGGTAATTCGTTTGCCGGACGAAATCAGCGCAAGCCGGTTAAGCGCCGCATACAGGCCCGTGTTAAGAGAGGCGTTGACCGGCGATGCGCTGGCTATCGATGAAAAACTGCGGGCAGGGCAGGACGTTTCCCGGGCGGAAGTGGTCAAGGCGGCCAGGGATTCCGCACTGGGCAAAATAGGGTCCTGCTACGACTTTCAGTTCGACAGCGTCAAAAAATTCAACCGTTTCAGTTGTTCGGAATTTGTGCACTACTGCTACAAGAGCGTGCACCGCTATATCGGTCTGGAAACGAAGGAGCACTCGTTCATGGGACTGTTTGCCAGAAATACCATTACGCCTCCCGATATATACAATGCGGCAGGCACGCACCAGTCCGGCAAGAAACTGGAAATCAAGTGGGAGAAAACCGGTTGAACCATGAATGGAAGCGGTTGTCTCATCTTCCCGGACAGACGTTATCTGGCTGGCATGGTAGTATTCCCGCCGCGCTAGTGATCTGGTCAGGCAATCAACAGAATTATCAGGAGGACATGTATGAACAAGACGAAAGTGGCGTTATTTTGCGCCGTTGGATTGACAATGGGCGTGGCCATGGGCCCGGCATCCGCTGCAGACGCTTCCGCCAAAATGGCCCCGGCAAAGTCGGCATCTGGCATGGGGGGATATGCTCATCACATGAAGGGACATGGCAGTTGCCATCGCGGACACGGCACGATGGGTGGCTATGGCATGATGGGCGGCATGGGTATGGACATGATGATGGAATCGCCGCGTGCGGGCATGGTTCGCACCTTGTCGCTGAGCGACGAACAGCGTGCCAGGATCAATAAGCTGTCTGACAAACTGCATCACGATAACTGGGCGGATATGGGCAAGATCATGGACGAGTCGACCAAGCTGCGCGATCTTTACGAGGCGGACAGACGCGATGCCAATGCGATCGCCGGAGTGTACCGGGACATATTCAACACCAAGGTCCAGATGATCAAGGCAATGGTGACCACCGAGAACGAGATAGAAGACCTGCTGACCAAGGACCAGCTTGCGCAACTAAAGACCATGCGCAAGAAGATGGGGTCGATGCGCGGCTATTCGATGACGCACTAGCGTACTTTTTTGTCCGCACACAGGCTGCCTGCGGGCAGCCTTTTGTTTGGGGTGCGGCGCTTCAGGAAAGTGAGCGGCCTTGCAGCAGATCCTCGATTCGCTTGTTGGCGGCCTGCAGTTTCCTGAACAGTGCGATCAGCAGGGCCTTGCTCATGTAGGCTTTGACTTCCCCTTCCATCCTGTCCACGGTGCTTTTTCTGATTTCCAGCACGATGGCATCGCTGTCGGTAATGACCGTTGCCGATCGCGACATGCCCATGTCGCCGAAAAACGTACCTTCACCAATGCATTCCCCGCTGTGGATGGTTCCGACTTCCAGATCATCGACATATGCCTTGGCGGTGCCATACATCAGGACATGGAATGCTTTCATCGGATCGCCTTCCCGGGTGATGTATTCGCCGGGGCCGAACCGTTTGAGCTCGGATTCCATGGCGATGCTGGCCAGACAGTCGCTGGGGATCGGGTCGAAGAACGAGCACTTTCTCATCTCGTTGAACTGGTCGGATGAGACCTCTTCGAACTGCCTGGTAAAACTGGTCAGGCTGGCCTGTATGGCGTCGCTGATGTTGTCCGGTTCGTCCATGTTCGCTCCTTGCAAGAAGGGAGTAACGGAACACATTGTGCGAGCAGTTGCGGATTACTGCAAGGCGCCAGGGGTTTTTCGGGGAGGGGTGGAATTACGGGATAATGGAGTGCGCCGCCTTGAGCCCGCTCAGCACGGCACTTTCCAGTGTGGCCGGATATTCTCCCGCGACATAATCGCCCGCAAGCAGCAGGCCGTTCAAAGGGGCAGCAGTTTCCGGACGCACCAGGCCGGGTTCGCAGGAAAACGTTGCCCGTTTTTCTGCGATGACCTGGTGCCATGCCGACACTTCGGCAATACCAAACTGCTCGCGCAGTTCCTGCCCGACTTTTTGCGCCAGTTGTTCGTGGGTCAATTCCTGATGCCGGCCTTCGGCGCTGATCACGGCGGCGATCAAGCCGTGTTGGCCACTGATTTGTCCCTTGTCGAACAGCCATTGCGAAAAGCACCGGTCGAGGCCGAGCATTGCCTGCGGCAGGCGAACCTCTGCCGGATATTGCAGATAGACAGTGTAGATCGGCTGGAAGGTCAGTGCCTCGATTTGTCCGGCGACGGATTGCAGTGTCGGCACGGCGCGTAGCAGACGTGCCGTGTTGGCGGGAGAGGCTGCGCAGACCACATGGCTGTGGAGACAAGTGCCCTGCGATGTGACAAGCCCGATCCCGTTTTCCTGCGGCACGATATTTTCCACGCTGCAGGCAGTCGATATTTGGCTGTTGTGCTGCATCAGGTATTCTGCCGCGCGCTGCGGGAACAGCGCCGTGAAATCGATGCGCGGCAGCAATATATCGGAATCGGCGCGCGAGCCGTTCAAACTGTCACGCAATACATTCAGCAGCACTTGGGCGGAAGCCTTGTCCAGCGGGGTATTCAATGCAGAAATGCAGATCGGTTCCCACAGCAGACGGATCAGTGTTTCGTCCTGGCCATGCGCACGCAGCAGTGCAAGGGCGGGCATGTCATCGGACAGTCGAAAGTTCATGCCGCGCAGTGCCAGCATGAAGCGTGCGGCGGACAGGCGTTGCGCAAATGTCAGGCCGCGTGCCGTCAACAGGCCGATCAGCAGGTGTAACGGAGAAGGCAGGGCTGGAGTCCTGAGTTCAAACTTGTGGTGCAGGGTAAGCTGCAAGGGAAGACGCAGGAAATCACGGTCGAGATCGCCGCCCACCTGTTCGATCAGTTGTAGTGTGTGGTGATAACAGCCGAGCAGGATATGCTGGCCGTTGTCGATCCGCATGCCGTTGCAGTCGACGCCGCGTGCACGTCCTCCGAGCTGTTTTGCGCTTTCATAGACGGCGACGGGAATGCCTTGCTGCGCCAGCGTGACTGCTGCAGCCATTCCCGCATAGCCGCCGCCGATTACGCCGACGCTCAGTTGCGCAGCCATGTTTTGAATGCCAGCCACAGCTTGTGGCCGGTGCCGAGCGAAACGCGTTCGCGCAGCACGTGGCAGCCGGTGGCGACCACCGCGTCCAGCGTGGCCTGGTAGATCGCCGCCATGATCAGTCCGGTGCGCTGTGCCTTGCGATCGACGGCTGGCAGTTCTTCGAAAGCCTGGCGGTAGAAGCGCCGGGCACGCTCGATCTGGTATTGCATCAGCTTCTGGAAATTCTCCGTTTCGCGCGCATTGAGAATATCACTCGGGTTGACGCCAAACTGCTGCAGCTCATCCTGAGGCAGGTAGATGCGGCCGCGCCGCGCATCTTCACCCACATCGCGGATGATATTGGTGAGCTGGAAGGCGATACCGAGGTCATGCGCATATTTCAGCGTCTTGCGATCGCTGTAACCGAAGATTTCCGCGGCGAGCAGGCCGACCACCGAAGCAACGCGGTAACAATACAGTTGCAGCGATTTGAAGTCCGGGTAGCTTTGCCGGTCGAGGTCCATTTCCATGCCGTCGACGATCTCGAGCAAGTGCTCCTGCGGCAAACCGAACTGCTGTACCAGCGGCACCAGTGCACGGCATACGGGATGTTGCGGAGTGCCACCATAAATCGCAGCCACCTCGCTGCGCCACCAGTTAAGCGTGGTACGCGCGACACCGGGGTCGGAGCACTCGTCCACTACATCGTCGACCTCGCGACAGAAAGCATACAGTGCGGTAATGGCGCGGCGCTTGTCCTGCGGCAGGAAGCGGAAACTGTAGTAGAAACTGGAGCCGCTTTGCCGGGCCTTGTCTTCGCAGTACTGGTCAGGATTCATTTCAATTCAAATACAAACGATAGCTGTGTTGGCAGCGTCCTCGGCTTCTTGCCGTACTGCATTGTACTGTCTGCGTCGCCTCATCCTTGCCGCCTTGCTCTCGTTTGGTTTGAATTGAAATCCGGATTCTTAGAAACGGAAGGGGGCGCTATTGAACAGCATGATAACCCAGTCGTGCGGCCGCAATACTGGCCGATACTCGAACATGTCGTAGTTTGCTGCCTGCAGCTTGCGCAGGATGCGTCGGCCGCCGGCGATGATCATGCGCATCTCGAGACCGATGCGGCCGGTCAGGATGCTGCCCAGCGGTGCGCCCCGGGTCATCATGGCACCGGCGCGTTCGACCTCGAAGTCCATCAGCTTGCGCCATGCCGTATCGATCCGGCCTTCGGCTATTTGTTGTTCCGTTACACCGAATTTTGCCATGTCGTCCTGTGGCAGGTAGATACGGCCGATGGCGTAGTCCTTCTTCACGTCCTGCCAGAAGTTGATCAACTGCAGCGAAGTACAGATGTCGTCTGACCAGGCCAAATTTTGCGGCGTGGCTTCATCGTACAGGTGCAACAGCAGTCGTCCCACCGGGTTGGCCGAGCGGCGGCAATAGTCCAGGACCTCCTCGAAATTGGCATAGCGTTTTTTCACCACATCCTGTGAGAAGGCGTCGAGCAGGTCGTGAAATAGCTGCAGAGGCAATTCATGCTCGGCGACGATTGCTGCTACATCGTGAAACAACGGCATTTGCGGTGTTTCACCGGTAGCGATGCGGTTCAGTTCTGCATGGAAGCTGTCGAGTTTTGCCAGCCGCTCTTCGTTTGGCTCGTCGCCTTCATCGGCGAAGTCGTCGGCCTGGCGCGCGAAGTGGTAAATGATTTCCACCGGCCGGCGCAGCTGCTTCGGTAACAGGATGGAAGCAACGGGAAAGTTTTCGTAGTGATCAACAGCCACTTGGAACCTCTATAAATCCAAATTTCGGGCGAATTGCCATGTCGCGTGCTCGCTCATTTCTCGCCTACCTGCATATGGTATGTCTCGTCATTCGCTGCGCGGCTCCGTGCACTTCATCCCGAAATTATGAATTTCTAAAGGTTCCAGACTACATCAAGTCTTCGCGGTGCAGCAGGAATACGAAATCGTCACCTGCAGCCACGCTCAGCCAGGTGAACGGCAGATCCGGATAAGCAGCTTCGAGCGTATCCCGGTTATGGCCGATCTCGACTGCGAGTACGCCGTCGGGCACCAGGTGTGCGGCGGCATACTTGAGGATTTCACGTGTGGCATCGAGTCCGTCGGTACCACTGCCGAGTGCAAGTTCGGGCTCGTGCAGATATTCGGGCGGCAGTGCCGCAACCGAATCGGCATCCACATAGGGCGGGTTGCTGATGATCAGGTCGTATTGCCGCCCCTGGAGTTTGTCGAACAGGTTGGATTCGATCAGGTGTACGCGATCCTGCAGACCATAATCGGCGACGTTGCGATGCGCCACTTCCAGTGCCTTGGCTGAAATGTCGACCGCATCGATCTGGGCATTGGGGAATGCATGGGCGGCCAGGATGGCGAGGCAACCACTGCCTGTACACAGATCCAGCACATGGGTGATGCCATCGGGATCAGCTACCCACGGCACGAATTGGTCGCTTAATAGTTCGGCAATGAATGAGCGCGGCACGATTACGCGCTCGTCGACATAGAAGCGGAAGCCACCAAGCCAGGCTTCGTGGGTCAGGTATGCAGCGGGGACGCGTTTCTGTATGCGTTGCTCGAGTATGTCGTGCAGCGTCTGGCGCTCTGTTTCGGTCAGGCGTGCGTCGAGGAAAGGCTCCAGCGTGTCCAGCGGCAAATGCAGCGCGTGCAGGATGAGATAGACGGCCTCGTCGTAGGCGGAAGCAGAGCCGTGCCCGAAACTGAGTTCCGCTTCATTGAAGGCACTTACCGCAAAGCGCAGCCAGTCACGCAGGGTGTGCAGCGTTGCAGTTGCTTCGGCGAAGTCATGGGTTGCCATTATTTCACCAGCAGACGGGTGAGTACTCCGCAGTAGATGTCGGAAAGTGCATCGAGGTCTGCCACGGCCACACATTCGTTGATCTTGTGGATGGTGGCATTGAGCGGACCGAGTTCGATCACCTGCGGGCAAATATCGGCAATGAAACGGCCATCCGAGGTACCGCCGCTGGTAGAGAGTTCGGTCTCGATGCCGGTAACTTCCTTGATTGCGGCGCTGACGGCCTCGACCAGGTCACCGCGAGGTGTCAGGTAAGGTTTGCCGGACATTTCCCATTCCAGGTCGTAATCGAGGCCGTGTTTGTCGAGGATGGCATGCACGCGCTCCTTGAGGCTGTCCTGGGTGCTGGCCGTGGAATGGCGGAAGTTGAACAGGATTTCCACGGTGCCCGGTACCACGTTGGTGGCGCCGGTGCCGCCGCGGATATTGGAAATCTGCCACGAGGTGGGCGGAAAAAACTCGTTGCCTTCGTCCCACACCACGGCGGCGAGTTCGGCAATGGCGGGAGCTACCATGTGAATCGGATTCTTGATCAGGTGCGGGTAGGCGATATGGCCTTGCACGCCCTTGACCAGCAGTGTGCCGGACAATGAACCGCGGCGGCCGTTCTTGATGGTATCGCCGGTCTTGCTGACGGAGGTGGGCTCTCCCACGATGCAGTAGTCGATGGTTTCACCGCGCTCCTGCAGTGCATCGACCACGCGCACGGTGCCGTCCACAGCCACGCCTTCTTCGTCCGAGGTCAGCAGCAGCGCAATGGAGCCTTTATGTTCCGGATGAGCGGCGACGAACTTTTCGATAGCGGTGACGAAGGCGGCCAGCGAGCCTTTCATGTCTGACGCTCCGCGACCGTACAGCATGCCGTCGCGAATGGTCGGTGTGAACGGGTCACTGTCCCATTTATTGACCGGGCCGGTCGGTACTACGTCGGTATGGCCGGCAAAGCAGACCACAGGGCCATCACTGCCGCGCCGCGCCCACAGGTTGTCCACCTCGCTGTGGCGCATTTTCTCGAGATCGAAACCGAGTGGCGCAAGCCGCGCACCGATGATTTCCAGGCAGCGGTCGTCGAGCGGGGTGAGGGATTTTCGGGAAATGAGTTGTTTGGTGAGTTCCAGCGTATCGGACATGTTTTATTTCTTGAAGAGTTGCGAATAAACGGCTTCGTCAAAGCCGGTGGCCAGTACCTTGCCGTTTTTCTCGAGCACCGGGCGCTTGATTACATTCGGCTGTTCCAGCATGAGCTTGAGTGCTGCGGTGTCGTTGTCGATCGATGCCTTGACCTCGGCCGGCAGCTTGCCCCAGGTGGGACCGGTTTTTTTCAGCAGTTTCTGCCAGCCGACCTGCTTCAGCCAGCCGGAAATCATTTTTTCGGTTACGCCGTGTTTCTTGAAATCATGAAATTCGTAGTCGATGCCGTGATTCTCAAGATGGTTGCGAGCTTTTTTTACCGTATTGCAGTTGGGTATGCCGTAAAGCTTCATTTACCTTCGTCCTGAACGTCAATATTGAGCTTGATGCCTTCGAAGTTGGCAGGAGGAGGTGAGGCCGGCTTCTCCTTGGGGACGAGAGCTTCTTCCGGCATCTCCATGGCTTTCATCTTGCTGGTTTGGGAATAATCGATCAGCGAAGACAGGTTGCTGGCGGAATCGGCATTACGCAAGGCATCGTCCTTGCTGATCTTGCCGGCCTTGTATAGTTTGTACAAGGCGCGTTCGAAAGTCTGCGAGCCAGGAGAGACGCTCTGCTCGATGGCGTCGCGGATTTTATCGATCTCGTCGTTCTTGATCATGTCCTTGATCAGAGAAGTGTTGAGCAATATTTCCACGGCCGGCACCTGCTTGCCGTCGACGCCGCGTACCAGGCGCTGGGAGATTACCGCGCGCAGGCACATGGACAGATCGGACAGCACGCTTTGCCGCGCATCGTAGGGGAAGAAGTTCACGATGCGGTTCAGCGCGTGATAGCTGTTGTTGGCATGCAGCGTAGACAGGCATAGGTGGCCGGTCTGGGCAAAGATCAGCGCATGACGCAGCGTCTCGCGATCGCGGATTTCGCCGATCATCAGCACGTTGGGCGCTTCGCGCATCGCACTGGTCAGGGCACTCTCGTATGACAGCGTATCGGTGCCGATTTCACGCTGGTTGACGATGGACTTGTTGTGCTGGAACAGATACTCGATCGGGTCCTCGATGGTCAGAATATGCCCCGTGCTGGTTTCGTTGCGGTGTTCGAGCATGGTGGCCAGCGTGGTGGACTTGCCCGATCCCGTGGCACCGACCACCAGCACCAGGCCGCGTTTTTCCATGATCAACTCATTCAGCACCGGCGGCAGGTTCAGTTCTTCGGCAGATTGAACATGCCCCCTGACGTAACGCACGACGATGGCGATGTCGCCGCGCTGGCGGAAGATGTTGACGCGAAAATTGCCGATGCCATCGACGCGGTAGGAAAAGTTCATTTCCATTTCCTGCTCGAACATCGCGATCTGTTCCGGCGTCATGACCTCATAGGCGATGCGCTGGATGGTTTCGGCGTTGAGGTTCTGGGCATTCACCGGCATGGCAATACCCTCGATCTTGATGTTGATCGGCGCGCCAACGGAGAAAAACAGGTCGGAAGCCTTCTTGTCGGCGGCAAGTTTCAGCAACGGTGTAATTATCATGCTTTTCTCCCAGTCAGAAAGTGGCCGAGGCCACTCCGATTAAATGCCTCGCAGCAGTTCGTTGATGCCCACCTTGGACAGGGTCTTTGCATCCACCTTCTTCACGATTACCGCGCAGTACAGGCTGTAGCTGCCGTCCTTGGAGGGCAGGTTGCCGGAGACCACCACCGAACCGGCCGGAACGCGGCCGTAATGTACTTCGCCGGTTTCGCGGTCGTAAATCTTGGTGCTCTGGCCGATGTATACGCCCATCGAAATCACCGAACCTTCTTCCACGATCACACCCTCGACGATCTCGGAACGCGCACCGATGAAGCAATTGTCCTCGATGATGGTGGGGTTGGCCTGCAACGGTTCGAGCACACCGCCGATACCGACGCCACCGGACAGGTGCACATTCTTGCCGACCTGCGCGCAGGAGCCGACCGTGGCCCAGGTATCGACCATGGTGCCCTCATCGACGTAGCCGCCTATATTGATGTAGGAGGGCATCAGCACCACGTTTTTCGCGACGTACGATCCCTTGCGCGCAGCTGCCGGCGGCACCACGCGGAAGCCGCCCTCGCGGAAATCGCGGCTGTTATAGTCGGCGAACTTGGACGGTACTTTGTCGAAATAGTTGGTGAAGCCGCCCTTGATGAAGAAATTGTCTTCCATGCGGAACGACAGCAGCACAGCCTTCTTGATCCACTCATTGGTAACCCACTGGCCAACGTCCTTGCGCTCGGCCACGCGCAGCGTGCCGGCATCGAGATGGTCGATGACGATGTTGACGGCTTCCTTGACCTTGGCGTCGGCTGTACGCGGCGTAATTTCGGCGCGGCGTTCAAAGGCGGATTCGATGATCTGTTGCAGTTGTTCCATGATGTTTCCCGAGTTGATTAAAGTTGTTGTGTGAATTCGGCAATGCGGCGCGCGGCCTCCAGCGTTTCTTCGACTTCGGCCACCAGCGCGATGCGCACAAAGTTTTCGCCCGGATTCACACCCTGCGCATCGCGCGCAAGGAAGCTGCCGGGCAACACCGTGACATTATAGTCGCGATACAGTTGCTGCGCGTAGGCAGTGTCGGCGATGGGTGTCTTCAGCCACAGGTAAAACCCGGCATCAGGCATGGTCACCGGCAATACCGGCTTGAGGATTTCGGCGACCTTGGAGAATTTTTCCACATACAGCCGGCGGTTCTCGGCAACATGCGCCTCGTCGTTCCATGCCGCGATGCTGGCGGCCTGCACCGCAGGATTCATGGCGCAGCCGTGGTAGGTGCGGTACAGCATGAATTTAGCCAACACCCCGGCATCGCCTGCGACGAAGCCCGAGCGCATGCCCGGCACGTTGGAGCGCTTGGACAGGCTGGAAAACACCACGATATTCTTGTAATCAGCGCGGCCGAGCTGTTGTGCGGCCTGCATGGCGCCCAGCGGTGGGGTATCGAAATAAATTTCCGAATAGCACTCGTCGGCGGCAATCACGAAACCATGTTGGTCGGATAGTTCGAACAGGGTCTGCCATTCCTGCAGTGTCATTACACGGCCGGTCGGATTGCCGGGTGAGCATACGTAGACCAGTTGTGCGCGTTGCCAGACTTCTTCCGGCAATTGCCCGAAGTCGGGCGCGTAACCGTTTTCCGACAGCGTGTTCAGAAAATGCGGGGTGGCGCCGCCCAGCAGCGCTGCACCTTCGTAAATCTGGTAGAACGGGTTGGGGCAGATCACCGCAGGATCGGGTCGGGTACGGTCGATCACGACCTGGGCAAAGGCGAACAATGCTTCGCGGCTACCGTTCACCGGCAATACCTGGGTCTTCATGTCCGGAGTGGGAATGCCATAGCGCCGCGTCAGCCAGTCTGATATCGCTGTGCGCAACGCGTCGCTGCCGGCCGTTGTGGGATAATTCGCCAGCCCGGCCAGGCCGGCAAGCAGCGCATCCTTGATGAATTGCGGTGTTGCATGCTTGGGCTCGCCAATGGACAGCTTGATCGGCTGCAGTTCCGGATTGGGCGTAATGTCACGAAACAGTGCGGCAAGTTTCTGGAACGGATAGGGATGTAGGCGATCGAGATCGGGATTCATGTTTTCTTCTGTGACTTGAGTCTTGCAATTATACAAAGGCACGACGAGTGGCATCAAAACAAAAAGTGATTGCGGTGCTCAGCCTGTTGAATGCGGCAACCGTATGGGGGTTGATCTGGTATCCCTATCGCGTGCTTGCACAAGACGGTATTTCCGGTGAACTGGCGACCTTCCTGACCTATGCCATTGCGGTGGTGCTCGGGCTGTTCGTAGCCGGTCCAATATGGCGCGAGCTGCGTAGGGCCGGGTGGTGGGGGCTGGCATTGGCACTGGCCGCCGGCTGGACCAACATCGGCTATGTGTGGGGGGTGCTGGGCGGTGAAGTGATGCGGGTGCTGTTGCTGTTCTATCTGGCGCCGCTGTGGACCGTGCTGTTGTCCAGACTGCTGCTGGGCGAGCGCCTGACCGGGCGCGGCTACGCCATTATCGCCCTGTCTCTGTGCGGTGCCTTCGTCATGTTGTGGCGACCGGAACTTGGCCTGCCCGAACCGCGAAATGCGGCCGAATGGTTCGGCATGTCGGCGGGTATGGCCTTTGCCACGACCAATGTGCTGATACGCCGCATGCAGGAGACCAGTATGGGATTCAAGAATATCGCCGTGCTGTCCGGGGCTGCGTTGCTGGCGGCCGTGGTGGTGTTGTATGAGGGCGGTATGCCGGAGCAGATACGGGCCATAAGCATCGATTCCTGGGAGTTGATGCTGGTCATTGCCCTGGTGCTGTGTGCTACCGGCCTGGCCATGCAATATGGGCTGACTGCGCTGCCTGCCAACCAGGCCATAATTTTGTTAATGTTCGAGCTGGTCGCCGCTGCGGTGTCATCGTATTTCCTGGCGGGCGAGGCAATGGGCATGCGCGAGCTTGTCGGTGCGGTACTGATCGTGATGGCCAGCCTGTTTTCGGAAAAGCTGGCAGACAATTCCGAACAATCGAATATATCGGGGAGAACACTGAATGAGCAGTAAAGTTGTCATAGGCACGCCGCTCAGCCCATCGGCTACCCGCGTGATGCTGCTGGGTAGCGGCGAACTCGGCAAGGAGGTGATCATCGCACTGCAGCGTTTGGGCGTGGAGGTCATCGCCGTCGATCGCTATGCACATGCGCCGGGACATCAGGTGGCGCATCGTGCGCACGTGATCAATATGGCGGATGGTGCCGCCCTGCGCAAATTGATCGAACAGGAAAAACCGCATCTGGTGGTGCCGGAAATCGAGGCCATTGCCACCGACATGCTGCTGGAGATCGAAAAAGAAGGGTTGGCCACAGTCATTCCCACGGCGCGGGCAACGCGCCTGACCATGAATCGCGAAGGGATTCGCCGGCTGGCTGCGGAAACGCTGGGCTTGCCGACCTCGCCATACCGTTTTGCCGACAGTCTGGAAGAATTGCGTGCCGCGATAGACAAGGACATAGGGTATCCCTGCATCGTCAAGCCGGTGATGTCGTCTTCCGGAAAGGGACAGTCCAGGGTGGATGGCCCGGAAGATGTCCAGGCCGCATGGGATTACGCGGCCAGCGGTTCGCGTGTGAACCAGGGACGGGTCATCGCCGAGGGTTTCGTCGATTTCGATTACGAAATCACCCAGCTCACCGTCCGTGCAGCCGGCAGCGATGGCGAAATCGGGACGCATTACTGCGAACCGATAGGCCATGTGCAGGTAAAAGGCGATTACGTGGAGAGCTGGCAGCCGCAGCCAATGTCTGAAGTCGCCCTGCAACGCGCGCGCGACATTGCCGGCAAGATCACCGCTAATCTGGGCGGTCTTGGAATTTTCGGGGTCGAACTGTTCGTCAAGGGCGATGAAGTGTGGTTTTCCGAGGTCAGCCCGCGTCCGCACGATACCGGCATGGTCACCATGTGCAGTCAGCGCCAGAGCGAGTTCGATCTGCATGCGCGTGCGATTCTCGGCCTGCCGGTGGATGCCACGCTGCGCGAGCCTGGTGCCTCGGCCGTGATTTACGGTGGTCTGGAGGAGCAGGGCATTGCCTTTGCCGGCCTGGACGAGGCGTTACGCGTACCCCAGTCCGACATCCGGCTGTTCGGCAAGCCGGAATCGTTCGTGCGGCGGCGCATGGGCGTGGCGCTGGCTACGGGCAAGGATGTCGACGAGGCTCGGGCACGCGCCAAACTGGCGGCAAGCAAGGTGGAACCCTTCAAGCCATGAATATCACCGGGCTGTTGCATGCCACCTTCCTGGTTGCCGATCTCGGTCGTGCGGCTGCATTCTATGAAGACGTGTTGGGATTGCCTCCTGATGCCGGCCGTCCTGACCTGGGTTTCCCGGGCGTGTGGTACGGCGTCGGTACAGGCCAGCAGATCCACCTGATGCAGGTGCCTAACCCGGAAACAGGTTTGCAACGTCCCGCACACGGAGGTCGCGACCGGCACGTCGCGCTGGCCGTGAGTGATTTTGACGCCCTGGTGCGGAAGCTGGATGCGGCGGGCGTTGCCTATACGCTGAGCCGGTCGGGTCGGCGCGCGCTGTTCTGCCGCGACCCGGACGACAATGCGCTGGAATTCGTCTCTGCCTCGTGAGGAAGGTGTTGCCTGGAATTTCCGATCTGGTCTTTCGTGCAGCGGATCCGTCCGATGCGGAGGCGCTCGCCTTGTTGGTCAATTCCGCCTATCGCGGGAATTCCAGCCGTGCCGGCTGGACGACGGAGGCAGACCTGCTCGGTGGCCAGCGCACCGATGTCAGGGAAATCTCGCGGCTGATCGAAGCCGAAAATTCGCGGCTTCTGCTGGCAGCAAATGCAACGGAAATCATCGGATCTGTCCATATTCACCGGGTGGACGTAACAACAGCTTACCTGGGCATGTTGGTGATCAAGCCGGTGCTGCAGGGAAAAGGGCTGGGCAGCCGGCTGATGCAGGCCGCAGAAACCTGGATACGCAAGGAATGGGATTCCCGGCGTGCGGAAATGCAGGTGATCACGCTGCGCGCAGAGTTGATTGCCTATTACGAACGGCGGGGTTACCGGCGCACTGGTGAAATGCGGCCATTTCCGTCCGAGCCGAAGTTCGGGTTGCCCAAGGTGGACAACCTGCAGTTTGCCGTTCTGGAGAAGTGGCTGGACTGACTGGCGGGTTTGGAATTTAGCCGGCTTGGTTGCGCATGTGGTCTGCCACCTTGGTAAAAGAGGCAATCAGTTCATTGCGCAGTTGTTCGTCCGCTACCACGTCCTGCAATGCCTGCTTCATGCACATCATCCATTGATCACGCTCGGCATCACCGATGGAAAAGGGCAGATGGCGGCGGCGCAGCATGGGTTCGCCATGCTCCTGAATGAATAGCTGCGGTCCGCCCATCCAGCCGGACAGAAATTTGAATAACTTGTCTTCCGAACCCTGCAGGCTTTCGGGATGCAGCTTGCGGATGCCGTGTGTTTCCGGCAGTTCGTCCATCAACTGGTAAAAACGATGTGTCAGCTCGCGCACTTTTTCCGCGCCGCCGATACGTTCGTAATGGTTGCCGATCTGCCGGGGAATCATTGTCTTGGTGTTTGCTTGTAAATAAACTTCATTTTTATAATCAGTGCAATGCCGAGTATACTTTGCGTCACATATGAGGTGGTGGCAATGTGGTGCAGCCTTTCGAACTTGCCGGCATAGGGGCTATGCATCACGTCGGCCGGCAGTGCCTGTGCCTTGAGATCGGCCATCACCGGCTGGAACCAGAATTGATCGACCAGGGTTATCACCAGCATTGCGGCAATTATCCAGAATACAGGCTGTCGTAATGCGACCTTGCCGGTTTTGCCCAGATGGTAGGCCAGCAGGTAGAGGGCGCTGACCATGCCGACATAACCGATCAGGTGGAACATCTTGCCGGCGAGCATACCGGCCAGCATCTTGTCCGGCAGGGTCTGGAACAATACCGGGACGGCGAGGTAGCCGACGGCCCACTGGCCGCCCACCCATGCTGTTGCCGCCAGCCCGGCGATATTGTTGCCGAGGTTTTTCATCAGGCTGCTGCTTGTGGTTTGGTGCTGTCGTTATGATGCTGCAGTTGCAGGCTGTCGCGCCACGCCGCCAGGTTGTACTTGCGCTTTATCAGTTCCTGCAGGAACTCTCTGAAATTATCGGCCATGCGCGCAAAACCGTTCTGGCTGACAAAATAAATGGCGCCGTCCTTGGGATCGTAGGCGTAAGTGTTTTCCTTGTCGTCTTGGGCGAATGCGACTTTGCCCTGCAGCGGGCCATTTTCGAGCAGGCAGAACCAGTCCTCGCGGAAACTGAGGCTGTTTTCGATGTCGCCGTATCCTGCAGATAGCAGCCATTTCGACAGTCCGACCGACAGTTTGCAGTCCAGCTTCTTGGCGATCCGGAACAAATCCATTTCGGACACGCGGGAGGAGGTCTGGTAAATGGGCTTCTTGATCAGGAAGCGCCTGCGCTTGTCAGCCAGAATGGTTTTGATCAGTTTTTTCATTACCGAGTCTGTTGGATGAAACGAGCAACGGGAAAATAGTATACATCTATTCCCCGGCAACAGGCTTGGGGACGATGGTCCGTTTCCGGTACTTCCAGGTGACGCTATAGAAGGAGGCAATCGAATCCTTGACGATGTTTTTTCTGAAGGCGTTGTCGATGCGCAGCCAGCGTTGGCGCAGGTTTTCCGGTACACCGGCTTCGCGCAGCGATTCCTCCAGCAAGGTGTGGCGCAGATCGAACAGTTCAGCGGTAATGTACATGGACTGGTGCACCAGTTTCATTTCCTTGCCCCAGTATTCGACCGGTCCGCCCATTTTCTCCGCCATGAACGAGGTCTGTCGGCTCTCGATGGCCTGCTGGTTATGCCCTTCGAAGAACTGTCCCAACCAGTCGTGGACATAGATCTTGTCATAGAAAATTTTGTGCACACGCTGCAGGGTAGGAAGGCCGCCAACGGCGTCGAACAACGTTTGTCTGGAGGTCGTCATTGATTGGCCGCTTGGCGTGCGCGATAAGTTTGCAGATCGTTGCGGAAAGCCAGTCCTGCCGCCAGATACGACAGTAGCGGCAGCCACAGCCCGCCCACGTCGAAATGGAAATACAGGATGCTGGCCGCGAGGGCGAACAGCGGCGATGCGCCGAAGCGCAGGATGGCGCCCAGCACCAGCAGTGCAAGCAGCGCATACAGGGTGTCGGCATCGCGGTAAACCAGGTAAATGGTCCAGCCGGCAGTAAGAATGGCACCCAGATAGTTGAGGATACCGAGCCAGGAAATCCTTATGGTTAATTGCTGCAGAGCCTTGTTGTCTTCACTCATGATGTCGTCTTTGCTTGGCGCAGGACAGGATTATATCCGTTCGGAATTCCGGGGTCATTCCGGCGGCTAAAGCGTCGCATAGCGCTTTTGCTCATTGACCACTTTTACGATATAGCGGCGCGTTTCTGCATAAGGCAACTTGCGCCGCAGGGTGCTGTAGACCTCGGCGGGAGGCATCGAATTGATGCTGCGCAATGCCCTTGTCCGGTTCGATGAGAAGGCGCGCAGCACATTGCTGGGGCCGGTGTTGTAGGCGGCGATGGCGCAGTATTCGCGCGACAGCGGGTTGTCGATGTCCTGCAGCACGCTGTCGTTGATCAACAGGCTCAGGTAGTTTGTGCCGAGCTCGATATTGTTATTGGCATTGAACAGGTATTCCTTGCTGGGCGCCCGGTCGATACCCTTGACCTTGCGGTAGGCATCGCGACCGCCGCTTTCTGGTACCAGTTGCATCAGCCCGTAGG
>Ga0102953_1000959_pt1 | contig 18813 bp, 9 predicted proteins | sample SalPon2A_C_D2_MG_FD_78509 | JGI IMG/M metagenome (GOLD analysis project Ga0102953, IMG submission 78509) | Soil microbial communities from South San Francisco under conditions of wetland restoration - Salt Pond MetaG R2A_C_D2_MG | ecosystem: Environmental > Terrestrial > Soil > Wetlands | place... | reverse complement strand
GGCCTGTCCGACCTGATGCAGGGAAACTGGGAAAAGGCCCTCGATGCGCTGGACAAAGCCCGGACCGTTTCACTGGCGCTGGGCAACCCCATCATGGAGGGCTTGGCCACGTGGGGTCAGGGTTTTGCGCTGACGATGCTGGACGACTCCGACGCTGGCGTGGCGCGCATGAACGAGGGCATCGCGATGATCCGATCCACCGAGTCCCATCTGGGCCTCTCCGCCTACCTTGGAGAGCAATCGGTGATCTACGTGCAACTTGGCCAGTGGCGGGCCGCCCGGGATTTTGCCAATCAGACGCTGGAGATGAGCCAGGAGGGCGAGAAGCTGGGCGACGACTTGGCCTACTCCACGCTGGGCCGGGTGGCCATGCGACGCCCCCGCCCAGACTGGACCGAGGCACAGGCCCACATGGAGCGATCGCTGCGCATCTCGCGCGAGAAGGGCGCCCGCACGCTGCTTTGCCGCACGCTGTTCTTCTATGCCGAGTTGCTGCACGAGCAGGGCGAGGAAGAGCGCGCCCGGGCCTGTCTCAAGGAAGCACGGGAGTTGTTCGTCGACGTCGGAATGCAGTGGTGGCTGGAGCAGAGCGAGCCGCTCCACGCGGCCCTGGACGGCTGAGCTGGCTGGGCCCGGCCTCACCGTCGATTCAGACGCCCTGCCCCGCGTGCCGCGCGGCCAGATAGCCGAAGGCCATCGCGCTGCCAAGCTGCGAGCCCGCGCCCGGATACTCCCCGCCAAAAGCCGAGTGCATGTCGTTGCCGCAGGCATAGAGGCCCGGGATGGGCCGGCCTTCCGCATCCAGCACCTGGGCCGAGCCGTTGGTGAGCAGCCCCAGGCTGGTGCCTAGCGGCGTGGGCACCACCGCTACGGCGCAGAATGGCGGCCGCTCGATGGGCCCCAGGCAAGGGTTGGGCTGCACCGTCGGATCGCCGCTGGAACGGTCGTAGCTGTTGCTGCCCTTGCCGAAGTCCTCGTCCACGCCCGTCTGCGCGTAGCGGTTGTGCGTGCGCGCCGTCTCCGCCAACCCCGCCGGGTCCACGCCAATCTTGCGCGCCAAGTCCTCCAGCGTATCCGCGACGGTCAGGTAGCCGCTGGCGATGTAGTGCCGGAGGAAGGGCGTGCGCGGCCGGATCATGCCCAGCCCGTACTTCCACACGAAGCGCCGGTCGCACACCAGCATGGCGGGGATGCAAGGCGTACGGCGATTCTCGCGATACATGGCGCGCGTGAACTCGTGGTAAGAGACACCCTCGTCCACGAAGCGCCGCCCGGCCTGGTTCACGGCGATCAGGCCCGGCTTGGCGCGGTCCAGCACGATGTGCGGATACACAGCCGTGGAGCCGTCGGCCCGCTTGGCGATGGAACTGGGGAACCACAGGGCGTTGTCCTCGCCCATAGGCCCCAGCACGCCGCCGACCTGTTCGGCGAGCTGGATCGTCTCGCCCACGCAGCCCTCGAACGCCGCCGTGTATTGCGCGGTGGGCGAGGGCAGGTAGCGCTCGCGCAACTCCGGGCTGGCCGGGAAGCCTCCGCCCGCCATCACCACGCCCAGCCGGGCCCCGACGCGCACTTCGCGTCCTTCGCGGTGCACCATCAGGCCGCGCACCTGGCCGTCCTCGCGCAGCAGGCGCGTGGCGCCGCAACCCAGCCACACGGTGCCGCCCCGCTCCAGCAGGTTGCCGTAGAGCCGCGCTACCAGGGCGTTGCCCAGCACCAGCCGCGTGCCGCGCTTGTGGCGCAGGCGATCCCACGCGTAGCGCAGCACCAGCCGCGCGCCCAGCAGCAGCGAGTCCAGGTTCTTGCCCAACTTGAGCAGCCGCGCCACCTCGCTCCGGGTGACCATCATGCCCCGGAACAGCACCAGCTCCGGCAGCGGCCAGCCCACGTCGTCGAAGTGCCGGCCCAGCGTGCGGCCATCGAAGGCCACCGGCTCCAGCGGCCGCCAGCCCTGGCCCACGCCAGGCAGCTCCTGGCGGTAGTCCGGCTGAGCCGGGTATGGCTTGAAGCGGATGTCCGTGCGCGCCTCCAGGTACTCGACCATCTCCGGCCCCGCGGCCAGAAACGCATCGCGCAGCTCGGGGATAATGCGCTCGCCCGCCAGCGCATCCAGGTACTGGCGCGCGGCGGCCGCGTCGTCCGTCATGCCCTGGCGGCGCATGTACGGATTGTCGGGGATCCACACCGTGCCGGACGAACGCGCGCTGGTGCCACCCACGAAGCGGCTTTTCTCGATCACCAGCACGCGCCGGCCCTCGATCGCCGCCACCAGGGCCGCGGTCAATCCGCCCACGCCTGCACCCAGCACCACCAGGTCGAACTCCGCCGCCACAGCGGTGGCGCTGCCGGCACCGGCATTCTCCGGCTCACTCATCGGGATCTCCCTTGCGGAAGGATCGCGCACCGCGGCGCCACCCGGTGCCTGCCGGGCGACGGACGTCGCGGCTCGCGGGGCATGGGTCTACTTGTCGTCGGGCGGCGTGGTGATCACGAAGAACGTGAGGTCGCCGCAGCCCGTGTTGTAGATGGCATGCTCCACGCCGGGCGGGATGAAGATAAAGTCCCCGGGCTGGGCCACGCGGCGCTCGCCGTCCAGCTCCATCAGCCCCTCGCCCTCCAGCACGTGGTAGATCTGCTCCTGGATCTTGTGCGTGTGCGGCTCCACATGCGACATGGGCTGGTAGGTGGAGATGCGGAAGTCCACCCGCTCCGACCCCGCCGTCTCCGGGCGCACGAGCATCTTGGAGATCGCACCGGGGGAATGGCCGGGGGGATTCTCCCACAGCACTTCGGCGATGTTGCGCATCACGGCCTTGCGGCCGGCAGATGATGGGGCCATCGGGGTCTCCTCTCCTCAGGGAATCGTGACGTGGCGGCGCTACTGCCCGCGCAGGGCGCGCACGTAGTCCGCCAGCCCCCGCCGGATATCGTACCGGGGGGCATAGCCGAGCACCTCGCGGGCACGGGTGATGTCCAACGCGCCCTTCTTGACCGGGACGATGCCGCCCGGCAGCCGATACGGGCCGGCCCCCACACGCAGGTCCGCACCCGGTACCAGCTCCTTGACGATCTCGACGATCTCCGCCAGCGTGGGCGCCTCGCCGCTGCCGATATTGTAGGCATCGAACGGATGCGCGTCCTTGTCCAGCACCAGCAGGATGCCCTGCACCAGATCGTCCACGTGCGTGTGATCCACGGCGAACTCCGAGCCTCCCTCCAGGTGCAGCGGGCGGCCCGCCACGGCGGCATCCACGAAAATCTTGGGGATGCGCGGGCGGGGCAGCCCCGGGCCATACACCCAACTCGTGCGCACGTGCAGGCACTCGATGCCGTACAGTTCGCCGTAACTGCGGGCCAGCAACTCCACGGCCAGCTTGGAGATGCCGTAGGGCATGCTGGGCTGCTGCGGATGCGTCTCCGCCGCCTGCGGTACCAGGAAGGGCCCGTAGGTCTCCTCCGAGCTGATGTGCACCATGCGCTTGACGCCGAACAGGCGCATGCACTCCAGCAGATTGAGCGAGCCCTCCACATTTACCTGGAACGTGCGGAAGGGCGCCTCCACCGAGGCCGGTACGCCCACGATCGCCGCGCAATGAACGATGCCGTCCGGTCGCCCGGACTGGATCAGGGCTGCCATGCGCGCCCATTCGGTGACCTCGCCCATCTCGATGGACACCGCGGGGTGCGCCGCGGCCACCTGCCGCAGGCGCTCGCTCGCCGCCAAGTCCAGGGCAGTCACCTCGTCGCCGCGGGCGGCCAGCGCCTCCACCACCGCACTGCCCAGAAAGCCGGCGCCTCCGGTCACAAGCCATCGGGCCATCGGCCCACCTCTCTTGCAGGCGCCCCCCAGCAGACCACCGCCCGTGCGTGATGGGCGCGCGGCGGCCGGGCGCGCGGTGATTGCGGATTCAGGAGCGGTCGCCCGGCCCCCCGGAAACGAAGCGCTTGCCGAACGCGGGCTCCTTGTGCGGCGTGGGCGGCAGGGCCCAGGTGCCCGTGGCCGGTGGCCGGATGTTCGGGTCCACGTGCACGTCCAGTACCCAGGGCTTGTTCTGCTTGACCGCGTGCTCCAATGCCCCGCGGAAGTCCTCACCCTGCTTGATGGTCACCGCATCCACTCCATGGGCACGGGCCAGCGCCGCGAAGTCCGGATTGTAGGGCAACTCACCCTGGTAGAAGCCCGTGCCGATCTCCCGGCCGTCGAACAGGCCGTACTGGATGTCGCGGATGGCGCCCCAGGCAAAGTTGTTCCAGATCACCCACACTGCCGGGATGTTGTATTCCACCGCGGTGCACAGTACGTGGGGCGTCATCGTGAAGCCGCCGTCGCCCACGATGGCCACGCAGGGCCTCTCCGGCGCGGCCAGCTTGGCGCCCAGGATGCCGCTCACGCCGAAGCCCATGGCAGAGAAGCCCCAGGCGTTGAGCATCGTCTGCGGGCGCCGCGCCTTCCAGAACTGCATGAACCAGTTGTGGTGCACGCCGGAATCCAGGCTGATGATGGCATCGTCCGGCAGCACCGCCTGCACGTCCGCCACCACCCGCTCGGGCCGCAGCGGCGAGGAGTACACGTCGAAGTTGGGCAGCGTATAGGCATCCCACTCCTGGCGCCAGCCCGCGATGGCTTGGTGCCACGGCGCCAGCCGGCCGGCCTCCAGCGTCGGCTCGTGTTCCAGCGCGGCCAGCAGTTGCCGCAGAAACGTGCGCGCATCGGCCAGGATGCCCATCGTGGGCGAGTAGTTGCGGCCGATTTCCGCCGGGTCCACGTCCACCTGGATCAGGCGTGTGTGCGGGAAGTTCCAGGAGTAGCCGGGAATCCACGAGGACGACGAGCGGTCGTCGAAGCGCGCCCCGATGGCCAGCACCAGGTCCGCGTGCCGCCCCGCCTGATTGGCGGGATACGCACCGTTGCGGCCGATGAAGCCCAGGGACAGCGCATCCTCCATGTCCAGGCAGCCCATGCCGTTGGGGGAGCTGACCACCGGAATGCCCAGCCGCCGCGCGAACGCGGTCAGTTCCGCGCCGGCCTCCGCCAGGGTCACCCCGTGGCCGATGAACAGCACGGGCTGGCGCGCCTCGCGCAGCAGGCGCAGCACCTCCGCCACGTCCTCCGGCGCCGCACCGGGCCGCCGGTGTGTGGCCGGGAACTCCGGCGCCTCCAACTCGATGTCCGCCTCTTCCTGAAACACGTTGAAGGGCACGTCCAACTGCACCGGCCCGGGGCGGCCCGTCGTCATCAGCGTGGTCGCCTGGCGCAAGGCCAGCGGCAGCATGTCCACCCGCGTGGGCTGGAAGCTGCGCTTGACCACCGGCCGCACCACCGAAGGGAAGTCCGCCTGGTAGTGGCGATGGATCTCCTGGAACGGCCCTCGGTTGAACTGCTGCGTGGGCACGTTGGCCGTGATGGCCAGGAAGGCCGAGGAATCCGAGATGGCATTGGCCAGCGCCATCACCAGGTTCGCCGAGCCCGGCCCGCAGGAGGTGAGCGTGGCCACCGGCTCGTGCCGCACTCGATAATACGCGTCCGCCATGTGGCCCGCCGTCTGCTCGTGGCGCGGGGAGATCAGCTTGATGCGGTCCCGAGCGTCGTAAAGCGCATCGAGCATGCCGACGTTGCCGTGCCCGCAGAGGCCGAACACGTACGGGAACTTTTCCCGCACGAGGAATTCGGTGATCAGCTCTGCGCCTTTGTGGTGGGCCATGGGATGTTCGCTCCTCTGTGATGGGCTGCGGATGGAGCCCGGGCGGGCTCGTCAGCGCGCCCCGGCGGCCAGCATCGGGCTGCCCAGCATGCGCGAGATGGTGCGGGCGCACTCCTTCACCTTCGGTACCAGGATCAGCGCCCGCTCCGGCCCCAGGCGGATCGTCGGCGCCGAAATGCTCACGGCGGCGACCACGTGGCCGGTGTGATCCGTGATGGGCGCGGCGATGCAGCGCAGCCCCAGCTCCAGCTCTTCGTGATCGATGGCGTAGCCGGCCGCGCGCACCTCCTGCAGGTGCTGCTTTAGCCGCGCCGGCTCAACGATGGTATGCGGGGTGGCGGCCGTCAGCTCTGCCGTGCGCAGGTACTCGTCAATCTCCGGCTCGGGAAAGTACGCCAGCAGCACCTTGCCCAGCGAGCTGGCATGGGCCGGGCTGCGCTTGCCCACGGAGGCGTGCACCCGCACGTCGTGCCGCCCCTCCACCAACTGCACCGTCACCACCTCCGTGCCGAAAAGTATGCCCACGTGGGCCGTCTCCCCCGTCAGCTCCGCCAGTACCTGCAGCGGCGGCACGGCCTGCCAGCGCAGCGGCTCGTACCGCAGCGAGACCGCCCCCAGCGCGGCCAGGCGCGGTCCCAACGTGTAGGCGCCGGTGACCTCGTCGCGTATCAGGTAGCCGCACTCCTCGAACGTGTTCACGATGCGGAACACGCGCGACTTGCCCTGCCCCACCGCCTGAGTCAGCTCGCCCAGGCTCCACGCCTCCTGCTGCGCGAAGCGGTCCAGCACTTCCAGCGAGGCGCGCAGCGCAGCGATGGTGTAAGGGTTGCGTTCCCTGGCTGCCTTGAATGATCGGGCCATGCGGCCGCCTCCACGGAGCGCTGCGGATGGCTGCGAAGAAAATGAATCGCGTTTCAAAATCCACGCGACGGGTGCCGTGCCTCCCGACTCATAGGTCCCTTCCGCCCTGCTTGTCAATGACTGACGTCAATCCGCTCTGTACGCGCAGTCAGTGTCGGCACCCGCCGCATAGCACCCGCCGGTGGGCCAAAGTGAAACTACTTTGCATTTTTGAAACGGCTGGCTTAAGAGCTAAGAGCAGGCTGCCCCCGTTGGATGGCGCAGTGAGCCGGGGAGGTAGCGCAGCACCCGTCCCATCCGGTATCCTGCGGCCACCGATCAACCCGAATGCGACCCATGCTGAACCTCGATCAAGACTACGACGTAATGGTGGTGGGCGGGGGCAATGCCGGTCTCTGCGCCGCGATCACCGCGCGCGAGGCGGGCGCCCGCGTGCTGCTGGTGGAGCACGCGCCCCGGGCCATGCGCGGCGGCAACAGCCGGCACACGCGCAACCTGCGCGCCATGCACACGGAGCCCACCACCGTGCTCACCGAGGCGTACCCGGAGGCGGAGTACTGGGATGACCTGAATCGTGTCACGGGCGGCCAGACGGACGAAGAACTCGCCCGCATGACCATCCGCGAATCGTCCCGGCTCGCCCCCTGGATGGAGGCCCATGGTGTGCGCTTCCAGCCCTCGCTCAAGGGCACGCTCAACCTCTCGCGTACCAACGCGTTCTTCCTGGGCGGCGGCAAGGCGCTCGTCAACGCTTACTACCGCTCCGCCGAACAACTCGGTATCGACATCGTCTACGATACGGAGGCGCGCCATCTGCGCCTGCAGGAGGGCGCCATCCGCGAGGTGGAGCTGACCAGCCAGGGCTTCCCGGCCACCGTGCGGGCCAAGGCCGTGGTGGTCTCCTCCGGAGGCTTCCAGGCCAATATTGAATGGCTCAAGCAGTACTGGGGCGAGGCGGCGGAGAATTTCCGCATCCGCGGCACGCCGTATGCCCAGGGCCGCGTGCTGCGGGACCTGCTGGATCAGGGTGTGATGCCCGTGGGCGACCCCACCCAGTGCCACGCGGTGGCCATCGACGGGCGGGCCCCGCGCTTCGATGGCGGCATCGTGACGCGGCTGGACTGCGTGCCCTTCAGCATTGTGGTGGATCGCGACGGCCAGCGCTTCTACGACGAGGGCGAGGACGTCTGGCCCAAGCGTTACGCGATCTGGGGTCGGCTGGTGGCCCAGCGGCCGGGGCAGACCGCCTTTGCGATCATCGATGCGAAGTCCGAGCGGCTCTTCATGCCCTCGGTATTCCCGGCCATCCGCGCCGACACGATCGGCGAACTGGCGACGAAGTTCGGGCTGGAACTGGGGCCGTTGGAGGAGACGGTGCGGCGCTTCAACGCCGCCGTGCGGCCGGGGAACTTCGACAGCCAGAAGCTGGACGGCTGCGCCACCGAGGGTCTGGAGCCGCCAAAGACCAACTGGGCGCGCGCCATCGATACACCCCCGTTCATCGGCTATCCGCTGTGCCCGGGCATCACGTTCACCTACCTGGGCGTGAAGGTGAACGAGCGGGCACAGGTACTGCAGGAAGGCGGCGCGCCGGTCGCCAATCTGTTCGCTTCGGGAGAGATCATGGCGGGTAACATCCTCGGCAAGGGCTATCTCGCAGGATTCGGGATGACCCTGGGCACCGTGTTCGGACGCATCGCGGGACGGGAGGCGGCACGGCATGCGCTCAGCTGAGATCCGGGCCGATGCCCGGCGCGCCATGGAGGTCTGCAACGCGTGCCGCTACTGCGAGGGCTTCTGCGCCGTGTTCCCGGCCATGGAGCTGCGCCGCACCTTCAGCGACGGCGAGCTGGACTACCTGGCGAACCTCTGCCACAACTGCCGTGGCTGCTACTACGCCTGTCAGTATGCCCCGCCCCACGAGTTCGGCATCAACCTCCCCCGCACCTTCGCGGAGCTGCGCGGCGAGACCTACGCGGAGAACGTGTGGCCGCGACCGCTGGCCCGGCTCTTCGCTCGGAACGGGCTGGTCGTCTCCCTGGCTGCGGCGCTGGGCATCGCCCTGGTGCTGCTGCTGGCCATGGCGCTGCAGCCGGCCGATGTGCTCTATGGGGCACACCAGGGACCGGGCGCCTTCTATGCGGTGATTCCCTACGGCACCATGGTGGCCGTGGCCGGCGCCACCTTCGGCTTCGCCGTGCTGGCCATGGTGCTGGGCGTGGCGCGCTTCTGGCGCCGGGCAGGCGCGGGCGGGCTGCCGCGCGTGCGCCCGCTGGTGCGGGCCCTGGGCGACGTGCTGACCCTGCGCTACCTGGGCGGGGGCGGTGACGGCTGCAACGACCGGGACGAGGCCTTCTCGCAGAAGCGGCGCTGGCTGCACCAGAGCCTCTTCTACGGCTTCCTGCTTTGCCTCGCCTCCACCACGGTCGCGGCGGCCTATGACCATTTCCTCGGGCTGCCCGCGCCCTATCCGTTCTGGAGCTGGCCCGTGCTGCTGGGGACCGTGGGCGGTATCGGCATGGTGGTGGGCACCAGCGGGCTGTTCGGCCTCAAGCTGGTGGGCGATCGCGCGCCCGCGGCCCCGCGCCTGCTGGGCGCGGACGTGGCGCTGATCGTTCTGCTGGGCATGACCGCCGTCACGGGCCTGCTGCTGCTGGGCCTGCGCGCCACGGGGGCCATGGGCGTGCTGCTGGCCATCCACTTGGGGTTCGTGCTGGCGGTGTTCCTCACCATGCCCTACAGCAAGTTCGTGCACGGCGGCTTCCGCGTGGCGGCCCTGCTGCGCTACGCCATGGAGCGCGACACGTCCGGCGCGTAGGCTGTGCCCGGAAAAGCATTCCGGCCAGGGGGGCTTTGCCCCCACCCCCACCAGGGAGCGGGGCTCCCTGGACCCAGTTTGCGGGCGAGACCACGCCGGCGTTGATCGGGGTCCATGCTGGGGGTGCGGGAGCCATCGGCCCCCGCGCTGAGTTTCCTGTGGTCTTCAAGCGGACCAGCCGCTTGAAGATCCCCTGCCAGACAGACCCAAGCCAGCCCGCATCCCCGCAGGCTCTCCCCCACGACCTGGCTCCGTTCCCGCCCTGCCTTGCCTGCCTCCACTGCGGGGCGCCCGTCTTGCATCGACAATAACGCGACACCCGATTCCCGTAAATCCACTTAATCCAGGATTTCACCAGCAAAAGGCAACATCGTCTCCACAATCTGCGTTTAAGCTGCGGAGCACTGCATAGAAATGTGCCTTTTGCGACAATTGCTTCGAACTGACCTGCCAAGTCCCTTGGCCCGGCCTGCGTTCGCGTTTGCTTGAGAGACGGTAATGGCCCGCGCACTGAAGAAGCTGCTCCCGTTCGTCCTCGCCGCCTCATTGGTCGTCCTGTTCGTGGCCTGCAACGAGAAGGGCTCGTTGAACCAGGGACACAAGGCGGACAATTCGAGCAGCCCCCCGGCGACCCCGCCCAGCGCGATCACCATTGATGGACCCCCGACGCCCCTGGCGCGCGGACAGACCTTCCAGTTCCACGCCACGGCTCGCTATGGCATCAGCACCGCGGATGCCACCAATTCCGTGGATTGGAACAGCGACGATCCGTCGGTGATCATCAGCGCCACGGGCTTGGCCACCGCGACGGGGCTGGGCACGGCGCACGTCCGCGCCCAGATGAGCGGCGTGCTCTCGCCCGCTCAAACCGTCATGGTCGAGGCCCTGTCCGCGATCGCGGTGACCTCGTCCGTGGGATCCACGGCCATCGGGCTTGCCGAACCCTTCACGGCCACCGGCACGCTTACGCCCAGTGGGGCCACCGTAGACGTGACCGACGTGGTGACGTGGAGCACCGACAACGGACCTGTCGCCACAGTCGGCGCCGGCACCGGCATCGCGACGGGCGTTTCGCTCGGCAGCGCTACCATCACCGCCACGGCCCCCAACAACGGCGCTGTGTTCGGCTCGGCACCATTGACAGTCGAGGGCATCGCAAGCATCGCGGTCACGCCCAGCCCCGCGCAGCTCTCCCCTCCAGAGCTCATCCCCGGCCTGCCCCAGCCATTCAAGGCCACGGCCACGCTCAGCGGCGGTGGCACGGTGGATGCCACCCAGGGCGTGGCATGGTCCACGGACCAGCCCACCTACCTCTCGCTCAGCGCGGCGGGCGTGGCGACGGGTGTGAGCGAGTTGCAGGGCATCAATGTCATTGCCACCGATCCCAATCCGCCCAACAGCAGCGGCTCCGTTACCGTGAACGTGGAGCCGCTGAACTCGATCGCGGTCACGGTGAACGGCGGCGGGGCGGCAGACCTGCCCTCTACCGGCACGCTCCAGCTCCAGGCCATGGGCAGTTGGGGCCAAGCCAGCCCACACACGGTGGATATGACCACCGTCGCAGGCTGGACATCGTCCAACACCGCAGTGGCCACGGTGGATGCCGGCGGCAACGTCTCCGGCGTCGCGCCCGGCGTCGTCACCATCACGGCGAACGGACCCGCTGGCTCCGGCGTGAGCGGGGCACTCACCGTCACGGTCTCGCCGGTCACGTTTGTGAACTGGGTACTCAAACCCAGCGGCCAAGCCATCCAGACCGGCGCGTCCCTGCAGTACGTACTGATGGAGCAGTTCAGCGACGGCAGCTTCGTACCCTCGGCGAACCCAGTGACAGGCTGGAGCGTCACGAATGGCACCGGCAGCGCCACGATCGACGGCACGGGCCTGCTTACGGCTGTGAGCGCGGGCACCGCTACCGTCACGGTGGATTTCACGGACGACAACGGCAACGCCGCCTCGCGAAGCACAAGCGTCACGGTCGTATCCACAGATTCGACGCCGCCCTCAGTCTCCAGCGTCTCCCCCGTGGATACGGCCACGGAAGTCGCGCTCGACGCCGTCGTGACAGCCACGTTCAGCGAGCCCATCGCGCCGGCCACGCTGGACACCAGCACCTTCACGGTCAGCGACGGCGTGGGGCCCATCACGGGCACGGTCACCTACGATCCCGGCACGCTCACGGCTACCTTCACCCCATCGGCCCCGCTGCAGGAGAACACGACCTATACGGCGGATATCGCGGCGAGCGTAACGGACCTGGCCGGCAACGCGCTGGGCAGCGCCTACACCTGGGGCTTCACCAGCGTTGTGGACGGCACGCCGCCGACCGTCGTGAGCACCTCCCCCGCCGCCAACGCCACCAACGTGGCGGACAGCGCGGTGATCACGGCGACCTTCAGCGAGCCCATCGCCGCCGCCACGCTGACCGGCAACTTCACCGTCAGCGATGGCTCGGGCAACATCGCGGGCACCGTCACTTACGACGCGCCCACGCGCACGGCTACCTTCACGCCCGCCAGCCCACTTACGGGCAACACGGTCTATACGGCCAAGCTGAACACCAATGTGACGGACCAGGCGCCCACGCCCAACGCGCTGGCGGCGGCCAAGACTTGGTCGTTCGCGACCACGCCGGTGCCCGTCGCCATGACCATCGGGGGCCCGGCCAACGTGCTCGAGGGCCTGACCGCGGCGTTCTCCGTGGCCACGGTGACCTACTCGGACGGCACCACGGCGCCGCTTCCGGCCGTCACCTGGAGCGTCACCAATGGCTCCGGCACCGCCACGGTGAACGCCGGCACGGGCGTCGTGACCGGCGGCACGCCCGGCACGGTGACCGTCACGGCCACCCACGCGGCCACGGGCGTTACCGCGTCCGCGCAGCTCACCGTGGTCGCCAAGTCGCTCGTGTCGCTGATGGTGGGCGGGCCCGCCACGGTGGGCGAGGGCGGCACCGCAAGCTACTCCGTCGCCGGCGCGCTGTACGACAACGGCGATACGACACCGGTCCCCACTGTGACCTGGAGCGTGACCAACGGCACCGGTACCTCCACCATCGATGCCGCCGGCCTGCTCACGGCCGGCACGCCGGGCACCGTCACCGTCACGGCCACGGAGCCTGTCAGCGGCGTTGTCGGTTCGCGCTCCGTGACCGTGCAGCCCAAGACGCTTACAGCCATCACCATCACCGGGGATACCACCGTTCTCCAAGGCAACACCACCGCGGCCTATTCGGTCTCGGCCGTGACCTACAACAACGGCGACACGACGCCGGTACCCTCGGTGACCTGGGGCGTCACCAACGGCACCGGCACCGCCAGCATCAATGCCTCCGGCGTGGTCACGGGCGGCACGCCGGGCACGGTCACCGTCACGGCCACAGCGACGGACGGTAGCGGCGTCGTTTCCAACGGCATCACGCTGACCGTGACCGGCAAGTCCGTGACCGGCCTCACGATCAGTGGAGACACCACCGTCTACGCGGGCCACACCACCGCCGCATATACGGTGACCGGCGTTGCCTACGACAACGGGGACACGTCGCCCATTCCCACGGTGAACTGGAGCGTCACCAACGGCACGGGAAGCGCCACTATCAACTCCAGCACGGGCGTCGTCACCGGCGTCAGTGCCGGCACCGTGACCGTAAAGGCGACCGAGCCCTCCAGTGGCACGGTGTCCAACAGCGTCACGCTGACGGTGCAGGCCAATACCGTCACCAGCCTGACCATCAGCGGTGACTCCAGCGTTTACGAAGGTGCGAGCACGGCCGCCTACTCGGTCGCGGTCATCTACAACAGCGGTGACACGTCGCCCATCCTGCCCGTGACCTGGAGCGTCACCAACGGCACCGGCAGCGCCACCATCAACAGCAGCACGGGCGTGCTGACGGGCGTCAGCGCCGGGACGGTGACTGTCAAGGCAACCGAGCCGGTGAGCGGCACCGTCTCCAACGCCATCATCGTCAACGTCCTGACCACGCAGGTGAGTAGCCTCACCATCAGCGGCGCGACCAGTGTCTATGCAGGTCACACCACGGCGGCCTATACGGTCACGGCGGTGACCTACAACAGCGGTGCCACCTCGCCCATTCCCACGGTGACCTGGAGCGTCACCAACGGCACCGGCAGCGCCACGGTCAACGCATCCACGGGGGTGGTCACGGGCGTGAGCGCAGGCACGGTCAGCGTCACTGCCACGGCGACGGACGGTAGCGGCGTTGCCTCCAATGCCATTACGCTGACGGTCAACGCCAACCTGGTGACGAGCCTCACCATCAGCGGCGCCACCAGCGTGCCCACCGGGGTGAACACACCCGCGTACACCGTCACCGCGGTGACCTACAACAGCGGCGACACGTCACCGATCCCGAGCGTCACCTGGAGCGTCGCGCCAGGTACCGGCACCGCCACGGTCAATGCGTCCACCGGCGTGGTCACCGGCGGCAACCCGGGCACCGTGACCGTCACGGCGACCGAGCCTGTCAGCGGCAAGGTTTCCAACGGAATCACGCTCACCGTGCAGCCCAAGACGGTGACGAGCCTCACCATCAGCGGAGACACGACCGCCTACACGGGCCACAGCACCACGGCGTATGCCGTCTCGGCGGTCACCTACAACACGGGCGAAACGACGCCCACGCCGGCCGTCACCTGGAGCGTCACCAACGGTACCGGCAGCGGCACCATCAACTCGAGCACGGGGGTGGTTTCGGCTGTGTCGGCCGGCACCGTGAGCGTCACGGCCACGGCGACGGACGGAAGCGGCGTCGTTTCTAACGCCATCACGCTGACAATCGTCGCCAATCAGGTGGCGAGCCTCACGATCAGCGGCGATAGCAGCGTCTACGCGGGCGAGAACACGGCGGCCTATGCGGTCACCGGCGTCACCTACAATAGCGGCGACACGGCGCCCATCCCCACAGTTACGTGGAGCGTCAGCAACGGCACGGGCAGCGCCACCGTCAATGCGTCCACGGGCGTCGTCACGGGTGTCAGCGCGGGCTCGGTCACCGTCACGGCCACGGCGACGGACGGGAGCGGCACTGTCTCCAACGGCGTCACCCTGACGGTCAATGCCAACCCCGTGACCAGCCTCACCATCACCGGAGACACGACGGTGCTGGAGGGCAACAGCACGGCGCCGTACACGGTGTCCGCGGTCACGTACACCAGCGGGGCCACCTCACCCATCCCCACAGTCACGTGGAGCGTCACGCCCGGCACGGGCAGCGCAACGATTAACGCCTCCACCGGCGTCGTGACGGCAGTGAGCGCCGGTACCGTCACTGTGAAGGCAACGGAGCCGTCGTCCGGCGTCGTGAGCAACGCGATCACACTCACGATCGGCGTTCGGACCGTCACCAGCATGACGATCAGCGGTGACTCCAGCGTTTACGAAGGTTCGTCCACGACACCGTACACCGTCACTGCCGTGACCTATAGCGACGCCAGCACGTCGCCCATCCCGCCCGTGACCTGGAGCGTCACCAACGGCACAGGTGCCGCGACCGTCAACGCCTCCACCGGCGTCGTGACGGGCATCACGGCCGGCACGGTCACGGTCACGGCTACCAACGTCGCCTCCGGTGTGACGGCCTCGCTTGCGCTGACGGTGACCGCAAAGGTGCTGGTCTCGGTCGCCATCGACCAGGGCAGCATGGCGACCCCGTTGGGAGTGAATCCGGCATTTACGGCGACGGGCACCTACAACGACGCCAGTACCGCCGACGTAACGTACCTGGTGAACTGGGCCTCGGGCACGCCAAGCACCGCGACCATCGGGCTCAACAGCGGCCTCACCACCACCAAGTCCGTGGGCACCAGCAGCATCACCGCAACCGCGGTGGGTGGCGGCGCAGGCGGGGTGGATGTGGTCAGCCCGGCTGTCACGCTGACGGTGGACCCGGCACAACTGGCATCCATCATCGTCACGCCGAACCCTGTGATCAACGCGCTGCCGCTCGGCGTGGACCAGCAGTTCACGGCGACCGGCACCAACACGGACGGCACCTCCGCAGGGAACATCACCGCCAGCGTGAATTGGGCCTCGTCCAACCCGGCGGTGGCCACCATCAATGCCGCCGGGCTCGCCGCACCGGTGGCCCCGGGCACGACCGTCATCACGGCCACGGATCCGGTCACGGGTGTCGTGAGCGGCAACGTGAACCTGACCGTCGTATCCGCCACGTTGGGATCCATCGCGGTCACCCCCGATCCTCCGGCCAACCTGCCGGTGGGCAACACGCAGCAGTTCACGGCCACGGGCACGCTTACGGACGCCAGCTCGGCCGGCGACATCACGACCTCCGTGACGTGGAGCTCGTCCAACACGGCGGTCGCCACGGTCTCGGCCACGGGCCTCGTTACGGCGGTCAGCACGGGCACCGTCAATATCACCGCCACCTCCTACGGCAGCGGCGCGGGTGGCGCGGATGTCGTCAGTCCGGCTGTCTCGCTGACCGTGGACCCGGCGGTGCTGGTCTCGCTGACGGTCTCCGCGGCCGGCAACGCCACCACCGTTCCACAGGGCGGATCGGTGCAGCTTGGCGTCATCGGCACCAACTCCGACGGCACCACGACCGATGAGACCAACAACGTCACCTGGGTCTACGCCGGTACGGACATCAGCATCAATGCGAGTGGGCTGCTGACCGGCAACACGGTGAACCCGACCCCCACGGCCGTGGCAGCCACCCTGGGCGCGATCAGCAGCGATGCCTCCGGCGGCTCGATCAGCATGCAGGTGGTGGCCGGCTCGCTGGTCTCCATCGCCGTCAGCCCCTCCGCGGGCTCCGTGTTCGCGGGCCAGACGCTGCAGTTCACGGCCATCGGAACCTTCGCGGACGGCTCCACCGCGGATCTCTCACCCTCGGTGACGTGGAGCTCAGACGCCACAGGCGTGGCCACGGTGGATACCTCCGGTCTGGCCACGGCCGTCGCGGCGGGCACCGCCAACATCTCTGCGACCGACCCCATGACGGGCGTGAGCAGCACCCAGCCCGGGGGCACAACGGCCGTCATCACTGTGACGGCCTCGGCTGCCAACCAGGGCTCGGCCGGCAGTCCGCTGGCAATCACCCCGCCCTATACGGGTCAGGTCGCCGGCGGCAGCAGCTATTATGTGATCTCGGGGCTGATTCCCGGCAAGTACTACTCCATCGGCCAGACGACGCTGAACAATGACGTCTACCTGGAGTTGTATCCGACTGCCGCGTTCACGAGCGGCACGGCAACCTGCTACTCGCGGAACTATCAGAGTGCGACGGCCAATGAGAACTGCGTGACCACCGCGGATTCGAGCGGGAACATCTACGTCAAGATCATCAGCCTGAGCACGAATGCCACCTATGGCATCACGATCCACGGCCCGCTGACATCGCCCTACTGGGTGGAGACATTCCAGAACAGCTATTCCGGCACCGGAGGCAAGGCTGATACGGTGATGCAACTATACAGTGCGGGCGACACCACAAATGCGCTGTCCTACAACGATGACGTGTCGGGGACGAACCTGTTCTCGCACATGATCGTGGACCTCACGCCCGGCCAGACCTATTACATCAAGGTCACCTTTTACGGGTCGGACGATGGGGGTTATTCGGTTAAGGTGAACAACATCGGCTACATCGGAGGGGACTCCACCCCAAATCCGGCGCAGTCCGTCAACGAGCCCAACGACACACCGGGCACGGCCACTGTGATCTCGTTGAACACGCAGTCCGACAACGCGTTGCGAACATCTTCGGACACGGTGGACTGGTTCAAGATCACCATCCCATAGCCCGCACGTTCCAAGCCCGCACGGCGCCGACGCGCTGCCGTGCGGGCTCCCCTTCCAGTGCCCCAAGAATCCAAGCGCCACGCTGCCTTGCCCTGACCCTGACCCTGACCCAGGGCAGGCGTTGGCGGACGCGCATGCGCACGGCAATGCCCCGTCCGGCCATGACACCCTACCTGAGGGCGCCCGGCTTGGATTGGCGTAGCGGTCGCCCCGGCCGGGCGACTGCCGCGAATCGGCCTACTGAGGGGTGGAGGGCTGCGGAGCCGGCTCCTCTGTGGGGGCCGCCTCCTCGCTGGGGGGTGTGGTGGGCGGTGGCGCCGCTTCCTCGCTGGGCGCCACGCTCTCACTGGGCGAGGCGGTGGGTTCGGCCGGCGCGGCGGCATCGGGCTGGGCCGGCGTGTCCCCCTGGGGCGCAGCCTCCGCGCCGGGCTGGACTTCCGACCCGGGTTGCGCGGCAGGTTGGGCCGGCACAGCGATGCCCGGCGACACAGTCCCCGGGGCTGCGGCAGGTGCGACGCCCGGCGCGGGCGCAGCTTTGGCGCTTCCGGGCTGTCCGCCGGATGCCGGCACTGCGTCCTCGGGCGGGGCTTCCGGCACCTCGCCTTCGTGGTAGAGCAGACCCTTCAAACTCTTCCAGCGGTAGCCGACGTTTACGTGGATCCCGGTCAGATGGGAGGACCCATCCGGATACGACAGATTAGCGAGATCGATCTGACCGCTCACGAACAGGCCATCCACACGCTGCCATCCACCGCCGAAGTTCACGCCGATGCCCGAGCCCGTGGCACTTCCGCCGGAGCCGCCGGAGACAGCTTCCGAATAGACACCGAGTCCACCGCCGAAGAAGTAATTGTCTACCCGGTAACGCAGTTGCGCCCCATAGGCAGTGTGCATCGCATGGTCATAGACCAGTTGGCTGCTACTGGCGGACTCCGTGGCGAGGATCAGGAATGGATTGACGGACAGGTTCGGATCAAGGGCGATCTGGTAATTGACACCCAGGCTCAAGCCTGAGCCTTTGATCGAAAAGGAGTCGCCGCTGAACGTGCCGGACGAGATCGTGCCGCTGGAGGTATAGCTGGAGGGGCCGCCAAACACGCTCAGCCCATCGTCGGACGCGGCCGCTACGTGCGATACCAGAAGGAGCGCAACGAGTGCAGCGAACCCGCTGCCTCTGGAGATAAGCATGAGCTGGCCCTTGTCGTGGGATCATCCCTGGCCGGTAGTGCCATACCTGGCAAGGCTCCGGTGGCGGTCTGCCGCATTATAATGGCGTGCCAGGATTAATCAACCGGCAAGCACCCGCCAGTGTCGCAGGACCGCCCCTATCCAGCGCACCGGCGCTGCCCTCGGCACTCTGCCAACCAGCGACGGACCGTCGGAGCATCCCATTCACGCGCTCAGCGCGAGAGAAACGTCCCCTTGCGCACCTGCTCCGCGTAGGTGCTCACGGCGCCGCGGATCTGCTCGCCCGCGTCCGTCAGGCGCTGGGCGTGGCGCGGGGTGAATTCCGGGATCAACCCCACTAGGTCGTGCAGCACCTGCACCTGCCCATCGCAGTGCGGCCCGGCGCCGATGCCGATGGTGGGGATGGCGAGCGCCCCGGTCACCTCCTCCGCCAGCGCGTGCGGAATGTTCTCCAGCACCAGC
>Ga0102953_1000958_pt1 | contig 18845 bp, 16 predicted proteins | sample SalPon2A_C_D2_MG_FD_78509 | JGI IMG/M metagenome (GOLD analysis project Ga0102953, IMG submission 78509) | Soil microbial communities from South San Francisco under conditions of wetland restoration - Salt Pond MetaG R2A_C_D2_MG | ecosystem: Environmental > Terrestrial > Soil > Wetlands | place... | reverse complement strand
TGGAGATCGGGACCCTTACGCCAAAACCCCAGGAAGGAAATCCCCGGAAAAGGTTGTTCCGGCTGAAGGCAGACCAGGCCCTTATCAATCGTATGGGGTTTAACAACTCCGGCGTGGCTGTAGCTGCGGAACGACTCCAAAAGAAGCACAGGGTAGTCATAGGGGGGAATATTGGCAAAAACAAGAGTACCCCTAATGAGCAGGCCGCAAACGATTACCTTATTTGCCTGGAGACCCTTTTTCCTCTGGTGGATTATTTTGCGGTGAATGTCAGTTCCCCTAATACGCCCGGACTGCGGGAACTACAGGAACGCAAACCACTCACCGCGCTGCTCCTGGCATTGCAGCGTAAAAATGAGCTACTGGCTAAAAAGCAAGGCCTTGCCCCGAAACCTATCCTCCTGAAAATCGCGCCTGACCTTAGTGAGGGCCAGTTGATGGAGATCCTTGGGATCGTGGAAGATACCGGGATCAGCGGGATTATTGCCACGAACACCACCGTGTCCAGGGAAGGCCTGCGATCAGAGTCCTCCATAAGCGGGGAAGCCGGAGGGCTCAGTGGGAAACCGCTCAAGGCCCGTAGTACAGAAGTAATCCGATTCCTTTTTGAACAAAGTAAAGGTAAGGTCCCCATTATTGGGGTGGGGGGCATACACAGCCCGGAAGACGCCCTGGAAAAATTGCGGGCAGGTGCCAGCCTGGTGCAGGTTTGGACAGGGTTTATCTATGAAGGTCCCGCCCTGGCCAAAAAAATTAACCAGGGGTTGCTCGGCCTGGGTGAATCAGGTTCCCCTTAGTGCATTTACGCTGTCCCCTGGGTTTTCAGGAAGACCAGAAATCGATTACAAGGACATCTTTTAAGGATGAACCCAGAAGGGATCCGAATGCTTTATGAGCCGGATGCGGGAGGTATACGGCCCGGTCTGCTTCACTTTTAAAGCTCAGGATAAAACAATGGGTAAATCCTTTGTTTAGGTTTTCCGGGCTGTTGTTCAGGCCCCATTCAAATGATTGAATCTGCGGGATCTTTTGCTGGAGGGCGACGAAGGCCTCTTCTATTTCCCTGATCCTATCTGCCGGGGTATTCTCTTTGAAGCTGAACAATACCACATGTTTCAGGGTGGAGTCTTTGGATTGTTGCCGTTTCTCTTGCGGATGTGACGCATCTGAGGATTGATTTTTCATGGGTCCGAATGTGCCCAGAACCAGGAGGAGCGGGGCCAGGTAAATAAAGATTTTCATCAGCTTGTTTTGCGAAAGATATAAAAAAAGTGGATCCCTGCCGATTAGTTCTTTCCCCAGGGGCCGGTACAGGGTGGTCCCGGACCCGGAAGGGATGTAAGGAGGTGTTTATTCCGGATTGGTGCCAGGTTCACAATATCACAGAATTAATACTACTTTTGAAGGCATACGCAATTCATCGCCATGCAGGAAAAGGTCAAGATCATAGAATGCCCCAGGGACGCCATGCAAGGGATTAAGGCATTCATCCCGACCGAACAGAAACAACACTATTTGCAGGCGCTTCTGAATTGCGGATTTGACACCCTTGATTTCGGCAGCTTTGTTTCTCCCAAGGCCATCCCCCAGATGGCAGATACGGCAGAGGTGCTGGCGGGACTGGATTTATCCAGGACCGCGACCAAACTCCTGGCCATCGTTGCCAACGTCCGGGGGGCGGAAGAAGCCGGCCGGCATTGGGCCATAGACTACCTGGGATATCCCTTCTCCATTTCGGAAAATTTCCAGATGCGGAATACGCATAAGACCATTGAGGAATCCATCCATATCCTGAGGGAAATCCTGGCTATAGCCAACAGAAGCGGGAAGGAGGTGGTCACCTACATTTCGATGGGATTCGGGAATCCCTATGGGGATCCCTGGGATGTGGGCATCGTTGGGGATTGGACTGAAAAACTGGTCGACATGGGGGTCCGCACCCTCTCACTTTCCGATACCATAGGTTCCTCCAACCCGGAGGGGATCCACTATTTGTTCACACACCTGATTCCGCGATATCCTGAGATCGAATTCGGGGCGCACCTGCATACCCACCCACGCCATTGGTTTGAGAAGGTTGACGCGGCGTTCAGGGCGGGATGCCGCCGGTTTGACGGGGCCATACAAGGTTTCGGGGGATGCCCCATGGCCAAAGACGAACTGACCGGTAACATGCCTACAGAAAAAATGCTCTCCTATTTTACTTCCGCCCGGGTGGCCACCGGAGTGCATTGGATGGCCTTTGAGACTGCTCACAACAAGGCTACCGAACTCTTCTCCCAATACCAGTAACCCCTTGCTCAAAAGGCAAAGATGTTAAAATTTACTTTTTATTTAGATTAGTTATAAATAAACTTTTTTAAACGAAGCGGGCATTTTATATTTGCCCTCACAATCTATAATTGGTCTTAATAAAAATTACTAACCATGCAACGAACCCTCATTTTGTTGGGGCTGCTCAGCGCAACTTTCCTGAACGCTCAAACCCGGCAGGATTCCCTAAACCTGGACCCTCAGAAACAAATTAACGCCGCCCAACGCCTGATATCGGGTAATTATGCATCGGCGGTGACTCTGGGCGCCTACGCCGAAATGATTTATAACCAGCCTGAGGGAGGCAATGCGGAGTTAAATGTGGAACGCATGGTCCTCCTCGTGGGCTACCATTTTAATGACAGGGCTCAATTCGTCACCGAATTGGAGGTGGAAGACGGGGAAGAACTGGAAGTGGAACAGGTATTCATCAATTACAATGTGGCCAACAATGTCAATCTGAGAGGCGGGCTGATGCTGGTCCCCATGGGGATTATCAACGAATTTCACGAGCCTACCACTTTTAACGGTACCCTCAGGCCTGAGGTTGATAACCTGATCGTCCCGACCACCTGGCGGGAACTGGGTGTCGGGGTAACCGGCCGGTTCAACAGCATTTCCCTGGGCTATCAGGCCTATGTTTTTAACGGCTTTAAGTCGGCCACCCCGGATGGGGAAGGAGGGGTGGCAGGGGCCCTTTCCGGTTCTGCCGGCTTACGTGCAGGCCGCCAAAACGGGATCGAATCCACTATTAACAGCCCCACATTTTCTGCCAAGCTTGATTACTATGGCCTGCCTGGCCTGCGGTTGGGCCTGGCGTCCTATTTCGGCCGGACACAGACAGATGATTCCCTGGAGGCAGTCAACGGGTCGGATATAGGTGTTGCCATGTTCGGTTTGGATGCCCGATACGCCTATCATCAATTCAGGGCAAGGGGAGAATTCATCTATGCCTCCCTTTCTGATACCGAAGCATATAATACCCTTACAGGGAATGATCTGGGGAGTGCCCTCCTGGGCTGGTATCTGGAAGGGGCCTGCAATCTTCTGCCGGCGGCCAATTCACAAAAACTATTCGTTTTTGCGCGGTATGAGAATTACGACACCCAGGCCGATACCGCCGGGGACCTTATAAAAAATGAAGCGTATAACCGAACCGATGTTACCGCCGGGCTAACCTACCACCTGGCCCCCGGGGTGGTGCTGAAAGGGGATTACCAGTTCCGGGACAACGGCCTGGAGGGTGCCCGGGTACCCAATTACCTGAATTTCGGGATAGGGGTGTGGTTCTGAGGCGCATGAATATCATCAATATTCGAATATGAGGAAGAATATTTTTCTTATCGGATTCCTTCTGGCCGGTTCCATGGGGCTCTCAGGATATGTTTTGCCCCGCGGGATCCGGCAAAAAGTGGAAAAGGAGGTGGAAAGGACATTTGAGGTAACAGACTTCAGCCTGGAAGCACTTACGATTTCGGAACAGGTGAATGAGGGGCTCCCCCTGCATATCAACGGGGACAACTTCTTCCGGATACAAAAGGGCAGTGCCCTTCTGGGCTATGCCTTTGTAGACCAGGCGCCCAGCAAAACCGCCGTCTTTGATTACCTGGTGCTTTTTAACCCCAGCCTACAGGTCATCCATTCCAAAATCCTGGTCTATCGGGAAGAATACGGGGGTGAGATCGGAAGCCGACGCTGGCTCCGTCAGTTTGACGGGCTTACAGGCAGGGACCGCGTAGGTATGAACGGCAATATCGACGCGATTTCCGGGGCGACCATCTCGGCACGCTCCATGACGCGATCTATGGACATTCTGCTTCAAACTATTGGAAAATTACAGGAAAACCATGTGCTGCCATGAAATATAACGGCATGTTACTGCGGCTTCCCCGGGAGATTCGGTGGTTTATAGCCATATTCGTCATCACGCTTTCCGTCGGGTTTTTCTCCGGACTGTTTTTTGTGGAACAAACCAGTACAGCCTCCCCTTCGGGCATTGAAGAGAATTACCTGGGAAACGAACAGGATGTGGAAGCGGAAATCATGATATTTAAGAAAAGCCAGCGTGAAATGATGACCCTGATCCATACCCATATCCTCTCGCTGAGCATGCTTTTTTTCCTGATGGGGATACTGGTATGGGGTACCCGACTGCCCAGGGCGTTAAAAATGTTTTTGGCCATAGAACCGTTTCTATCCCTAATACTTACCTTCGGGGGAATCTACCTTTTATGGTATGGGATCCTATGGATGAAGTACCTGGTCTCCTTTTCGGGCATGCTGATGACAGTTACCTACGCCCTATCGTCCGGCCTTGTGGTGTTTCAGTGCCTTTGGGCACCAAAAACCACCCATTAGCCAACCTGGCCCGCACCTGGTGTGAAGGAGCTGCCACGCTGGCTTAGCTTCATGATACAGTAACTTGTGGATCAGCTTTACAGGCCTGCGTGCCCCTTTTCAATGGTGCCAGATGAAATCCTGCAGGTGCAGGTAAGCTTCATTGGGTTTATTGTAGTATATTTGCACGCAATTAATCCTTAATTGCCATGGAATCCCACACGCACAAAATCCTGGGAGAAGGTCTTACCTATGACGACGTACTCCTGGTCCCTGCCTATTCCGAAGTGCTCCCCCGCGAAGTCAATATCCAGACGAAATTTACCCGAAACATCACGATCAACATCCCTATAGTCTCTGCGGCTATGGATACTGTGACCGAATCCCGTATGGCAATTGCCATCGCCCGGGAAGGGGGTATTGGCGTCCTGCACAAGAACATGACCATCGAGCAGCAGGCCATGAAAGTGCGCAAGGTGAAGCGGGCGGAAAGCGGGATGATCATGGATCCGGTTACCCTGCCCAAAGATGCCCTCGTCCTGGATGCCAAGGAAAGCATGCGGGAACACCGGATCGGGGGAATTCCCATAGTAGATGATTCCCGTACCCTGATAGGAATAGTCACCAACCGGGATCTCCGCTTCGAAAAAAACAACAAGCGCCCTATTTCGGAGGTCATGACCTCCGAAAACCTGGTAACTGTGGGGGAAGGGACTTCGCTGGCGGAGGCGGAGGACATCCTGCAGGAAAACAAGATTGAAAAACTCCCGGTGGTGGATGACGCCTATAAACTGGTAGGGCTGATCACGTTCCGGGATATCACGAAACTGACCCAGAAACCCATTGCCAATAAGGACCAATATGGCCGCCTGAGGGTTGCCGCTGCCATCGGGGTCACTTCCGATGCTGAAGATCGTGCGGCTGCCCTGGTGAAGGCGGGGGTGGATGCGGTGGTAATCGACACCGCGCACGGCCATACGAAAGGGGTGGTAACAGTGTTGAAAACCATCAAGAAAAAATTCCCTGATTTGGAGGTGGTTGTGGGCAACATTGCCACTGCCGAAGCCGCCCGATACCTTATTGATGCGGGTGCCGACGCCCTCAAGGTGGGCATCGGGCCGGGATCTATCTGTACCACCAGGATTGTGGCGGGCGTCGGATTTCCCCAATTCTCCGCCATCATTCAGGTTTCCAGGGAAGCCAGTGGCAGCGGGGTCCCGGTAATTGCCGACGGCGGCATCCGGTACACCGGTGATATTCCCAAGGCCATTGCTGCCGGGGCCGACTGTGTGATGCTGGGCTCCCTCCTGGCCGGGACCAAGGAATCCCCGGGAGAGACCATTATTTACGAAGGAAGAAAGTTCAAATCCTACCGGGGCATGGGATCTGTGGAAGCCATGAAGGAAGGGAGCAAGGACCGTTATTTTCAGGATGTGGAAGACGATATCAAAAAACTGGTTCCCGAAGGCATTGTTGGGCGAGTGCCTTATAAGGGCGACCTGTATGAGAGTGTCCACCAGTTTGTGGGAGGCCTTCGTGCCGGGATGGGTTACTGCGGGGCCAGGGATATCCAAACCTTAAAGGAAAATGGTAGGTTTATCAAGATCACTTCCAGTGGGATCAATGAAAGCCACCCTCATAATGTGACCATTACGAAGGAATCCCCGAATTACAGCAGATAAAAGAGGACGGTTCCTGGGAATGCAAATGCCTATTTCCCCTTCCCGCTATACGTGGCCCAGTCGGTATCCTTATAGATGTTATCCCCGAAATACCGGGCAATCGTAAGAAAAGGTTCCGGTTTCTGGTAACCGGGTACCGGGGAAAGCATATTCAGTTTCTCATCTAAAAACACAACCGTGGGATAGCTCATCCTGCCCTGTAGCAGGGCCACGGCAAATTCGTGGTAGCCGCGTCGCCCCTGGGGCACGAATTTATAGGTCTTCCCTTTGAATTCAATGGGTTCTTTCCCTTCGCCATCCAGTTTCACCATGTAGAAATTCTTGCTCATGTAATCGGCCACCGCGGCATCCTGGAAGGTATCCTTATCCATTTTCTTACACCAGCCACACCAATCAGTGTACACGTCTATAAAGACTTTTTTGGGGTTTTTGTCCGTCGCGGCGCGTTGCGCGGCCTCGTCCCAACTCAGCCATTCAACTTTCTGGGCCTGCAGGCCGGAGGAAATGAAGGCAAGGAGAAGTAACAGGGCAATCCTGGTATATCCGGCGTAATTTTTCTGCATCATCCTGAAATGTTTTGGTAGGCGTATGACCAACAACTATACCAAAATTAACGTTTTTTTTCCAGCTTTATTTTTATTTATCCGGGCAGCACCCGCCGCAGGTGCCATAAATGGGCCCGTGGGTATTGTTTTGGTTCCGGAAATGCAATAGTAAAGCCGGATGGGGATGTATGGCCAGTTCAGCTACCCTGTTTAACTTTTACCCCGGATTTTTCGGCGGCAAATAAGTCGCCCACATCAATCTGGTTGCAGATGAGGTCGTCAAAGGTCTCCCGTTTCCTGATCAGGATGGGCCGGCCTTCATGCCAAAGCACCTCTGCCGGCCGAAACCGGGAATTATAATTGCTGGCCATGGTGAAACAGTAGGCCCCTGCATTACGGAAGCACAGGATGTCTCCTTCGCTGATCTCATTGATCCGTTTGTTGTTGGCAAAGGTATCAGTTTCGCATATGTAGCCTACCACGGAATAATAGCGTTCCCTCCCTTTAGGGTTGGAAATGTTGATGATTTCATGAATGGCGCCATATAGCATAGGGCGGATAAGATGGTTGAAACCCGAATCGACGCTGGCAAACACGGTGGAGGTGGTTTGTTTTACCACGTTCACCCGGGCCAGGAAATAGCCGGCTTCGCTAACCAGAAACTTTCCGGGTTCAAAAGCCAGGGTAAGTTCCCGACCGTAGTCCTCACAGAATTCGTTGAAGCGTTTTGTGAGTTTCTCGCCTAATTCCTCCACATTGGTCTGTATATCGCCTTTCTTGTAAGGGACTTTGAACCCGCTGCCAAAATCGATGAATTCCAGGTCGGGGAAATTCCTCGCCGTTTCAAAAAGGATCTCCGAGGCATACAGAAATACATCTATATCGAGGATATCGCTCCCGGTATGCATATGGATCCCATTGATCTTCATTTTGGTAAGTTCCGTTATCCGAAGTAAATGGGGGATCTGATGGATGCTTATCCCGAACTTTGAGTCGATGTGCCCCACAGATATCTTGCTATTCCCCCCGGCCATTACGTGGGGGTTTATCCGGATACATACGGGAATATCCGGGTGTTTGCTACCGAATTGTTCGAGGATGGAGAGGTTGTCTATATTGATTCGAACCCCCAGGGCCGCGGCTTCTTCAATTTCCTCAAGGGAGACCCCATTGGGCGTGAAAATAATGTCTTCCGGGTCGAAACCTGCCATGAGCCCCAGCTTTACTTCCTGTATGGAGACGGTATCCAGGCCTGACCCCAGGCTGTTCATCAATCGCAAAATAGCCGCATTGGACAAAGCCTTGACGGCATAATTCAGTTTTAACTTGCGAACACCGCGGAACGCATGGGTTAACCTTTCAAATTGCGAACGGATCTTATCTGAATCGTAGATATATACAGGGTCTCCGAATTTCCGGGCAATGCTCAGCAGGTCTGCATGCTTCATCTTCTCTAATTTTCGGTAAAATTAAGGCTCAGGCAGGCCTCACCCAAATAATATTGGAGGATGATTGAAAAATAAAACAAAAAGTTTTATTTATAACATTTCATCGCCTGCTGGCTTCCCTTTCGATGTTTTGAATTTTATGGGTAAATTCACTCCATGTACCTTCCCTTATTCCCATTGCAGTCTGTTTTTTTCCCGGGAGAAAGCGTGCCGCTTCACATCTTCGAGGAACGCTACAAACAGTTGATCCGGGATTGCCGGGCCGAAGCCACCACTTTTGGGATCCCAGTCTACATTGGGAATCGCCTTTCCTTCGGCACGGAGGTCCAACTGGCCGAGGTGGTAACCACTTATGAAGGTGGAGAGATGGACGTCCTTTGTGTGGCCCGGCAGGTGTTCCAGCTGCTTACATTTGACATCGAGATGGCGGGAAAACCATATGCAGGGGGGGAAGTCCGGTTTCTCGATAACGTAAACGACGGGAGCCTGAAAGCCAGGCAGGAGGTATTGCAGAAAATCCAGGAATTATATGGCCTTATGGAAGTACCTTATACAGCTGTTGAGCCTGAAAAATTCAACAGTTTTACCCTGGCACATAAGATGGGGCTTTCCTTCGAACAGGAGCATAAATTGCTGCAGATCCCCAGGGAAAGTGACCGGCTCAGGTTTATCAAATCCCATCTCTACGGTACCACCAAGGTCCTGGAGCAGGTGAACCGGACCCGGAGACTGATGGAACAGAACGGGCATTTCAAAAATTTCGATCCACTGGATTTCAGGGATTTCAAACTTTAATGCCGGGGGGTGCTGGCAGATTAGGGTAAATGCACCCGGTTTCCTACTTTTGCAATCTAACCTAAGACCATCATTATGAATCTTCACGAATATCAGGGCAAGGAGATCCTGGCTAGTTTTGGTGTAAACATTCAGCGTGGCATAGTGGCCCATAACGCGAAAGAGGCGGTTGATGCCGCCAAACAACTGACCCGGGAAACAGGAACTACCTGGCATGTGATCAAAGCCCAGGTGCACGCCGGAGGCCGAGGCAAAGGGGGCGGGGTTAAACTTGCCAAGAACCTGAAGGAAGTGGAGGAATTGACAGGCAGTATCATCGGGATGAACCTGGTGACGCCCCAGACATCTAAAGAGGGGAAAAAAGTGCATCAGGTATTGATTGCCGAAGACGTATATTATCCGGGTAAGAGCGAAACCAGTGAATTCTATATGTCTGTTTTGCTGAACCGCGCCAGGGGCCGGAACATGATCATGTACTCCACCGAAGGTGGGATGGATATTGAGGAGGTGGCTGATAAAACCCCGCAGCTGATCTTTACGGAAGAAGTGGATCCGGCAACCGGCCTGTTGCCTTTCCAGGCCCGGAAAATCGCTTTTAACCTCGGCCTCTCCGGAACAGCATTCAAGGAGATGACCAAATTCGTAACCGCACTCTACAAAGCCTACGTGGCAAGCGATGCGAACCTTTTTGAAATCAACCCTGTGTTGAAAACTTCCGATGACAAGATCCTGGCGGTGGATGCCAAGGTTTCTATAGACGATAATGCGCTTTTCAGACGGAAACAATATGCCGAAATGCGGGATCTGCGGGAAGAAAACCCCATTGAGGTCGAAGCCCGGGCGGTGGGGCTGAACTACGTAGACCTGGATGGGAATGTGGGATGTATGGTAAACGGGGCAGGCCTTGCCATGGCTACCATGGACCTGATTAAAATGGCCGGGGGAGAACCCGCTAACTTTCTCGATGTGGGAGGGACTGCAGATGCCAAGAGGGTAGAGGAGGCTTTCCGCATCATCCTGAAAGACCCGGCTGTGAAAGCCATCCTCATCAATATCTTCGGGGGGATTGTGCGCTGCGACCGGGTGGCCCAGGGGGTGGTGGACGCGTACAAGAATATGGGAGACGCCATCAAGGTGCCCATCATCGTCCGCCTTCAGGGTACAAATGCCGAACTGGCCAAGGAAATTCTGGACAATTCCGGACTCGCCGTCCATTCGGCCGTACAATTCCAGGAGGCAGCGGATAAAGTCAAGGAACTATTATCATAACCCCCACTTTTCATTTCCTGAATTTAGGCGGATAGGACTTTCGTATCGGTAGGGTGTCCAAAGGGGCAGATCCTCTTATCTCATTTCAGGATTTTTTATCCTGCTTGTCCGCCTTTTCGCTACCTGGCCCTTGTTTTGGCTTCTTATTTCCGGGAGATTGCCCCGTCTTCATAAATTGCTGTTTTTGCTTCAGGAAGGTTTTGGGGTTTTTAGGGTTCTCGCGGGTGCCGCGGAGATGGATCACCAGGCCGTTCAGGAAATTCCTCAATACCTGGTCCCCGCAGGGCTGGTATTTGGGATGTCCTTCCCTTCGGCAAAAGGCACCGATCTCGGCTTTGGAAATCCTGAAATCCACCAGTTTAAGTATTTCCACGATTTCATCATCCCTGAGCATCAGTGCCACCCGGAGTTTTTTCAGGATGTCATTGTTCGTCATACCATAATTTTTTGCAAGGTAGTGTAAATCGGAGGCATTCGTCTGCTTTCCAGGCGCTTTACCCAGTTTTTATACGAAAAAAGGGTTTTTCCTGTTATCTACATGTTGTCACCGGCAGACCTTCAAAAGCACAATTATGAATACACGTGAGGAAAAACTCAGCATTCTTTCCGAATTGATTGCCTTTGCCCGGGCAGACGAGGTGGTAAAAGTGTCTGAATATAAATTTCTGCTCGAGATCGCCACCCAGTTGGGGATAGACAAGGAGACCTTTGATACCCTTTTCCAACAAAAGGCGGATAAAGTGATCCTCAAACCCCAGTCCGAACGGATCGTTCAATTTCACCGGCTCCTCCTGCTGATGAATGTCGACCGGGAACAACACCGCTCCGAACTCCGCCGTCTGCATACCATCGGGTTGCGTATGGGCCTGCCTCCGTCTGCCATTGACCAGGTGTTGGCCGTGATGCATCAATACCCTGATAATATCGTTCCGGCTGAGGTGCTGATCAATATTTTTAAGGCGCATTACAATTAATGCAGCCGTCAAATTGACATCAATTCCCTCGTATTTAATGACAAAAAGGCATGGAATTTACCTTGGTACATCCTTTGTCCATTACTAGATGAATTTAAAAATATCGTCTAACAAAAAATATAGAGTCATGAGTATTGTACGAAGGAATAACCTGTTGTTCCCAACCTTTATGAATGAAATGTTCAAACCCGACTGGTTTGGTGGAATGGAAAATTTTAACGGCACCCTGCCTGCGGTGAACATCCGTGAGACTGACCGTGATTTCCAATTGGAGATTGCGATCCCGGGTCAGAAGAAAGAAGATTTTAACATCGAAGTAGACAATAATGTATTGACTATTTCCATGGAGAACAAAAAGGAAGATGAAGTGAAGAACGACGAGTATACAAGAAGGGAATTTGCTTACAGCTCCTTTAAAAGGTCGTTCACCCTTCCGGAAACAGTAGATGAAGACAAGATCAACGCCGCCTATACCGATGGCATCCTGAGTTTTACCCTTCCCAAGAGGGAAGAAGCGCTGCCCAAGCCGAAGCGAATGATCGAAATTGAAAAATAAGCAAGAAATTATGCAGTACCCGCCTAACGGGTATTCATAATGGTTGGTTTGTTTAGTTGGTTAGTTAGGAAGAGCGTTCCGGGTATCCGGAGCGCTCTTTTTTTTAGTTCTTATCCATTTCAAGGACCGGTTGGAAATCAGGATGGCCCATTTGCCAGAGGGCAAAGGAAAATACGTCGGCATAATTTTCAAAACTTTTGGATTTGCTGTTACCAATTCCATGGCCTGCTTCAAAATCCGTCAGGAACAATACGGGCTTATCGCTTCCGGTATCTGCCTGCAGGCGGGCTGCAAATTTAGCCGGTTGCCAGGCGATGACCCTGGGGTCGTTCATCCCGGCGGTAATAAAGGTAGCCGGGTAATCCGTCCCTTTTTGCAGGTGCAGGTATGAATCCATTTCCATCAGTCCCTTCAGTTCCTCAGGATCCTTTACGGTCCCGAACTCCGGGGTGTTAACAGGTCCGTTCGGGGTTTCCTCCATCCGGGTTGGGTTCATGGCCCCTACCATAGGCATGGCCACGGCAAAGAGGTCGGGCCTGGACGTCATGGACCGGCCCACAAAAATACCCCCGGCACTTCCACCCCAGATTCCCAGGTGCTCCGGGGATGTATATTTATTTTTAATCAGGTATTCGGCGGTGGCAATCGCGTCTTTCCAGGTGTTGGGCTTGTTGAGCTTTTGTCCTGCCCTGTGCCAACTATCTCCCAATTCACCGCCGCCACGTACATGGGGCACGACAAATATGCCGTCGTTAATTACAAAATTCAGGATGATTGGGCTGAAGAAAGGGGTTATGGAAATGCCATAGGCCCCATAACCGTAAATCAGGGTTGGGTTGCTCCCATCCAGTTGTAAATCCTTCTTGTAAACTATAGAAACGGGTACTTCCACCCCATCATGGGAGGGAACGCTAACCTCCTTCACCGTCAGGCCGTCCAATTCAGGAAATTCAGCCATGGTAGAAAGCTGCTGGTGTTCAAAAGTATTGGTATCCGGATGGTACAGGTAGCGTTTGCTGGGCGAGGTCCATCCGGTAATATTCATCCATATTTCCGGGGAGTTGGCACTGATGGTGCTGAGCCTGACATTCCCGGCCGCAAAGGGCATTTCCAGGCGTTTGGCTTCACTGGCACCCTCCGGCAGGAAATAGGCCCTGGCTTCCACGCCGTTACGAATGGTGGCATAGTACAGGCCATCCGGCGTGATCTGAAAATCCTGGATGATCTCCTCAGCTGACTCCGGCACCACGGTGGTCGCTTTGCTGAGATCAGGATCGGACAGGGAGGTTTTAATGATCTTGAAATTCGGGGCATCCTTAAAGCTCAGATAATAGATATCCCGGTCATTCGCTGCAAAATTCTGGATCTTGTCATCGGGGGTGCTAATCTTTTTCCAGGCTTTTGGCGCCGCTTTCCCATTGATCTTCGCCATATAAAGCTTCTCGCTGTTATCAACGGTAGAGAGGATACCGAAGACCCGGTCCGAAGGCTCGTCGTAAAAGGCCACAGGCAATTCTTCCGGGACAATGCCCAGTTCGGGCTGTGTTTCATTCGATAAATAGACGACATCCGATGCTTCCGGGCTGCCGATCGTATGGAGGTAGGACTTCATGTTCAACTGTCGGTTTACATCCTTCAAATCGGAAGAATTAAAGCGCATGTAGAGAAAAGCGTCGTTACCCGGAAGCCAGGAAGCCAGGAAGGTGGTACATCGGTCAATGGGGCCGTCGAGTTGTTTCCCATTCCTGTCTATAACCAGCATTTCTGCATTTTCGGAGCCATTCGGCGACAGGAACAGTACCAGCTTCTCCCCATTCCGGTCCGGGTAAAAACTCGAAATCACATAATTAACCTCGTTTTCCGGCTTGTAATTATTCGGGTCGAATATCAGGGTTTCCTCCCCGCTGAAGCCATCCCGATAATAGAGCTTGCCGTTGTCATCTTCCGGCCGGAATTTCAGGTAGAAATATTGATGGTTATCGGTTATCTGCACATTGGTGACCCGGGAACTGACCCGGCTGTCAAATTCATAAAAGGTGTCCAGCAGTTTCTGACGGCCGGGGATGGCGTCCAGGACAGACCGGGCGTAGTTAGCCTCATCCTTCATCCAGGAGATTACGGCAGGGTCTTCCAGGTTCTCCAGGTTGCGGTACGGGTCTTCTACGGTGACGCCGCCGTACTGATCGGAAGCCATTTGCATAGGCGCCTGGGCCGGGGGTACGAGCTGCTGTGCAAAGGTGTAAGAACTGACAAGAAGGGTCAGGACAAGGGATAGGATTTTCATAAAGGAAGGAATTATAATTTAATGATACAGGTGCAGAAGATACTCAGAATTGTCGGATTTGCCGAGAAGTTTTTTTGATCCCCGGGCGGTTTCCGATTGCCAGGGTTATACCTGCTCCTGCAGCACTTTTATTTCATCCCGAAGGCGCGCGGCTTCCATGAAATCGAGGTCCTTGGCGGCTTTCTCCATGGCCTTGCGCTTTTCGCGGATCAATTTTTCACGTTGGTCCCCGGTTAGGTATTTGAGGTCGGGTTCGGCGGCGCGCATGGCTTCCTTTTCAAAGTGGAAGGTAGAGACCGAATTTTTTGCCAGGGCATTCTCCAGGCTTTTCCGCAGGGCGGTTGGGGTGATGTGGTGCTCGGCGTTGTACGCCAGCTGTTTCTCCCGCCTGTAATTGGTTTCATCGATGGTCTTTTGCATGCTCTCTGTCACCTTGTCGGCATACATGATAGCCTTGCCGTTCAGGTGCCTGGCCGCCCGGCCAACGGTTTGGGTCAGGGAACGGTTACTCCTCAGAAAACCTTCCTTATCGGCGTCCAGGATGGCCACCAGGGACACCTCCGGCAGGTCCAGCCCTTCCCGCAGGAGGTTTACGCCGATCAGGACATCAAAGATGCCCTTGCGAAGGTCCTGCATGATCTCCACCCGTTCCAGCGTATCCACGTCACTGTGGATATAGCGGCAACGGATATCGATGCGGGCCAGGTATTTGGCGAGTTCCTCCGCCATTCGCTTGGTCAGGGTGGTCACCAGGGTGCGCTCGTCCTTCTCCACCCGCTGCTGGATCTCTTCCACCAGGTCATCGATTTGGTTCAGGCTGGGGCGTACTTCGATCTCGGGGTCCAGCAGCCCCGTGGGGCGGATGACCTGCTCAACATAAACTCCAAGGCTATGTTGTAACTCATAGTCCGCCGGGGTGGCACTAACGTAGATCACCTGGTTTTGGAGTGCCTCGAATTCCTCGAATTTCAGCGGGCGGTTGTCCATGGCGGCCGGGAGCCGGAAGCCATATTCCACCAGGTTTTCCTTGCGGGAACGGTCCCCTCCGTACATGGCGTGTACCTGCGGGATGGTGACATGGCTTTCGTCCACGACCATCAGGTAATCCTCCGGGAAGTAATCCAGCAGGCAAAAGGGCCGGCTGCCTGGTTCCCGCCCATCCAGATAGCGCGAATAATTCTCAATGCCGGAGCAATACCCCAGTTCCCGAATCATTTCGAGGTCAAAGTTAGTGCGCTCTTCCAGTCTTTTGGCTTCCAGGGGTTTCCCGATCTCCCTGAAGTAGTCGATCTGCTTCACCAGGTCGTCCTGGATTTGATATATGGCATTTTGCAACACTTCCTGGGAAGTGACAAACATATTGGCCGGGTAGATGTTCAGGCTCTCATAATCTTCCAGTTTCTTGTTTTTAAAGGGGTCGAATGCTTCGATTTCTTCGATTTCATCACCGAAGAAATGGATGCGGAACGCGTGGTCCGCATAAGATGGGAAAACGTCAACCACATCCCCTTTAACCCTGAAATTCCCGTTCCTGAAATCGGCTGTGGTCCGGGAATACAATCCCTGCACCAGCTGGTGCATGAAATTTGTACGGGAGATCACCTGTTCCTTCCGGATTCGGACCACGTTTTTCTTGAATTCCACCGGGTTGCCGATCCCATAAAGACAGGAAACTGAGGCCACTACCAATACATCTCTGCGGCCAGACAAGAGGGAAGAGGTCGCGCTTAGCCGCAGTTTTTCGATGTCCTCGTTGATGGAGAGGTCCTTTTCGATATAGAGGCCTGAGGTGGGAATGTAGGCTTCCGGCTGGTAATAGTCATAATAGGAAACGAAATATTCCACTGCGTTCTCCGGGAAGAATTGCTTGAATTCCGAATACAGTTGCGCTGCCAGGGTTTTATTATGGGCGAGCACCAGGGTAGGCCGCTGCACCCGCTCTATGACATTGGCTACCGTAAAGGTCTTCCCCGAGCCCGTAACTCCCAGCAGCGTTTGATATTTTTCATCAGACTGGATGCCCTGGGCCAATTGGTCAATTGCCTGGGGCTGGTCCCCTGTGGGCTTGAACTCCGATACGACTTTAAATTTCATGGGTTAAAATTACAAAAGTACCCCGGGATGCCCATCTCGAAAATTGCCGAAATTGCAGATTAGCGTTTGAGCGCGAAGAAACCGGTTACTTCGTTGTCAAAAACATCCCGGGCGCGGAACCAGTAGCTGCTGGCAGGCTGTAATTTACCACTGACTCGACCATCCCAGCCAATGGTGCCTGGGAATATCTGGGTCAGGAACATACCATACCGGTCAAAAATGTAGATACTCTGTAATTGGATCCTGCTGTATTCATGGGCGGGGTCAAATTGCCAGTAATCATTAATGCCATCGCCGTTCGGGGTAAAAAATTTGGGAAAAGCATCGCTGGGAAGGCCCAGGCTTATCAGTTTTTCCTGCACGCCACATCCGTTTTTGTCACGGACGAACAGGGTATGCACCCCCATAGGGACCGATTCAAAAACCGGGCTTTCCTGGAAGGGCCCACCCCGGGTATCCAGGGCGTATTCGTAATTGCCGGCTCCGGCCACTTCCACCATGAGGTCCGTGCCTTCGGGGCCGTTTTCCTGCTCAACCCCTGTTATCCTGGGCAGTTCGGAGGCCACAACCCGGAAGATCCTGGAGTCTGCGCATTCATAGGTGGCGTCGTTCCGTTCTACCTCATTGTATGCCACATAGCGATAGAGGCCCAGTTCGGATAGTTCTACTGCCGCCGACTCGGAGAGGAGAGTTTCCGTATTGTCGATGTTGATCCGGAACCAGCGGTAGCCATCTGCCTGGTCTGTAGCCGATACACTTGTTGGCAAGTCATTGGTGCAAACACTTACCTGATTGGGAAAGGTAATTTCCGGCCCCAGCTTTACGGTTTCCCCAGTGACGGGATCTATGTAAGGGCCGCAATCAATGGTCCCGGACCCTGTTTTAAAATGTTCCGGCCCGCAACCCGTTGCGGATCCATTTTCATTGTAGGGTACGATGGTCACATAGATATCCGTTTCCGGGGGGAGGTTGGCCGGCGGGTGGTAGGTGAGGCGATTGCCTATATCTGTTCTTGGGAGAATTTCATCACCACCTTGGGTTGTGCCGATAGTAAGGTAGTAGCCGGTGGCCCTGGATGCATAATTCCAGCGAATTTCCGCCTCGTTGTCCACATTCGCCGTTTCTGCCATAGGTTCACTCAGGGTGGTGCAGCCGGGCGGGGTAGTTACGTTTTCAGTCTCAAAATAAAAGTCCTGGGCACAAAAAATAAAATTGCCTTCAGTCAGGTACATGCTGATAGAGACGTAGATACGGGTATTTTCAGGCAGTCCTACGGGCGGGGTAAAGGTGTTGGTAAGTCCTGCCGATCGCCGGTTCAGGATGTCGGTCCCCCCCGGGGTAGTCCCCAGGTTGAGGGAATAGCCGGTGATCCCGTCCACAAGGGGCCAGCTGATGGTTGCATCAACCGGGACGTCGGAACTGCCGGGGGTAGGATAGCTAATGGTGGGGCACTGCTGCGCCAGGGTAATGCCAGATACCAGGAAAATCATCGCGAAATGGGCTCCTGTGCTCATGCCTCATCTTTTAAGGGAGAAATGCCCCTGCAAGTCTGCCTGTTCGTCCAGCAATGCTCGGAACCAATAATCATCGGAGGGCAGCGGTTTGCCCAGAAAAGTGCCGTCCCACCCGGGGGAGTTGGGGCTGATGCTCGCCAATAACCGGCCATAGCGGTCATAGATCTCAATCGAATTGAGGGGGATCTCTGCCAGGGTTACCGGTGGCGTGTATTGCCAGTAGTCATTTACACCATCCCCATTGGGTGTAAAAAAGCGCGGGAATCCGTCGAGGACCACTTCCTGCTGAATGCTTTTAGAGACGATGCCGCACCCATTGCGGTCGCGAACATACACTGTATGGGACCCTGCAGGGATCCCATCGAATACCGGGCTATCCTGATAGGGCCCAACTTCCGAATCCAGGGCGTATTCATAGTCCCCGTTTCCTTTTACCCGTGCCTCAATCCTTAGGATCCCGTCCTGTCCGCTGACCAGGAGAGAGGTGATGGTGGCCAGTTCAGAGGCTACCACCTCAAATAACTTGGTACTGGTGCATTCTACCGTTCCACCTGTCTGGGGTACCGTGTTGTAGGCCTCGTACCGGTAGGTGCCGGTCTCGGTAATGTCAACGGACACGCCAGTACCCAGAAAGGTCTCGTTCCCTGTATCATCCAGCTGATACCAGCGATAGCCGTCTACGTCATCCGGGGAAGTTACGGTCAACGGGCCTTCATTTTCACAAAAGGATAGGGTATCCGGTAAATTGATTTCGGGATTGAGGGTTACCAGTTCCCCTGTCCCCGGATCGAAAAAGGGTCCGCAGCCCAGTTGGGTGGAGAAGGTGGTTTGTTGACAACCTACGGCAGCCCCGGCATCATTGTGAGGCACGATCCGCACGAAAAATGTCCGGTTCGGTTCAAATTCAATTACGCGGGTGGAATTTGCCGTGAAGTGTATTTGATTTGCGATTTCCGCTGTATAGGGGGAGAGCCCTATGGTGACCCAATATTCTGTAGCCCCCGGTACCGGGTCCCATTCCAGGAGGGGGCTCA
>Ga0102953_1000957_pt1 | contig 18849 bp, 20 predicted proteins | sample SalPon2A_C_D2_MG_FD_78509 | JGI IMG/M metagenome (GOLD analysis project Ga0102953, IMG submission 78509) | Soil microbial communities from South San Francisco under conditions of wetland restoration - Salt Pond MetaG R2A_C_D2_MG | ecosystem: Environmental > Terrestrial > Soil > Wetlands | place... | reverse complement strand
GATGATCCTGATGCACAGACTCAGGCCTATGCGCTATCTCAACAGGGTCTGATTTCGGCTAAGCGGGCGATGCGCATTTCAAGCCTCGGCGCTGACATGAGCCGCCACCCGGAAGCAATCGAAACCTGGATGGACGCTGAAGATGCACGCCTGGCGATGTTGGGTGAAGCACTGGGCATCCAGCTGAATCGCTCACAGACCCCGGAAGAGCAGCTGGCCCTGCTTAAACAGGGCGTGGACGATATGAAGGGGAATTATGAAGCCCGTCTGGCCGATTCGGATGCACAGGTGAAGGATTTAAGCGAAAAGCTGGCCAAGTATGAGGGAGAGCTCTCCGACATGGCAGATATTCGCCTCAAGCTTCAGCTCAAGCGTGAGGCCGAGGCAAAGATCAAGCGCCTGACCAAGTTGTTTGACCCGAATGCCGTGGAAATACTGCTGACACCCGATGCTGAGGTCATCCTGCGCTTGAAAACGCTTAATTTCCGCAGCGGCAGTGCCGTGATTCCGCCTGACACGTATGCACTGCTGGATAATGTCCTTAAATCGATTGATATTTTCCCCAAACGGCCGGTTCGAGTTGAAGGACATACCGACTTTATGGGCTCGAATAAATACAACCAGACTCTTTCCGAGCGTCGCGCCAAGGCCGTGAAGGAATATCTGAGCGAACGTATGGGTGACAGTCCTCATGAAATCAGCGCCGTCGGTTATGGCGAGGATCATCCAATTGCCAACAACGAAACGGCTGAGGGCCGCACCAAGAACCGTCGCATTGATGTTGTCCTGCTGGTACCAAAAGAATAGGACTGCATGGACAAATCCGGAAGCATTTGCTTTACTGAGGGTATAAGCCTCTCAAGCTGAGAGAAAAAGGAGTCCGATATGTTTGTCAAAAATGCTGGCAATGACGATCTCGCTCAGGTTCTTGAAATCAAGGAACTGACCGATCCTCACTCGGCAACTGTACGGGTGCGTTATCAGGCTGGGGAGGAAGTAGGTGATCCGGTCGCGGTTGAGAAAAGCAGCCTCGTTTTCCCGTCGGGGGAGGCTCTGCCCCAATGCTGGCTGGATCCCCATTATCGCGTTCAATTTTAGGCGCAGGTTTTATTTTATCAGCCCATCATGCCGCTTCATCGGCAGCATGATGGGCTTGTTCTTTGCAGCAATTTTTCTGGCTGGCCAAGTGAAAATTGAAGCTTGCATCATTGGCACTTTGAACCATAATCCGCGCTCTCCGATGAGGGCCTGAATGGGCAGGTAGCTCAGTCGGTAGAGCAGAGGACTGAAAATCCTCGTGTCGGGGGTTCGATTCCCTCCCTGCCCACCACTAATAATAACAAGGACTTACGGTAACCCGTGAGTCCTTTTTTATGTTAAAATCATCGCCCTTTAACCTTATTTGGCACACTCTTGGCACACTGAGCCGAAAAAGGAGTGTGCCATGGCAACAATTCGCAAGCGTGGCCCCCTTCAATGGCAGGCTTTTGTCAGAAGAAAAGGATACCCCCGGCAGAGCAAAACATTCGAGACCCGAAAGAATGCAGAGGCATGGGCAAGAATGGTTGAGCGTGAAATTGAAACAGGCGCCTGGCGCGATTCGCGAGAGGCTGAATCCACCACTCTCCATGAGTGCCTAGAACGTTACATTAATGAAGTCTCCGTGCACAAAAAAGGCTTCAGGCAGGAATGCAACAAGGCCAATGTCATTGCTCGCCATCCCATAGCTTCAATGCTCATGGCCAATATCAGAGGGTCTCATATTGCCCTCTACCGGGATCATCGGGTTTCGGAGAAGATGTCTCCATCAACCATCCAGAAAGAGCTTGCCCTACTGTCCCATTTATTTAATACAGCACGTAAAGAATGGGGCATGGAGAGCCTTCAGAATCCCGTAGCACTTGTCAGAAAGCCAAAGATTAGCAATCAACGAGACAGAAGGTTGGAGTCTGGAGAAGAAGAAAGGCTTCTGCATGCATGTAATGAATCACAAAATCCGTATTTAGCACCACTAGTTATTCTGGCACTTGAAACTGGGCAACGAAAAGGTCGATTGCTGAAAATGGAATGGGATAAGGTTAAATTCGATAAACGGAAAATCATTATGCCAGATGATTCACCAGAAAATAAAAAAGCCCCGGTTGAAATTCCACTATCTTCCCGGGCACTAGAGATTTTAAGATCTCTCCACAACGAGCAATCCTCTGAAAGGATTATTAACTCGTCAGACAATGCGCTGAAGCTTTCATTTCTGCGGGCAAGGAAGCGAGCTGGAATGGAAGATTTCCGCTTTCACGACCTACGACATGAGGCCACTAGCCGATTCTTTGAGAAGGGACTGAACCCAATGGAGGTTGCGGCTATCACAGGTCACAAAACCTTACAGATGCTCAAAAGGTATACACATCTCAAAGCCGAAGATCTTGCAGCCAAACTTGGATAACCCCTTTTCCTCAAATATCCTGTTCAGTAAGATGAAAGTAGCACCTGATTCCAGTTCAAAATTCTACCCAGTCGAAGGGCAGCTTCCGGCCAAAAGCAGACATTCATATTTTCAGCTATAGTCCTCTCTAGGGAATAAGACGGGGACAAGATGAACAACGTGATTGTTATAGAAACTGGCACTTCAAAAGAAACAGTAATTAATCAAATTTCTGCGCTTACCGGAAACTCTGAGCTTGAACTCACAGCGCCTTTTAGCGGTTCAGTAAGTGGGAATACATTTAGAATGAATCAATTTGTTTTGTTTCCTCATCCATTCATTCCTGTTGCAACAGGTTGTGTAAGGAATACAGGGCAACATTCAGTTGTTGAATTAGCGTTCGTTTCCCCATGGCTTGGACATGCTGCCATGTGCACAGTGCTAGCTGTATATTCAGGATTGGCTTGGCCACTATCCTTAAATGATGGTGTTGGAGTGGTTGCCATTGGTTGCATATGGGGTTTGTTACTTCTACTGCGAGAAAAAGGAAAGAAAGATTTCATCAAAATCTTAAAGAGTAAATTGAACAGAAGTGCTAAATAGCGAATGTCTGCTTTTGGCCGGAAGCAGACGTTCAGATTTTCAGCTTTGGTGATCAATTTCAACCATAGTGCAGCAGGGTGCCGGATACAATTGCACTAGCCTGCCGGATTAGTGCAATGCCCTGCTGATTTGAGTGCAATCTGCATTTAAGAAAATATTGGAAAGGATAAATTCCGCAATCACTCACCATTATGCTAGTTGACATCTAAAAGCCTCAATCCATCTGCCTATTACAAAGAGCTAAATTTTCGTAATTCTTGGTCACTATTTATTGGCTAGCATAAATCACTGCGTATCTATTGTCTTTTCCAGAAAACATTAATCATTGAACTCAAATCAATCTCCTTTTTAAAAGAAGTGCGACAGCATTAAAAACAGGGACCACAACCGAGTTTCCGAATTGTTTATATGCCTGAGTATCAGAAACTGGAATGTTGAAGTTCGATTCCCCTGCCACATCAAACCCCATCAGGCGAGCGCATTCTCTTGGTGATAACCTGCGAGGGCGATTTTCCTGGTTTGTTTTGTCCCAAAAATTCCGCTCACCAGTTTCAAGGTCCCAACCCCTATCAATCAGCACTTCGGACCCATCCTTGTGATAACGGGCAGACAGTGTCCTTGCAACGCTCCCTTTCCTATCAGGATCAATTAGACCATAACCAAAACCATTCCCCTTGGCCTGATGCTTCTTGGCGTAGTTATACAGATACTCCCACAGCCTTTCAGTCAGGACATACTTTTTATCAATATCTTCATCCAGAAGCTCTTTAAAATCTGGTTTCTTTTTTGGATAATACTTTTCGATATCTCTAAGGGTAAACCCTTCATGAATATTCAGATCTTTTCTAAAACCAACCAGGACAATCCGTTCGCGATGCTGGGGAAGAAAATTTTGGGCATCAATCACCTTGGGGTCTTTTTGCCCTTTAGAAACATCTGCATCAGCGACCCAGTAACCAAGCTCATCCAGCGTCTCCATGATAATTTTAAATGTCTTACCCTTATCATGACTCTTAAGGTTCTTTACGTTCTCGAGAACAAAGGCCTTGGGCTGTTTGGCAGCAATGATTCGGGCGACATCGAAGAAAAGTGTTCCTTGGGTTTTACACTCAAAACCATGAGCTCTTCCCAGCGCATTCTTCTTTGACACCCCAGCCAAGGAAAATGGCTGGCACGGAAACCCAGCCAGAAGCACATCATGATCAGGGACTTCCTTCCTAACATGTGCGTAGGCCTCTTCTTCAGAAATCTTCAGATGGTCGGAAAGAGTAATGTCGCGAATATCGGAATTAAAAACGTGCTCATCGGGATCACAGTAGTAGTTTGCCTTGTATGTACGAACCGCGTACTTGTTCCACTCACTGGTAAAGACGCACTTGCCACCAACATCCTCGAACCCTTTCCGGAGTCCCCCAATACCTGCAAACAGATCGATGAAGGTAAACTTGTAATCAGGATTTTCTGGAGGTTGCGGCAACAGACTGTTCAGACGGTCATATTCCCCATGGGAAAGCTTCTCCGAACTCTGACCTTTTCTCCAGCGCTTGATCTTCTCGGTTGTCCAGGAATCGGCACCGACTTCATTCAGCAAAATGGCTATCTGTTTAGGATCATAAATTTCCAGAACGCGTTCGAGCAATTGCAGATCTTCGGTTTGTGGGGCCATCTATTTCCTCGGGGTCAAAGCTGATGAATTTTACCATACTGTTGACCCCGAGAACAGGATTATGGTGTTATGATCACACCACTGAGCAGAATCTAATGATCCAGCACATTAATTTGATCGCTGTCCCTGTAAAGTCTCTCCAGATATGACGAACTGATCCTGAACTGACTCCTTGCCTTCACTTCAGGATTTACAAATGGATCCACCCTGCTTCCCGGATCGTAATAAATCAGGCCATCCGCAATTGCCCTAAGAAACCGCAATATGTTTGCTCCCTCATACAGCCACACATCATTACCGAAATGAAACCTAGTCTCATCTCCCCTTCCTTCTCGTATCGCCGGCACGTATGCAGCCCTAGCATGTTTTCGTACCCAGTGGCCAATCATTTTCGAAAAGCTCCACTTGGCCACAATATTACCCTTCTCGTCCTGCAGACCGATAAAACCTGCAGGATCAACCATTGTTTTAGCGGCAGGGTCATAACCTGAAATCATGAGAGTTAGACCGGTTTTTTCACACTTCACTCCATAGAAGTGCCTGCCATTGAATACATATCTTCCCTTCTTACCTGACCCGGTATCTTCATACCCGTAGCGAATTACAAATTTCCTCGTCCCAATCTCGGCATATACCCCACCATCCGGCTGCGGAGTCATTAAAGTGAGCGGCTTCTTAAAGGTCTGGCTAAACTTTTTTACTCCGAACTGCTTTATCTCCCAATCCATGAAATCCGGACCTGCAACCCCATTAGGACCAATTCCTAGCTCGGCCTCGAGCGTATACCCACCACTGTTCTGGGCCGTGTAAGAAATAACCTTTCCGTTCTTCAGCCGTTTCCCCCTGATCCACCCTGAATTATGAATTCGCTTCAGCTCCCTGATTAACAGTTCCCTTGAAGCTCCACCTTCAGTCCCTTCTTCCGAGACCGGAAGCTCCAGCAGAATACTGGTCAACTCGATACGTTTGGACTTACCCAGTTCTTCTACCACTCTGGATCCCGGTATGGCCAGATAAGCATGAATGGACTTCTTCCCTTCGGTCATTCCGAGAATCAGAACTCTTCCGGGGACAGTCGCCTTCTTTTTCCTGTCCATCCAATCGGAGAGATCAGCTCCGCACCCCTTCAGAAAACCGGAAAGCCGAGCCTCTGGGTACTGCGGGTAATATATGATCTTTGCCTCAGGTGCCGGGTAGATCTCGCCTTTTGGCGAAATCCATGAGAAATCCATGGCGGCAGTAAATTTTGCCCTGCTGTCCATTCGCACAGGCTTTTTCGAACTGGTTTCCGATATGGAAACGGGTCCCATTGGCAAGAAGCCAAGATCAGTCAGGTGAGGCGCGAGGTAGATCTGGTTCTTGGTATTGTCGTTAGTCAGAATCTTGTACACAATCCGTGTCACTCCAAGATTCCTGTAAACCTGCTTAAGAGCATCCAGAGAAATATTCTGGCTTTCCTGAGAGTCGTAAATCGCCAGCTTCATCAATTATTCATTCCCTTGAATCTCCCTGAAATTCGAGTTCTGCTGGCAATTCGATCAAGCCGTCCGATGCCGAAAACTGCATATTCGGAGCATCGCCAAGAACCCAGCCTCTGATAATTCCTGCCACCTCTTCATAGCTCGCCTTGCCTTTCGGTGGAACGGCGCATTCCCATACAATAAATATTCGCCATCCGGCCTCTTCGAGCTTCTTCAGGTTTCTCCTGTCTCTATCCCGGTTGGCATCTATCTTTTCCTTCCATTTTCGGGACGCAGGCTGCTTGCAGATTCGGCACTGATGCTTGTGCCAGAAGCAGCCGTTAAACATTACTATTGCCCTGAGCCCCAGATATACAAAGTCCGGCTTGCCTGGTAGCCCGGAATAGTTCCTGCGGTTGTACCTTGGTCCAACTTTCCACAGCGCCCTTCCCAGAAACACCTCTCCCTTGGTATCCTTTCCTTTTATAGAAGACATGATTCTGGAACGAGTCTCCTTATCCACGACATCAGTCATTATAGGGACTCCCTTGCAAATTGAAGGCGATTATTCCGATGGAAGAAACTTTCCGTATTCTGTCGGCAGCATGCCAAGCAATGCCTCACCCGAAATTGAATAGAGGTCATACGTCTTTTCTATCTGCTGGAGAAAGGTAATAAACCTGCGACTGCTGCCGCCGCCCTTACCCGCAGCCCCGCGCTTGAAACTTCTTTTCTCCGGATCGAAATAGAGCTGGCCAAGAGCATCCACAACTCCAGAACAGTTCAGGTAGAACTGACGGGCCGCAAACTGCTCAATAATCTCGCCTCGCTGATGCGGACCCTTGCTCAGAAGAACCCTTGCCTTCTCGCCGTGGTCCCTGACCAGCATATATGTAGTTCTGACAGAGTGTCTGGGCCTGTGATTATACCTGTCGCTCAGAATATAGTTGTACACCTTGCTCGGTTTCGGATGACCTTCGCTATCCCTTCCGCACAACTGCTCGAACCAGAATAGCGCGAGCCAGCTCCATATACCGATATCACCCAGTATTCCCTGATCGTCATGCCCTTCCAGAAGCATGACCAGATACGATCCCATGTCATATCTTGTCTCGAAATTCAGGCATTCCACCTCCACCGAAAACTCAAGCCCATCGGAAAACTCTTCATTATCAAGAAGATTGGCCGGATAGGCTTGAAGTGTTCCCTGACGCAGAGCATCCAGATATTCCCTGAACTTTATAACGCCTTCATCGTTAAGCTTTCTAAGTTGGTTTGCCATTACTTCTTCTCCATGTGCGAGACAAGTCTTTCGCAGAGCCTGAAGTCATCACTGAACGCATCCGCAACTTCATTTACCCACATGTGATCCCGCTCCTCCTGTCTTCCACCCAAACCTGACGGAGAAATCTCCTCTGCGAAATTCAGCCAGCGTTCCTGCCAGGATCCATCGACCGGATCATCATCAAGGTCCAGAAGAATCGACATCAGAACTTCCCTGAGAGCACCGGGAAGTATCAACCCTCTGAAAACGGGGTTATGAAGAAGGGTCTCCTTGGATGCGGGAATCTTGTTATTCATGTACAGCACCGGCTTGCTGTCATCACTGCATTCAATCTTCCACGTCAGAGACCCAAGCTCGGAGCTCTTGAAAACCATGAGGGAGGCCCTGTGCTCTTCCTCGGAGTCCTCCTCAGAGCGGAGCCCTTCGGCACTGGCTATCAGCTTTCCGGCTGGCCCTGACTCGTCAACCACCTTAACCCTGAACCTTACCTGGCTGGACAGGTCCAGCTGATCCAGGACCGTCTTTTCGGGAGCTGCAGGATAGCCAGCTGTTCCAAAAGAAAATCTCTGCAAGGTATTGCTGTTATATGCCTCTACGTAGACCGCTGCCTCCTTTGGAAGGGAGTCATCTAGCCTGAAGGCGGCTGTAAAACCAGGCTTTCCGTTCTTGTGTTCAACGAGATTGATGGTCACGTCCGATCTGTGAATCTTCTTCCTGCCGGTCTGGTTAATGCGCCTGGAGATCTGCATGTTATACCTCCACCGTATTCAGCTTCAGAAGAAGGTCTCTGTTCGGATCAAACCCGGTTACATGAAGGACAAACTCCGGCTCGAGCACCTCAAGCTCTAACATGTTCGCCTCTCTGTCGGTTGCCTTCAGCGCCCCGCCACTGGACCTGATGGACAGCCCTCCTTTCTTCCTGAAATCGAAATCAAGGGGATCGAATTTCCTGAACGGATTCCCCGAGCCGGTGTCGTAACAGGCCCTGACTCTTATCCTGAACGGGAATGAGAAGATCCCGATATCCTTTCCGGGAGTAACTGAAAAACCGCCCTCAATCCTGTTTAGGCTGCACGGTTTCGGCTTAGGTTCAGGAGGTTCGTCAATCTCTCCACCTCCTGTCGGACCCGCCTTCCTAGGTTTGTCCTTGTGGCCGGGAGTTTCTTCCCAGAAGAACTCCATCAGCGCGCTTTCGTCCTCCTCATCGACCGACTGCGCCAGCATGTCAAAGAAGTTCACGACAGAATGTCTTATCACCCTGAGCGCATTGCTCGGCTTGAGATAGTTCTTGTGAAGTTTTTCCGCAAAGGCATCCCATTTTGTGTGGGCCGCGTTCTCCGCATTTCCTAGAAAGTCGGCGATGTTCTCTTCTCCGGCCACTAGGGCACCGAGAGCCTTTCTTTCTCCAAACTTTCTCTCTTCGGGAAGAGTAAGGCCTCCCCGAAGATAGAGATCCTTCCCCTTCGTTAGGTTTTCAGGCCGTTTCACGAATACCGAAAATCCCGTCCGGATTTCCGTTCCATCCTTTCTTGTAATAGTGATAGGCAGTTTGACACCTACAAGCTCTCCGTTCGCGAACTTCATCCGCATTTCCTGAAGCAGCCCATCATCGACATCATCCTCATCAAGCTTCAGGTCGTCGCTCCAGCTTTCATTAATCTCCGGAAGGGCATGCTCATTCGCTTCCTTCATCTGAAAGATAAAATCGAATATTTCACTAATATCCTCTTCATCAGCTAGGTACTGGTTGGCAAGCTCACGAATATTCTGCGAGGTAATGACAGTTCCTCCCACATCTAGAACAAGCTGATCCATGATAATCGGATAGAAGTAGTTATTGATGCCAGTTCCAATCATTGACTCCGGTCTAAGATCGGGAATAGGAAACGGGATGATTACGGAAAGCCCCGGCTGCTCCCTTCTCTCCAGACAGAAATTTTCCGAAAACCTGGCAAGTTGCTCTCCGTCGGTGATTGGAACCTGCAGGTTAGACTCATCATCGTCCTTGAAGTCCGAATAGAATGAATGCGTCGGATACTGAATGTCATCAAGATCATGAATTCCAAGAACCGTCTGACCCATGAGATAAACCGAAGCGTCCTCCTCTCTGACAGTCATACCGAAAAATGAACTTAGACGGGACGAGCACGAATACACAAGCTTTCCCAGCCCCCACCGCCCCCTGGCTTTTCCTGATTTGTGTGATTTCCCGTGTCTTCTCCAAAAATCACTGAAATTTTCATTATCCTTTTCATCAACGGCTCCGGTCAGGCCACAGGTTCCGAAATCCTCGATAACAAGTGCCGTAGGAGAGTCGAAATCGACCCTGTCAATATCAACCCCTGCGCTTCTGGCATGATCCAGGTGCCCCTCATAAACATCCCTGATGAAACCTGGATCAAGCCCGTCCTCCGGACCAACCCATCTGAAACTAACTCTGACCTGTATATTGTTAGGATCAGGAGCAGCATCAAGAGAGTTCTGAACGGCCTCCCTCAACAGCGTTTCGGACAACCCGGTCTGATCAGTGTTAAACTGGTCTCTCTGGGTAACCTCTGTCTCCACTAGGTACTGGGGCAACGGCGTAAACTTCCACTTCATTATATCCCTCCCACAGGATCGCTGTTTGTCATTATCACAATTTGAACTCGGATGAGGAGCCGCCACCTTTTTTGCCAAAGGTTAACTTCAGATCATTAAGTTCGCTGGTTAATGCACGGATAATCTTGTTCACATCCGCCTCCTCGTACGAGTAGTTGGATTTGTTGGACAGATTTCCGATCAGGCGAATATCCTTGATTGCCCGGTTGACCCTGCTTTCTGCAAGCCTTACAAAGTTGCCTCTCTTTTCGCTCATATTTGCCACCATTTGTCCAATATATAGTGATAACATTCTATGTATAACACATATATGTCAACTACATATTACATATATATCTCGTATATTGTATATTTTTATTTCTATATTATTAATAATAAGGCACTTTATTGTTATTTGTTCTAGGGCCATAACAATGAAATGTTTGCTATTTAAACGTTTAGCTTAAGCCTATAAAAATAACAACAGCGGCATACAATCAAATAGAGTTATTCTTAAGATGAGTCTTTATCTCTTCAACAGAATAGGCTGGTTTCTTTCTATGGATCATAGCATGGCAATTCGGGCACACCGGCCTGAGGTCTTCAATCGGATCTACCGAATATTCGGAGCCAACAGATGATATTTCCCTCAGATGATGGACATGGATGAATGACTTGCCCAGTTGGCCATACGCTTTTTCAAAATAAAATCCGCAGACATAACAGCTGCAACCGTAGTGTTCTATACACTGCTGCCTTGCTACAGGATTCCTCTCGTAGACATTAACCCTAACTTGCCTGGTTTTCCCTTCCACCAATGTCTCATCCTCGGAAACCTCGTCCGGAAAAACTTCTTCGGTATCTATCTTGGCAAGTTCGACGAAGCGGTCATATATAATCCTTCCAGTGCGGACCCTGGTTTTTCCAACGCCTTCGTAATAGTCGATATGCTGGCGAAGGGCAGACAAGGCATTCAGTAATGCCTTGCGTCCGCCATCTTCATAAAACCTTTTCAGATAATATTCGGTACCATAAGCATTGCTGGTTCGTGAAAACCTGCGTCCTTCAACCATGCAGATGTAGTTATGAATGTAGTCGGAAGCCGAATTCCTGTTCATTTGATGCTCGTGTTCAAGGACATCCAGGCCGGCCTTATGAGTTATATCCCCATTATAAATCTTTCTGGCGATCTCATAACATGTGTGAATGGTTTCATCAGTAATAGCTGGCATTGTCTGGGCCCTCCCCTCTATTGTCCATTGTGCTTCAGTTTCTCGAAAGAATGGCTCTCCACCCGTCACTTGCCGGTTCCAACATCGGGCCATAGCCACCTTTCCCTATCCAGAAATCTGAGCCGGTGGGTGAAGCCTGCTCGTAAGCCCAAACTGCTATCCTTACCGAAGTTTTCAGATCACTTACTAAACCCTTTTCGGTGCAGTAATCCGAGATAGCTGTGCCATGACATGAGTTTCTGTCCTCCCAGTTTTGCAAATGGGAAAGTGATGCGAGAATATCTCTTTTGGAGTTATTGCATGCCTTGTGAGAAAGCACAAAATTATGCCCCAGATCTACGGGGTATCGAGCCCAGGGAATAAAGTGATCCACCTCTTTGCTATCATCACGCATTTTCTTCCTGCAGTAAAAACAGCGGTTTTCCTGCAGCTCGACAAGAAACGGCTTGTAGAGAGCTAGCGAATTTCTGGATCCCGCAAACAGGAATTCACCAAGATCCTGATTAATGCCTAGAACCGAGTTGTTGGTTTTAATTCCGGACACTTTGTTCACCCATGCGCCCTGCACTACCTGACAGATTAGTCGATAAAAGAACCTGAATGAATAGGCCACTCCGGGGTTTAAAGTTATCGAATTGTTTTCCAGCTTGTGCCTGTAGAGAAATTCGTCCGAACCGCCTGCTGCCTGCTGCAGCTTCCATAACGGTTGAGCAACGATCACCGATCTGACGCTCGACACCAGAGCCTCCCAGTTACCGCTTCTTTTTGCCCGGGCAATTGATCCCTGATGGAGAGCATAGAACCCTGAAACATGGTTAATGACTGCAGCCTGACCCGATGTATTTTGAAAAAGGACAGAGCCCTCTCCTTCAAGGGCAGGAAATGGAATCGACTGCGCCCAGTACAGACGAATGAATTTCTCGGCAATTTCATTTAATGAAACGGTCAGCTCTTCTCCACTATCATCCCCCTTCTCGACAGAAAGCTCGGCGAGGGAAAGGAGCAACGCATACTTATACGTTGATGTGAATTTACCCTCATCAAGAATTCTCTGGATCTTGTTAAGGAATTCGATACGGGATTCTGCAGATGGAATCATTCCGGATTCGACCAGTAATCAGCTTTATCAGGGAAGATCCATCTGACTCCACCTTTCGGCTCTTGAACATCACCTTCATATCTGGGTATCAGGTGAATATGGAGGTGGCCTACAGTCTGGCCAGCTGCCACCCCATTATTGATACCAATGTTATATCCATCAGGAGAATACTCTTTATCCAGTTCCTCTTTTGCCCAATTAACCGCATTAATCAGAGCAGCCTGCTCGTTATTCGTTGCGTCGAAAAAGGTCCTGCAGTGGCGTCTGGGAATAATCAGGGTATGACCAGGAGAAATGGGGTACTTATCCAGAACTGTTATTGTCAACTCATCGGATGCGGTCACCCTGTGCTTATCGATATTGCAGAATACGCAGCTCTGGCTCACTTTATACTCCCTCTACATTTCTGGTCATGCTTCTTTCAGGCATCCATTATCAATATTCATAGTAGCAGCCCAATGCCCCAAAGTCAGAATTGTCAGAAAATTTTTTGCATCTTCCGTGAACAACAGCTTTAAATGAGACCTAATGCCAACACGCTCCAGATCCAGGCGACCTGCATCCCAGCAGACTGCGATGGTTGAATTATCGGCTTCTCGACCCAGAGAGGGGCATTCCGTTCAAGTTGTGGCAAAGTGATTGAGATATTGAGAACACTCTATTTATTCGAGTCTGAGATCTCGCGTCTAATAACCCATTCGTTTTGTCTTTCCCGCTGGGTCAGGGGAACCCAAGAACGGTTTTTTGTTGCCGCCAAAAGGAATTTTACTTCCTCATTCGACAAAACACGTTCAACAGTCTGTTTCAACACGTAGTTTTCAATGGCCTGAATCCGAACTGCAGCTAGAATCACCCCAATCAACCGCTACCTCTCTGGATAGCAAGTATGATAAAGGCGCGAACAGTCCGGCCACCAAAACAGGGCGAGGCGAAAGTCATTTGAAGGAGTTCTCAAACATCTTCAAAGCAACACTATCGATAATAAAGAGACGTTATGCCGGGACGGAAGTGACCAAGCTCCTGAGATACAATGTGCTGGGCGGCGTCATAAGTCATCCCTGCCTGCTGAAGCTCAAGAATACGTGCTTGGGCATAGTTGTGCCGCAATCCATGTGCCCCGTTTGACCACCCCAGTGCCGCTTTGGATGCTGAAGAGAAACTCTGACTCCAATTCTGCCCACCACCGATGTCATAGTGCTGATCATACCTTACCTTACGATCCACCACGTTCCTCGGAATAGCCAAGCGCCTTGATTCAAGGACTTCTGCAAGCTCGTTGGGCAACAGAACCTCCCTAATAAGTCCACCCTTTCCAACCACAGTATATCGCTCTCCTTCTCTCCCATGGAAAAGGTCGGGGCGCCAAGAGCGGTGTAGGCTTGGGCCTCTCTCATGCCTCGGCAACATCGTGAGAAACTCGTGAGCTCTCAGACCTGCTGCAAAGGCAATCTCACTTGCAAAGCGATGCATCGCAGATTGATGCTTCAGGATCTCAAGAATCTGTTCAACGCGATATGCACGCGTCGATAGGATTTCATCAATTTGCGAACGAACTAGCGGTAATTTTTTCTGAAAAATCACCTCTAATGCCCTGCGATCATTATTGAGCTGTTTCTGCTGAACCTCTTCCGATCTCTCATAAAGATATTGCATCGCCATATCAGGGCTAATTCGTTCGAGACCAAAGACAAAGCTTTGGGTACGCAGCCATCTGGCAACATTTGTCAGGGACTCTATCCGATGCTCAAGAGTTCTAACTGAACGAATCATCCAGTCATCTTTGTGCCCATGTCGAGGCGTCCCCAAAGCTTTATATCGCTGAACAATACGAATGGCCTGGTCCTGCGGGCTCCGAAAAATTGGCCTGTTCATAGTGCACGATTCTTTTTTAGGAAATGCCAGACAGTCGTCCTTTCAACAACGATCTTCCTTTCATCAAGCCATGCTTTGATTTCGCTCAGAGACGCTCCGTCACGGTCAAGAGCGAGGACTTCTCCTCTGACTGGGTCCAAACGACTTTTTCGCAAGCGCCAGCGACGTTTCATTTTCTTCTTGGCCCGAATAACTTCCAGAGCGTTTTTAGCATCGAAGAAATCAGCCATGCATTACTCCAGCTGCCTCAGCCACCCTTCTTTGCATGTTGTTAAAGGCCTTTGATGGGCGCCCAAGCTCAACCCTCCGCTCTGTTTTCTCCTTGATCGCATCGATAAAGTCGTCGATAGTCTGTCGATGCCATAAGGCTTGTCGGCCTGGCATATCCAAGCGAGCCGGAATTAAGCCCGCCTCCTCGTACCGAAGAATCGTTCGTTTACATTTTTTCAGATATTTTGACAGCTCGTCCAGTGTCATTAATTTGGAATCGTTCATATGTCATCTCCTTGAATCAGATGACGCCGTATTATTATCATAAATCATGGAAAAGGAATAGCATTAATTGGCGTTTTTTAGCCCTTTGCAATTCTGATATGGAAATTTAATGAATTTGGAAGACATTCGCTGACACTTGGTGACTAACCAAATGCCCGTGCTTGGCAGTACATGCTTGATTTCCACACTGGTTACTTCCGCTGTGGTTTGATTAAGACAACTTGAAGCATACTTCTCCGACTCCCGCCTCATGAGATGCCTATCCCCGCTAACAAGCTTATCCTCTGGGGAATGTAGTGGTATATTCTTAAAACAGTTGTTATTCAGAAAACTTTTAAGGTATTGATTTTAACCTGGCAAATCTTGCCGTAAGGAGCACACGTGGTTTTAGATATCGATCCTAGCAAATGCCCGCTATGCGGTGAGTCGAACGCCTGTGCAATGGCCGATTCAAATGAGGGCGAACCTGAAAAGTGCTGGTGCATGTCAGAGAAGTTTCCAGATGAGTTACTTAAGAAGGTTCCGTTAGAAGCGCAACAATGCGCCTGCATCTGTCTGAAGTGTCTTCGATCATATGCATCTAATTAACAGAATATTTTTATAGGGAAACCACCTGGCTGCTGAAGATGGCAAGCACCGCACCCACGTCACAAGCCTAATGGGCGAGATCGCTATGGGCTAAAACTGATGGGTTGATTACCCAGTTTCAGAATACAAACTATTCTGAAGATCTGGCAATCAGCGTTCCCAGCCAAGCGGAGAGGTTTAAATGACCGTCCATATTGTTTAAGTCCGGAAAAAGTTTTCTTCCACCTTTCAATTGGCATTTTAACCCTCTAATCGTGCAAATAAAAATTTCTCTAACGGCATCCCAGCCCTTGGGAAATATAGCGAAAATCAAAAAGGTATAACGTTATACCTTTTGCCAAATATCCACCCTGTAATTGTCGACATAAATTGGCAATCGCCCGCCTAAGCATATCTCCCTGCGATCACAGACAGCACACCTGAGGTACCCAGACATAACCTGCCTCCCCATCTCCAAACACTTCGCCTTTAGCCTTACACGCATACAGCCCAGCAATATAGAGACAGACAATAGCATCCAACGCATCTTCGTTGCTCTTCAGGGCCTGCCCTCCAATAGAGTCGATATATACCTCATCAAGTATTTGCGTATACCCATCAAACCTTAGCGGCAGTACAGGGCTCTCTTCTAATCGACGAAGAAGCGAAGCAAGCTGCTTCTGTCCAGCCCTCTTATCAGCCACCCTTCCCTTCTTGTATTTCAGCCTTTCAGGCATACCGAACATCTCAATGATTGCAGGATGTGGGTAACACTCGATCTGCCAGCGATCCTTTCCAAGGTGAGTATATTCTCGATCAGAAAGCTGCCCAGAGAGGTAGACGCTCTTGGCATCCGGAAATCGCTTCGTATTCGATGTATGGCACGAGGCACCGCGTGAGCCGTAGGTCTTCCCTATGGCACTCTCACATGGACGCTGGCCACTTTCGTTGTTGATCATGAGAGGGGCATCTATTGCGATCCCGACAAGGTCATCGATAGCACTCAGTCTACCCAGCACTTCATCTATGCCGTAAACGGCAGGATCAACTGCATTTAGCATTAGCACATCGTGATTGAGACTGCCGTAGGCTATAGATGATGGATTCCGCTCGCTTTGCCATGCGAGATCAACTCCTGCTAAATTCACGAATCAACCCTCGTTTGAATCGCCATTATTTTTCTAGGCACTTTTGAGATCTTCAAAATATCGCTACTCCTATTCGATCGGCTACCAAAATGCTCTTGGGCACATGCCTCACCCGGAGTCTACAAGACCTTATCCCAACCTCAGGCCACATCAGTGGATTCGTGGGAACAGATGGCCAATAGGTGCTTTGCACGGCTGGCTGCCACATACAGTGATTGAGGATTCATTGCCCAAGGACTTCCATCCAGATCAGCGATAATGATTGCATCAGCCTCCAGTCCCTTGAACGCATGAATCGTTGCAAATGTAATGCCTTCTGCCTCTTCTCCGGGCAACAGATCATGAATTTTCCATTTCCCAATCTTCTCTACACCCAGAAGTGATCGCTCTCTTTTGAAAGGGGATAGGATTACTATGTTCTTTGGATCCACCTTACCTTCTTCGATCCAGATCTGGAGAAGAGCAACTACTTGTTGTCTGATATCGGGTCCAACCTTATATCGAATCACTGTGGGTTCTACCCCTTCAACAGCTCTGAATTTCTGGTCCTGATTTACTTTCCCCAACATTCGAGCCATTTCTCCAATTGGTGAAGTATTACGGCAATTGACATTCAATGGGCCGAACGTGGGCCCAGAAAATGGCGGCTCCCACCCTTTCTGGAAAATTGCCTGGTTGGCATCATGAAAGCAGTGGAACGTGGCAGCTGGGGCAAGCAGCTCGTCCAGAGCAAGCCACCAGTCACTCAGAAAGTCCTGTGCCTCATCCACAATTAGTGCATCAAACTTCTCTCCCGAGATTGAGGCAGCCTGCATTAAAAGTTCTGGAACCATTTCAGTAAAGAAGGCAGTCAGCTCAGCAGGGTCTGCCGGCGCCTCAAAAGGGATGCCAACACGTGTACAGAAGATGTTGGCAAAATTATGGAATGATGCTGCAGTGATATTCGGCTCATCAGAAACGGAATCAGTCAAATAGCTGGCCAGTAGCTTATTGAAGCATAACAGAAGCGTTTTACGCCCCTGCCCAGCTTGGAATTTCGCATCTTCAATAGCGAGCAATGTCTTTCCCGTCCCTGCCCCTCCTGAAACCAGCAAGCGCGAATTAGACTGAATCATGGCAAAAAGATGCTGCTGCTCACTGGTCAGCTCAATAAGCTCCTCTTCCTGCTGACGCAGACGAAGATGGAGGCTCGGCACCAGCAGAGTGTCGGGCGAAACAATCTGACGAATCTTTGCAACCTGCATTTTGTCTAGTTCAGCAGTTGGATGATTGCGCCATTTCCGGAATGCCATTTCTATACCTTCGATAGGGGTATACAGGGACTGGCCATCAAGAACCAAGGCTGGATCGATATCCATGGGTAATGTTGCATCCGCTTTATCAATATCGGGGAACCAGACCGCATACCCCATTAACCCCTGCTCAAAAGCGGCAGGCGAAATGACACGCATTGTCTCTAGTTTCTCTTTAAGCAGATAGAGATTGCCCCGCGCCTGCAGAGCAGGAGAACGACTTAGCCTGTGAGAATCACCATAACGGTCAACTGAATACCAATCACCACCTTCAACCCTGATGCCACCACCCTTAATCTCAACCACCAAAATTCCATACTTAGGGTGCAGGATGATCAGGTCTGTCTCCCCTACCCGCTGCTTTGCCTTTGGATTAAGGTTAAGCCAGTTCACACCATGAAATATGGTGTAGGAATTAGGCAGTTTACCAAGTGCATCAATGACTTTCTTTTCTGAAGCAGGTGCGTCATTGGGTAAGCGTTGTGGATAAATATTAGCCATTCGCTTTTACCTGTCCGCTTTTGTAGTTATTTGTCATAGCTCGGGCAATCTCGCCAAACTCCTGTCTGATCTCAAAGGGCTCAAGAATCTCCACCTGATCTCCGAACCCCATCAACCACCAGCGCAGTTCACTGGTATCTTGCACTGTGACTTCAAGCAGCCAGAAATCGTCGTCAGAGGGCGTAAGCGACTGATCAGCATGCAAGGGTCGTTCTTCAAGATGGAAAGCTACCTGCTTGCTTATGCGGGCTTTTAGCTTGATGTCTCCACCGATAGCGAAGTCGAGTTCGCCGGAAGAGATATATGCATCCAAATTAAATCCCGCTGGGGCATGGCAAGGGATATCCAGCTTCCTGGCCACACTCATTCTGTGGAGGGTTAGTAAACGAACATCTTCATACCCGCTAAAAGTGCAGACGAGATAAAAAAGGCCATCTTTGAGAACGAGACCAAGTGGATTAATTTCATAATCCTTTGGCTTTTCATAACCTCTTGATTTATAAGAAACAGCAAGCTGGCGATTTAAAAGAAGCGCTTCATAGACCTGTTCCTGAACTTCGGTGATGATGGCTGGAGGCATCAGTTTCGGCCCTCGATGTAACACGCGCACCTTGTCCTTCCATGCAG
>Ga0102953_1000955_pt1 | contig 18893 bp, 19 predicted proteins | sample SalPon2A_C_D2_MG_FD_78509 | JGI IMG/M metagenome (GOLD analysis project Ga0102953, IMG submission 78509) | Soil microbial communities from South San Francisco under conditions of wetland restoration - Salt Pond MetaG R2A_C_D2_MG | ecosystem: Environmental > Terrestrial > Soil > Wetlands | place... | reverse complement strand
TTGACCAGGCGCACGGCCTGTTCGATCAGCACGAACAGGTAGCGGTAGAGAAAAAGCAGTTGCAGCACAAAGACTCGGGGGGCGAGAAATTTCTCCAAGGCATAGCAGATTCCGTGAAAACTGGTCGTGGCGACCAGGATCAGCGCGGTTCCGACAGTCAGGGTGAAGCGGAGCATGATCGAGCCGAAGGACAACCAGCCACCCGATACGGAGAGGGGGCCAAGTTGCAGGATGATGTCGCGATCTATAAATGGGTTGAACACGCCGATGAATAAGGCGAAGGGTGCGACCAGCAACAGCTTCTTGCCGAGGTAGCCGACTGGAAGATTGGCCAGGATCAACAGCGAAGCCGGAAAGATCAGGTAAGGGAGCAAGGCGGCAATCTCATACCTGCCGTGCGAGACCACCGTTATGATAAACACCAGGGTCGTCAGCAGTTTGGCCCGCGGGTCAAGGCGATGGACGACACTGTCTCGATAAGCGAGCAGGTCAAGGGTGTCGAGATCGAATACGGCACTGTCGATTCTGGCCATCTGCTCACGGCTCTCTACGCGAATGGGGGAGATGCAACCTTGGGTCTGACACAAGCTTCATGCCGCAGGATTTATTCATGAACCAGCGGGCCATTGGTCGATTGGTGACCGGAACCTACCGGTTGCCTCTTCGTTTTGCGGCTTCAAGATAAAAACATGTCGCACGAATATATAAATCGTGCTACTGTTAGCGCAGGTCTTGTCCGGTCGTGCTCGTGACCAGTTTGCCGTGCTTGACCCCCTTAGTACCGATCAGTTCGTCTGCCAGTCGTTTGACTTGGCGTGCCTTGCCACGCACGACGACCACTTCAAGGCAATGGTGTGCATCCAGATGGACATGCAGGGCCGAGACGATTTCGTCATGATGAGAGTGTTGATGTTCGGTCAGTCTCTCAGACAAGTCGCGGGTGTGATGATCGTAAACCAGCGTCACCGTGCCGACAATCTCCTGATCATCGCGGGCCCATTCCTCTTCGACCAAAGCACTGCGAATCAGGTCGCGAATCGCCTCAGAGCGGTTGACGTAACCTTTATCTTCGATCAGCTTATCAAAGCGGTCCAATAGTCGTGCGTCGATGGAAATTCCAAAGCGGGTCAGGTCGGCCATGGCGTACTCCGGTAAAAAGTTCGTGATTCTTTGTTCAGAGACTTAACACAGTTGGTTGGGTACGACAAGTCAAACCAGGCAAATCGTGGCACGAAGTATGCGTTAAGTAGCAACGAACAAGACCCGGGGAGGATATTTGGATTATGCACATGGCAGACGCGCTCCTATCACCAGCGGTTGGCGGAACAATGTGGGCTGTCGCGGCCGGTTCGATTGGACACTGTTCCAGAAGAGTCAGACGCGAACTCGATGACCACAAGATCCCCTTGATGGGCGTCCTTGGCGCATTTATATTTGCCGCTCAGATGATCAATTTTACGATTCCCGGCACCGGATCCAGCGGACATTTGGGCGGCGGGATAATTCTTGCCATCCTGCTAGGGCCCAATGCAGCTTTTTTGGTGATGGGCTCGGTCTTAATGGTTCAATCACTGTTTTTCGCCGACGGTGGGCTGCTTGCCCTTGGTTGTAATGTTTTTAATCTCGGCGTGTTCCCCTGTTTTATCGCTTATCCTCTGATTTATAAACCCTTGGCAGGTTCGCGTCCTGGTGTCGCGCGGCTCTGGGTTGGTTCGCTGCTTGCCGCAGTAGTTGGACTACAGCTGGGCGCATTTGGCGTCGTGATGGAGACATTGCTGTCGGGTATTTCCGCGCTTCACTTCACGACGTTCACCATGTTAATGCAGCCAATTCACCTGGCGATCGGGCTGGTGGAAGGGGTGGTGACTGCGACCGTCGTCAGTTTCGTCTGGAGCGCCCGTCCCGGGATTCTTGCAGCCGCGGCTGAAGGGACGACCATCGGCAAGGTTTCGATCCGTCCGGTTCTGTTAAGCTTGTTTCTAGCCGCCCTGGTCATCGGTGGCGGGCTTTCCTGGTTTGCCTCGAGCCATCCTGATGGGCTTGAGTGGGCGATATACAAGGCTTCAGGGAGTGAAGAACTGGAGGCCCCTGAAGATGAAATCCATCACGTTCTGTCGGAGATTCAGGAAAAAATCGCGCTGCTGCCCGGATACAATTATCCGGCGGGACCGGTATTGGCCGGGCCGGTGGACCATGCCGATTCAACGATCGATGCCGGCACCAGCATTGCCGGATTCGTTGGAGGGCTGGTTACGCTGATGATCGCGAGTGTCCTTGGCTGGTTACTACGGTCCCGTCAGGATAAGTAGCTTGCATCATTCCGAAAATTGCAAGCTGGGTCCGATTAAGTTCGGATCGGATTGGGCTGCGGCAGGCCGTTGCACCTTGACCGCGCTGGATCAATATCAGACCCTTCCCGAAAAGTTTGAAGCGAGACGCCGGCTGTGCCAAAACGGCTGGAAGCGCAGATTCGGGCGACGTGGCCCTGGCGACGGATTACGGTCGGTTCAATCACAGGCCATCATTGCCGAATATCTCTCCGGCAACTCGGCGCTTGGGCAGGCATCGCCTGCTTTGAGCGGGCAACTGGCATACGAATTCCAAAATCGCAGCGACCGCTGCTTTGACAACCTTGAGGCGGGACCAACTGATGTTGTTCCCGCCTCAAGAATTTTCGGTCCTGTCTGGCTCAAATAGCCGGAGATGCGACAGGGCGGTTGGGATTTACTTCGTGGTCTAAACTGGTACTCTTAGGATAACTGCCTATTCTTAATGAATGTGATTTTTGTAGAATGACGAGGGTCCTGTGGCCAGGTTGAGCCTTAAAATTCGACTCATCATCGGCGTTGCTGTATCGATGCTGCCCCTCCTGCTCGTCATCCTGGTCTCCTATGTTGCCTTCAATGAGCTGATATCAACGCTGGAGGACGTTGTCCAGGAATCGATTGAAGAGGCGGCACCGGTTGCCGATCTGGAAGATCTGCTTGAACTGGCGGAAAAGCATCTCCACGATGGCATATGGCATGCCGACAAATTTGACTTCCAGGCTTATTCAGAGTTGGTGCCGATGATTGACCGGGGCTTTGTGCTGGCTGGCGAGCTCCCTTTCGGCCGGGCGGAAGAATTCAGCGGCGTCGGGAAGAGCCACGAACTTTGGCTGGAGGCGCGTGACCTCTGGATGACACTATCGGCACCAGACTTGGATTGGGAAGCCCGACAGGATGTCGCCCAGAAGATAGAAGCCAACATGCGCTCGGCAGTCATAACCCTCGAGCGGATCAGGACCGTCGCGCTTGACGAGGTGGTCGCTGGCCGCACGGAAGAGCTTCGCTGGCGCAACACTCTGAATCTGTTTCTGCCACTGGTGCTGGTGGTCGCTGTCGGAATTGCCTGCGTCATGGCAAGTACTCTGATCAAGGCCGTTATCGAGCCGGTCAGGGCCTTGGAACGGGGGGCACAGCAACTCGCCGCGGGGGAGTTGTCTTACCGGGTCGGAGAATTGTCCCAGGATGAATTGGGCGATCTGGCCCGCTCGTTTAATGTCATGGCGCAAAAGCTGGAGCAAAGCCACCAAACTCTGGAGAGTCTGTCTACCCTGGATTATCTGACCGGCCTCGCCAATGTCAGGGAATTCTACCGCTTGTTTCACGATGAAATCCGCCGCGCCGAGCGTTACCAGCATCCGTTCTCCCTGATTATCCTCGATGTCGATACGTTTAAGCAGGTCAATGACACGCTCGGGCATCAGGCCGGAGATTTGGTCCTGCAGGAAGTAGGGCGCAAGCTGAGCGAACTGGTGCGGAATATTGATCATGTCGCCCGGATCGGTGGTGATGAGTTTGCGATCCTGTTTCCGGAAACCAACCAGGCTCAGGCGCGGGAACTGGCAGAAAGAATCCAGAAATATTTCGCCAGTCACCTGGTTGAGTCAGTGCAGTACCCGGTTGCCCCATTACGGATCACCATCAGCCTCGGACTCGGCACCTATCCTGATGATGCGACCCAGGCCAACGAGCTGTATGCCATGACCGACCAGGCGCTTTATCGGGCCAAGCGCGAAGGGCGCAATCGACTTTGCCTGGCCGATAAAGCCGATCAGTAACTCCCCTCGCCACTATGCATGGTTCATGGATGCTGCGCCGCTTGGTCAATGCGGCAATCATGCTCGGCACGACCGACGACTCGACTGAACCTGGGAAATGAGGGACGGATGGTGTGGGTTGATTTTCGAGATCAGGGTGCCGGCAGCCCGGATGAGATTCGGCACAGAATTCTCCCCGTACTTTTCAAGCCGAATAACGAGGGGGCCGGCCCGGGTTCGTCACTCGCCCAGAGCATGGGAGCCCACAATGGCTGGATGTTGATCGATTCCAGGGGGGAGCGTCTTCGCTTGAGTCACGTTTGTTCCCGGCCATTGGCAGTGAACCGCTTCGCGGCAACCACCTCCTGAACAGATGATCCTCGCAACTGGCCAGAGGCTCACTTCGGAGTCAAGGCCTGAAAACTCCGCACCCTAGATTGTCCGTGACCATCCTGGTTGTATAAAGCCAATACTTTCCAACTGTTCGCCTGTCTGCCTGATGCTTCGTCCACAGCTTGTCCACTCCTTGTTCACAATATGTAGTGGTTGTCTGTCAATTAAAAGCCCAGATATAGTGTTTTTGTCCTTGACAGGCCGAGCCGCTGTGCTAGATTGGCAGACAGTGTTGAATTGCAATGAAGGAGGGTGCTGAGATGTTGGAGTATATCCGCAAGCGTGATGGCCGGCTGACCCCGTTCGAGGGCGAGAAGATATCCAGCGCAATCGCCAAGGCAGTTCTGGCGGTCGGTGGTGCCGACATGGACAAGGCCGAGCAGATCGGTCGCCAGGTTATCGGTATTCTCGAAGTCATCTACAAGGATGGCCGGGTGCCGACGGTGGAAAATGTTCAGGACCTGGTGGAAAAATGCCTGATCGAAAACGGCCACGCCAAAACCGCGAAGTCGTTCATCCTCTACCGTCAGCAACATGCGACCCTGCGCCGCACCCGGCAGTTCATGAAGGAATCGATCGAGGCGATCGATTCCTACCTGACCCAGGAAGACTGGCGGGTCAATGAAAACGCCAACATGGGGTACTCCCTGCAAGGCCTGAACAACCACATTGCCGCCAATATCACCAGTAACTACTGGCTCAGCAAGATCTACCCGCAGCCGATTGCCGATGCCCACCGGAATGGCGATTTTCATATTCACGACCTGGGGATGCTCTCGGTTTACTGCTGCGGCTGGGACCTCAAGGACCTGCTGCTCAAGGGTTTTACCGGGGCTTACGGCAAGGTCCAGAGCGGACCGCCGAAACATTTCCGCACCGCTCTTGGCCAGGCCGTCAACTTCTTCTACACCCTGCAGGGGGAGGCGGCCGGCGCCCAGGCCTTCGCCAGCTTCGATACCCTGCTGGCTCCCTTCATCCGCTACGACAACTTGAGCTACGCGGAGGTCAAGCAGTCGTTACAGGAATTCATCTTCAATATGAACGTCCCGACCCGGGTCGGTTTCCAGACCCCCTTCACCAACATCACCATGGACCTGATCCCGCCCTCCAACATGGCCAGCGAGGCGGTGGTGATCGGTGGCGGGATGATGGAGGAATGCTACGGCGAATTCCAGGTCGAGATGGACCTGTTTAACCGGGCCTTCTGCGAAGTGATGATGGAAGGGGATGCTTCGGGGCGGATCTTCTCCTTCCCGATCCCGACCTACAACATTACCCGCGACATCGACTGGGAGAGCGACCGCCTCAAGCCGGTCTGGGAGATGACCGCCAAGTACGGTATCCCCTATTTTTCCAATTTCATCAATTCCGACATGGACCCGGAAGACGCCCGTTCGATGTGCTGCCGCCTGCGTCTCGACAATCGCGAACTGCGCCGCCGTGGGGGCGGCCTGTTCGGCTCCAATCCGCTGACCGGTTCGATCGGCGTGGTGACCATCAATCTGCCGCGGGCGGCCTACCTGGCCGACAGCATGACCACGTTTTTCAGCCGGATTGCCGATCTGATGCGGCTCGGCTTCGAATCACTGGAGCTCAAACGTAAACAGCTGGAACGTTTCACCGACGAGGGGCTCTATCCCTACAGCAAGTTTTACCTGTCCGGGATCAAGCAGCGCAGCGGCCGCTACTGGGACAACCATTTCTCGACCATCGGTCTGCTCGGCATGAACGAGGCCAGCCTCAACCTGCTTGGGGTCGGCATCGACAGCGACGAGGGAGGGAAATTCGCCGAGGCGACCCTGCGTTTCATGCGGACCCAGCTGGAGGCTTACCAGGAAGATACCGGTCATCTGTACAATCTTGAAGCGACTCCGGCCGAGGGGACCAGTTACCGGATTGCTCGGCTCGACCGGGAGCGCTATCCGGATATCATTACCGCCGGTGCTGATCAGCCCTACTATACCAATTCCAGCCAGCTGCCGGTTGGCAGCACCGAAGATATTTTTGCGGCCCTGCAGCATCAGGACAAACTGCAGACGCTGTATACCGGCGGCACGGTGTTTCATGGTTTCCTCGGCGAGCGGCTCGAGGACTGGCAGAGCGCCCGATTGCTGGTGCGGCGGATTGCCGAGAATTTCCACCTGCCCTATTTCACCATCAGCCCGACTTTTACCATCTGTCCGGAGCATGGCTATATCCCGGGCGAACATTTTGCCTGTCCGCACCACGGCCACGCCGCCTGAGGCGATTGAAATGACATGCTTTATTTCACCAGAGGAGTTTGATATGGCGACCAAGTGTGACGCAAAAACCGAAGTCTACTCACGAGTCTGTGGTTTTTTTCGGCCGGTTCAGCAATGGAACAAGGGCAAGAAGGAAGAGTTCAAGGACCGCCAGGAATACTCGGTCGGGCAGAAAGAAACCGATCGGAACTGATTGTGCCGATCAAGGGATACCAGGGGACCAGCCTGCTCGACTTCCCCGGTAGGATCGCTTCTCTGGTCTTTTTCTCGGGGTGTAATCTCAGTTGTCCGTTCTGCCATAATCCCGACCTGCTGTTTGATGTCGATCGGTTGCCGGACATCCCCCCGGACGAACTGATTGCCGAGCTGCAGACACGACGGAATTTCATCGATGGGGTTGTTGTCACCGGCGGCGAGCCGACCCTCGATCCGGAACTGGAGCCGTTTCTGCGTCAGGTCAAGGAGCTTGGCCTGCTGACCAAGCTTGATACCAACGGATTGGCGCCGCTGGTTCTTGAACGGTTGCTAGGTGACGAACTGGTTGATTTTGTCGCGCTTGATCTGAAAACCTCCCCGGAGAGGTATGGCGAACTGCACAACCATCCAGTCGGGTTGGCCAGTCTCGAACGCAGCATCCAGCTTCTCTTGTCAGGAACAATCCCCTACGAACTGCGCACCACCTGCGTGCCGGGTTATATCGCCGAACAGGATATCCACCGGCTGGGCCAGCGGGCTGCCGGGGCCGAGCGCTGGGTTCTGCAGCAGTTTGTCGCCGGACACGCGCTGAGAGAAGAGTGCCGCAATCTGCTACCCTATCCGGTCGAGCGGATCAGGCAGCTCGGTGCGGTCGCCGCCGAATATGTTGCAGACGTCTCGTTTCGGGGGATTTGATCCGTCAGACCGGTGGACTGTAACAGAGCCGGATAGGCCGGCCGGCAGTCGATGTCGGGACGGGGTTTGCTGAACGAAACTCGGGCGCGTTCAGAATTGCAGCCAGAGCCGGATCGAATAGCTCATCGCCAGGAGCACGCCACCGGCAATGGCATAAAGGATATAGTCAAAAATGCTGTCGTTTCTTCGTGGTGGCCGATTTGGCACGTCATGTCTCCTTCCGGGGACGAAGTGATGGAATTCCAGATATGAGCAATAACGATGCCAGCCGTGAATAAACAAGAATTTTGTTGTCAAGTAGCTGAAAACACAGCTAAAAAGCCCTTCGGGTTGCGAAGGGCTTTTTAGCTGTGTTTTCAGCCGGTTCCGGTGATATTCCCACAAGCCGATGAAATATCACTGCCGCAAGGCAGAGCTGATGGCAGCTTAGCGATTTTCCAGCTTATGGCAGAAAAGGCAGCGGAACTTGGGGGGGTGGTTGGAGGGGAAGGGGATCCCGGCTTCATTGTGACATACGCTGCAGAATTTCTCAGCCGCTTTTTTTCCGTCCTTGGCTACAATTGCAAAGAAGCGGTGATGGGTGTCGTTGTCCGGGATTCGCTTGGTCGATTCATCTGGCGCCGCCCAGAGCACGGCTACGATGACAGCGACGATTCCGAGGAGTATCCAGTCGCGTTTCTTGATCGCCATAAAAACCTCTTTTGCTAAATCCGGAAGGTGCCTGGGGGGCAGCGGCCTCCAGATTCTCTCATCTGTGGGCCTGCTCCTGCAGCCGGTTGTTGAAATCAGTGACCAGCATTCTGCTGGAGGTGTCTAGCGGGCCGACCGGGTCAGTCCGCAACGTCAGCAGGGGGAGCTTCAACTGCTGACGGAAATGTAAATCTTCGGCCTGGCCGGAACAGGACGTTGTCGGACTGTGGAGGATGCCATGGCGCAACGCCGCGCCGGAGATTCCCTTGATCACGTTGCAGCCCTGCTGCGGAAAGCCGGCCAGCTCAGCTTCTTCATATAGCCCCTGGGAATTCGAGTCGTCAAGAGACAGTCGATGCAGATCCTGAGCCTGCTGCTTCGGGGCAAACGGAATTTCAAGCGGGATGGGGTGTGTCAGGCCGACCATTGACTTGCATCCTCTCGGTTGCGGACGTTAATCAGATTTGATGAACAACAGGTAAATGACCAGTCCGATGATGACGGCACCGCCGCCGACGAAGACCAGCAGGGTAGGATTGGACAGGCCTTCTAGCTGTGTCCCCTTTTGCATGGTATAGGAGATCAGGTAGACAAACCCGGACATGCCCAGACAGAGGGCGAGCAGAAGACGCCATTTCATGAGCAGCGCAATGACCGCAAATGCGGCGACGCCGCCGAGGAAATACGGATTGTGGATCAGGTCGCCGATCTGCATCGATTGCAGGAAGGCAACGACCCGCTCGGTTTGGAGGTTTTCAAAAAGCTTCAAGAATTCGTTCATTCATAACCCCACGGGTACACCTGGTGCCAACCCCAGCCAACAGATTTTCGGATAGTAAATCATTCCGGCCATCTCCGCAAGGAAAAGCCGGTTGATGCAGCAGTGTTCCTTGACATTTACCGGACCCTCACCTAGCATACATTTCCCGCATGCAGCGGGGGCTTCAGCCTGTCGCGGGAGCCTGAAAAACGGAGTGATCGTGGCAAACGGCGCAATCGGCATTTTCGATTCTGGGGTTGGCGGACTGACGGTTCTGCATGCGACCCGCAACCTTCTGCCCGGGAAGGATCTGGTCTATCTAGGCGATACGGCACGGGTCCCGTATGGCACCAAAAGTCCGGAAACCGTCAAGCGCTATGCGCTGCAGGCTGCCGAATTTCTGGTACAGCAGAAGGTTGAAATGCTGGTGGTCGCCTGTAACACGGCGTCCTCCGTTGCCCTGGACACCTTGCGTGAGACATTTCCGGTGCCGGTCGTCGGAGTTATCGAGCCGGGCGCCGAACAGGCAATTGCGGCGACCAGGAACAAGCGGGTTGGCGTCGTCGGCACCGAGGGGACGATTCAGAGCGGGGCCTACCCGCAGGCCATCCGGCAACTTGATGCGCAGGTCGAGGTCTGGGGGCAACCCTGCCCGCTGTTCGTGCCCCTGGCGGAAGAGGGATGGGCCGAACACGCGGTCGCCAGGATGTGCGCCGAAGAGTACCTGCGCAATTTGATGGCGCACGATATCGATACTCTGGTGCTCGGCTGCACCCACTATCCGTTGCTCAAGCAGGTTCTCCGGCAGGTGCTCGGTTCCGAAGTTGCCCTGATCGATTCGGCCGAAGCAACGGCGCGCAAGGTCGTTTCTCTGCTTGACGACACCCGGATGAAACAGGAAGGTGCGACCGGTTCGGTTCGTTTTTTCGTCACCGATGTGCCCAGGCGTTTTTGCCGGGTGGGTGGGGCGTTTCTCGGAGCAGAACTTGTTCATGTCGAACAGGTTGAGATCGACCGCTGACGGATGGCTCTTGCGAACTGCTCTCTTGCAGTTGTAAGCGGACTTTTTTGAATCAGAGGGGTTGTCCATGAAAGATCACTACCTGTTGATAAGCTTTATCATCATCCTGCTGGTGTTCGGGTTGCTGCTGGCGCGCAAGGTTCTGCAGGAGCAGGCTCCCGAGGGACCGATCGTGATTGAACCGAGTCCGGATGTTTCCGTCAGTCAGCGTGAGGTACTACTCTATTTTGGTGATCCCGGAGGTGTTTATCTCGTAGCAGAAAGGCGCAATATAGCCGATTGCGAGATCGAGGAGGAGTGTCTGCGCAGCACGGTCCAGGCGCTGATCGACGGGCCGAGCGGCAACCTTGTGCCGGTTCTGCCGCGTCAGACGCTGTTGCGCCAGATCAGCGTTGAAAGTGACCTGGTTCTGGTCGATTTCAGTAAAGACCTTGTCAACAGCCACCCCGGCGGTAGTCTCTCAGAATTGTTGACCGTTTATAGCCTGGTCGACAGTCTGGCCGTCAATTTTCCTTACGTCCGGCAACTGCGGATTCTGGTCGATGGTAAACCGCTCGAAACGATCAAGGGGCACGTTGATCTGCGCTCACCGGTCGGTGCCGATTTTCGTTACACCCGCTCCAGCGAGCCGCTCAACAGCCTGCCGCTGCAACTCTTCGAAGAAAACGCCGAACGAGCCCCTACAGCGGAGCCAACATCAGAGAACCAACCGCCACGTTGAAGCTATGCGGGATTTTCGGGTAACCCTGGCTGATCGTTTGACGGCTTGATAGATCAGCGGAACGAATGTGTTGTCCTGCGTGAATTGCTTGCGTCATTTCGCGGAGTATGGTAACAATGCCTCGATAATTCGGAGGGTTTGGCAGGGTGTTATGGTCGTAGGCTTCAACCACAATTTTCGCTATAAAAATGAGGTGTTTCATGTCCAGACCGAAGACGGCGGACTGAAATTCCCCAATATCATTACGCTGCTCTATCGCGGCGGAACCATCCTTGCGTCGAAGAAAACCTCTTACGCAGACATCACCAAAACCGCCAACCTCGACCAGGTCGTCGAGGAATTGATGAAGGAGCAGCACAAGGAGATGCTACGTCGTCTCAAGGATGGTGAGTTTGACGATGTGATCGAAGCGCGGCGCCCCGGCGCCATGGCCAGCAGCGGGGAATCCGTTACGTCGCCGGCTGTCCCCGCTCCCCAACCGGTTGCGCCAGCGCCGGAACCTGTCGAAGCCGTGCCCACCGTCGCTGAAAAACCGATCCCAGCGCCTGCTGAGAAGCCAGCCGAGGAACCGGCCGTTGAACTGGGGCTGGACGATATCATTCTCTCTTACCTGGTCGGTGACGACTAATTAGGTCGGTTGCAACCGACCTGCCGTACCGCACATATCCTGTTGATCTTTTACAAGGAGCCATCACCTTCGATGTTAAATCAGGACACCAGACTTGAACTGGAACAGACGGCCCGGCAACTCCGGGTCGAAGTTTTGAAGATGCTTAATACCGCCCGCTCGGGGCATACCGGCGGGAGTCTGTCCGCCCTTGATGTCATGACATTGCTGTTTTTTCACCAGATGCGCCATGACCCGAGCAATCCGAACTGGCCGGAACGGGACCGTTTCGTCCTGTCCAAGGGGCACGCCGCACCGGCTCTCTATGCCTGTCTCGCCGAAGCGGGGTATTTTTCGCGTGATGACCTGAAAACCCTGCGCCGGCTCGGCAGCCATCTGCAGGGGCACCCGGACATGAACAAGACGCCTGGCGTCGAGGTCTGTACCGGGTCACTCGGCCAGGGATTGTCCCAGGCCGTCGGTCTGGCGCTGGCAGCCCGTCTGCAGGGGCGGAGCAGTCGAATCTACACCCTGCTCGGTGATGGTGAAGTCCAGGAAGGTCAGGTCTGGGAAGCGGCCATGGCCGCTGCGCATTACCAACTCGGCAACCTCTGCGCGATTCTCGATGCCAACGCCCTGCAGATCGACGGTGAGGTCGCCAAGGTCATGAACGTCGCTCCGCTCGGGCCCAAGTTTCTCGCCTTCAACTGGCACGTCCTTGAAGTCGACGGGCACGATCTCGATGCGATTGCCCGGGCGCTCGCCGATGCTGAGAGCGTCACCGACCAGCCGACCATGATCATCGCCCGAACCGTCAAGGGCAAGGGGGTGCCGTTCTTTGAGCACAAAGCGAGTTATCACGGTGTTCCCCCCAGCGATGAGGAGCTTGACCGGGCCCTGGAGCACCTGGGTCATTCCTAGTCGTATGCGGAGGCTAACCATGACTGACCATCACTGCTGCATGTCAGCGACTGAACAGATAAGGAATTAAAGCACGTGGCAGAGAAGATAGCTACCCGAGACGCCTACGGTAAGGCGTTGGTTGAATTGGGCCACGCCGACCAGCGGATTGTCGTTCTCGATGCCGACCTGTCCGGATCGACCAAGACCGCCCTGTTTGGCAAGGAATTTCCGGAGCGGTTTTTCAACGTCGGCATTGCCGAAGCCAATATGGTCACCATGGCGGCCGGTCTCGCGGCCGGTGGCATGGTCCCGTTCGCATCGACCTTTGCGGTGTTTGCCGCCGGTCGGGCCTTTGAGCAGATCCGCAATTCGGTCGCCTATGCGAAACTGAATGTCAAGATCGTCGCCACTCACGCCGGCGTTACAGTCGGTGAAGATGGCGGGTCGCACCAGTCGGTGGAGGATCTGGCGATCATGCGTGCCCTGCCGAACATGACGGTGCTCTGCCCTGCGGACGGCCCAGAGACGGCTGCCGCGATCAAGGCCGCCGCAGCCCACGACGGGCCGGTGTTTGTCCGGCTGGGACGGGCCAAGGTCCCCAGCGTGTTCAGTGCTGACTGCAGGTTCCGGATCGGCAAGGCGACAACCCTGCGCGACGGTTCGGATCTGACCTTCATGACCACCGGCCTGATGACGGCCGAGGCTCTGGCCGCCGCGGAGATTCTGCAGGAGAATCGGATCTCTGCCCGGGTTGTGCATCACGGCTCGATCAAGCCGCTCGATGTCGACGCGGTGCTCCTGGCCGCCCGGGAGACCGGGGCGGTAGTGACCGCCGAGGAGCATTCGGTGATCGGCGGGCTCGGCGGAGCCGTTTGCGAAACCCTCGCCGAAGGCTGCCCAACGCCGGTCGAGCGAGTTGGCTTGCGTGACCAGTTCGGTCAATCCGGAACCGCAGAAGAGCTGTTGAGTTATTACGGACTCACTGCGGCGCACCTGGTCGAAGCGGCCGAGCGGGTTTTACAGCGCAAGTAAGTCCCGGCGGGCCGGTCTTCTCACGCGGGCCGGCAGCGCAACCAAGCAGGACTGTGAAGTTCTTGACAATTTGTCTGTTCTAAACCGGGAGTTGCGCTAGTTGATATTCAAGAGCCTGATCATACGAGTCATTATCCTGATCGTCCTGTTGATGACCATCGTAATCGGCGCGTTCACCTTGTTTCATATCCGCCGTGAAGAGCAGCACCTGATCAATTCGACCAAGGAGAGCGCCAAACTGCTCCTTTCGACCGTCGAAAAGTCGATCTTCAATTCCATGCGGGTCGGCAACAGCCATGATGTCCAGGCGATTCTCGAGATGGTCGGGAGTAGCCACCGTCTGGCCAATGTACGGATATTTCATCCTGACGGCACCATTCTCAAATCGGCCAGGCCCGAAGAGATCGGCCGGCAGTTGCGCGGCATGGATCTGATCCTGTTCCAGAACCATCGCAGCGAGGCGGTGTTCCGCGTCGATGGCCAGGACGTCCTCGGCATGGTCAAGCCGATCGTTTCCGACGAGCGCTGCTTTCTGTGCCACGGCCCCGGCAATAAGGTCGTCGGGGTCCTCGACCTCAACTTCAATCTCGATGAGATGACCGCGCAGATCTGGGAGTCTTACCAGTTCTTCATGCTGCACATGGTGGTGTTGATCATCATCCTCTCCGCAGGCACCTCGTTCATCCTGTTTCGTTTCGTCAAGCGTCCCATCGAAGCCATGGCCAAGACCATGTCGCAGGTCGAAGCTGGCGACCTTTCGGTCAGGATCGAGGCCAAGTATGCCGATGAAATGGGCAGCCTGATTCACAGCTTCAACTCGATGGTTGATCGCCTGGAAACCACCAAGCGCGAACTGGAGAAGTACCATTACCAGCAGATGGAGCGGGCCGACCGCCTGGCTTCGATCGGTGAAATGGCCACCGGCATTGCCCACGAGATTAAAAATCCGCTGGCTGGCATCAGCGGCGCGATCTCGGTACTGGCGGATGATTTCGAAGCCGACGATCCGCGCAAGGAGGTGATCGGCCAGGTGCTCGACCAGATCGCCCGGCTCAACAAGACTGCGACCGACCTGCTCTATTTTGGCAAGCCGGGCAAGCCGGAATTCACCTTCGTCGACATTAATGCCCTGGTCAAGGACACGCTGTTTTTTATCGCCCAGCATCCCGAGGCGCGTAATATCCACCGGGTCAAGGAACTGACCCGTGATCTGCCGCCGGCCTGGGCCGATGCCAAGCAGATTCAGCAGGTGCTGTTTAATATTATTATTAATGCCATCCAGGCGATGGAAGAGGGGGGAACCCTCTCGGTGATGACCGAGCTGGTCAGTCGTGATGAACGCGATTTTCTCCGCATTCAGGTCCAGGATACCGGCACGGGGATACCGGCTGAACAACTGGGCAAGATCTTTGCCCCGTTCCATACCACGAAAAACCAGGGCACCGGACTCGGTCTGCCGATCTGTCGCCAGCTGATCGATCAGCATGGCGGGCGTATCGAGGTTGACAGCCGGCTCGGAGATGGCACCCTGTTTACTATTGAACTTCCGGCCCAGAAGGGGCTCGAAACTAACCTGAGTGAGGTCTAAAAGTGGCGAAACCGAAAATACTGATCGTGGATGACGAACAGCTGATCCGCTGGTCGCTGGAAAAGCATCTGCAGAAGCAGGGCTATGAGGTGGTGACCGCCGGATCTGGGGAAGATGCCCTGAAACTGGCCAAGGAGGAATCGCCGGATTTGATGCTGCTCGATATCCAACTGCCCGGAATGAACGGCATCGAAGTGCTGGAGAAGGTCAAGGAGTTCGAGGAGGAGGTCATCGTCATCATGGTCACCGCGCTCGGCGTCCTCGAAACCGCGGTCAAGGCGATGCGGCTTGGTGCCTTCGATTACATCAACAAACCATTCAACCTTGACGAGCTGTCGATTATCGTCAAAAAAGCCCTCGAGACCCGCGAACTGCGCCGCGAAGTGGCGCACCTTCGTTCCGAACAGACCAATAAATACGGAATCGACAACATCATCGGTGACAGCAAACACATGGGGGCGGTCAAGGAGATGATCCGCAAGATCGCCCAGAGCGACGCCAGTACCGTGCTGATTCAGGGGGAGAGCGGCACCGGTAAGGAACTGGTCGCCAAGGCGATTCACTACGAAAGTGCCCGGGCCGACAAGCCGTTCATGGCGATCAACTGTGCCGCCATGCCCGAGACCCTGCTCGAAAGCGAACTGATGGGGCATGAAAAGGGCTCGTTTACCGATGCCAAGACCCAGAAAAAGGGTCTGTTCGAAATCGCTGATGGCGGCACTATATTTCTTGACGAGATTGGCGACATGGATCTCGGTATGCAGGCCAAGCTGCTCCGGGTTCTCGAGGAGCGTAGTTTCCGGCGCGTCGGGGGGACCCGAGATATCGCGGTCGATGTGCGGATCGTCTCGGCAACCAACAAGGACCTGCTCAAGGCGATCGAGGAAAAAGAATTTCGCAACGACCTCTACTACCGGATCCAGGTTATTCCGATTTACCTCCCGCCGCTGCGTGAGCGCAAGGAAGATATCCTCTCCCTGGCCGGGCATTTCATCCAGTATTACAACAAGGAGTTCGGTAAAACCGTCAAGGGCGTCTCGAAAATGGCTGAGAAATTTCTGGTGGAATATTCCTGGCCCGGCAATACCCGTGAGGTCAAGAATGTCATTGAGCGGGCCATCATTCTTGAATCGGACGAGACCCTGTTGCTCGAACATCTACCGCTGGAGATTGTCAATAAGACCGGTGGCGCTGCTTCCGGCCCGGTCGGCTTCCGTTTGCCCCCGGAAGGGATCGATATCGAGGACGTGGAAAGAGAGTTGATTCGCCAGGCCCTGGAAATATCCGAGGGTAACCAATCGAAAGCCGCGAAAAAGCTGAGCCTCGGCATTGATGCCTTCCGTTACCGAATGAAAAAGTTCGGATTCCTGTAGGGCCCGCTAAAATAACGCTCCAGCGCAAAATTGATGATGATTTTCGGGCAATCCCTCAACTCTAAGTAGGGGATTGCCTTTTTTGTTCGTACGCGGTGTGCACCGGCCAATATGTGCTGGAGAGTAAAAGCGCTAGGTTAGGAAGATGCTTGGTGGGATTCTGATTGCGACTGATGGGCGAGTCGGCTCGTCTGCCGGCGAGTCCGCCGCTGGTACGGGCTAGGTAGTCTGTAATGGCCCTCCTGCAGGGATGTTTTCCGGGTCGGAAGCTTCGGCACAAGGTCGTCAGCCCGGAAAAAGCGAGAGCTGCGGCTCACCATCAAAGGCTGAGAAAATCGGCGGCGCCGGCGATTTCGGGTCGCCGCCGAGCAGTCAGTTGAGAAACCGGGAGGGACAAATAGGCGGTTTTCATGGCTTCGCCACTGATTTTGTGGCAGCTGAATAAGCGCAGCCCCAACATGCCAGAAGGAAGCTTGCCTGACAGGTGGGAGATGCTAAGATAAACGGAATTTAACCCAAGGAGCATTTATGACCAACAGCAAGCTCGCATTCAATGACCATGGCCAGGGACCGGTGGTCCTGCTAATCCACGGATTCCCGCTTTGCCGCAAGATGTGGCAGCCGCAGATTGGGCCACTGGTTGCGGCCGGTTATCGGGTGGTGACTCCCGATCTGCGTGGTTATGGAGACTCCGCGCCGGAGCGATTCCCGCTGCGCATGGAGGATTACGCCGCTGACCTGGTCGCGCTGCTTGATGAGCTTGCTATCGACCGGGCGGTGATCGGCGGGTTCTCCATGGGGGGATATGTTCTGATGAGCTTGCTGGAGCGGTATCCGGAGCGGGTCAAGGCCGCGTTGTTCATGATGACTCGGGCCGCTGCCGATGATGAGGCGGGAAAGCAGCGCCGCAAGCTGCTGGCGGATGAAGCGCTTGAACTGGGACCGGAACGGGTCGCCGATGCCTTCGCCAGTCTCCTGTTTGCCCCGGGGACCGGCCCGCAGAGCCCGCTGGTGCATGAGGTTCGTCGCTGGATGTTGGCAACCGTACCAGGGAGCATGGCGGCCGGGTTGTTGGCGATGCGGGAGCGGAAGGATTACGTTGCCAGCCTGAAAAATTTCACCACGCCGGCACTGGTTATCGGTGCCGACCAGGATCTGGCGATTCCGCTCGGGCATTCGGTGCTGCTCGACAAGGGGCTACCGCACTCCGAGTTGCAGGTGGTGGCCGGCGCCGGGCACCTGGCCAACCTGGAGCAGCCGGAACGGTTCAATCGTATCCTGCTTGATTACCTTGCTCGTCTAGCCGGCTGAGAGCTGCCGGACCATCCCATCGTAGGCGAAGCCGGCAGAGACTCCCACCTGCTCGGCAAAGGTCGCAAGTCGGGACCGATACCCGCCCGGGTTAGCCACAATCTGTGCTCCGCAGTGGGTGAAGATGGCCTGGCCCACCCGTGCCTCCCGGCACCATTCAAGCTGCTGAGGAATCGGTGCATGTCCGTAGCATTGGTTGTCTTCCTGCCGGAGTAAAGAATCATCCCAGGCCGAACCGTCTCCGATATAGAGTCTGCAGCCAGCCAGGATGTCCAAACTGGGCAGGCGTGCAATATCTGGCGCATAAAGGACGCTGCCGGCCGCCGATTCGATGCGCAGCGCGACAGCTGGTGCGCGCAGTGAATGACCGATCGCGCTGGGGCGTAGCATGAGCGGGCCGAAGGATTGATTTTGTCCGCTGCTGAAGATCCTTTTTTGACTGAGGTCGGGCCGGTCAATGCTGGCCCAGGTGGCCGCCGTCGCGAAGATCGGGCACTCGAGCTCCGGGCCGATGCCCCCGGCGTGGTCGTCGTGGGCGTGGGTCAGGATGATGGCGTCCGGCTGAAACGCAAGGACGTCGCTGTCCCAGTCGCTGCCGCAATCGAGCATGAGCCGCAGTCCGCCGGTTTCAACCAGCAAGGCGCTGTGCCGCTGGTGCTCTGGGGAAGAGCTCTGGTGGTTGCCGCGTCTACCGAGAAATGTCAGCTTCATAGCAGCTCCAGTGTGTGAAGGTTGCCAATATCATAACTTGCCGCCGCGTGGTTTGAAACCGCAAACGGTCTGCCCTTGGTACGACCGGTCATTTGCCGGGACGGCAGCAGCAACTGGAATCGACTCGACCAGGATTGGCAACTCGGGTATGATTCTGTGCATGAAATACCTTCTGCTGAGCCTGTTTCTATTGACCTTCGGCTGTCGCCTGCTGCTCAGACAACTCAACCTGAGCCACCTGAAGAGATTCGGCACTCAAGTCCCCCCGGGCTTTGCCGGTCAGGTCGATCAGCAACAGCTCAACCGGGCGGTTGCCTACACGGTCGCCCAGAATCGCCTTGGTCTTTGGTCGGCGTTGATCGGCGAACTGGTGCTACTCTGGTTTTTGTTCGCCAGCGGACTGGGGTGGTATGACCGGACCGTCACTGGTTTTTCCCAGAGTTTTATTCTGCAGGGCGTGGGATTTTTCTTGCTGCTCGGGTTGGCCCTGAGCCTGCTGGAGCTGCCATTCAGCCTGATCCGGACCTTCCGCATCGAGGAGCGATTCGGCTTCAATACCAGCAGTTTG
>Ga0102953_1000954_pt1 | contig 18904 bp, 10 predicted proteins | sample SalPon2A_C_D2_MG_FD_78509 | JGI IMG/M metagenome (GOLD analysis project Ga0102953, IMG submission 78509) | Soil microbial communities from South San Francisco under conditions of wetland restoration - Salt Pond MetaG R2A_C_D2_MG | ecosystem: Environmental > Terrestrial > Soil > Wetlands | place... | reverse complement strand
TGATGCAAAACTATCCTAACCCGTTCAACCCATCAACGGTCATTCGCTACTCGTTGCCCGAACGGACCAATGTGACCCTAACAGTCTATAACCTTCTGGGCGTTAAAGTAGCCACGCTTGTAAACGGGATTCAGCAAGCCGGCTCCCACTCGGTTCAATTCAACCCGGGAAACGAAGGTCTGGCAACCGGGGTATACTTCTACCGGCTCGCAACAAATAACTTTTCCGAGACGAAGAAGTTTGTTTATATGAAGTGAGTTGCCACGGAGACGCGGGAAAAAGCAGGAAACGGTTAAATAATGCAATTCGTCAAAAATCGGATATTCTGTAGTATGGGTATAAAACAATCAAATAAAATCATTTCCCGGGATAAACAAATTCCTGAAGGAACACCGGTTTTTAAGAGGACGAGAGGACCGGTAGTAACGCTCTGGGATTATTTAAAGGCCAGTGATACTTTAGTAGATTTTCCGGAAGATTTCCCATCCGTTGATCGTAAACAGGTGATTGCTCTTATCGATCGAGCACAAAAAGGAGTGGCTTATACCAAATGATCCGGGTACTTCTTGACGAATGTCTGCCTGTTAAGCTTAAGTATGGATTTCGGAAGAAAGATCCGGACTTTCTGGTGTCAACGGTCATTGACCAAAAGTGGACTGGACTAAAAAATGGCACGTTGCTCTCAAGGGATCAGAAAGAGTTCGACGTATTTAAGGTCAGTTCGAAATAGTAAAATGTTCGGGATTAGGTTGAATTTCACGGTTTCAAGGCACTCGAAAATGGTTTCAGGGCCGTTATACCTCACCCCAACCTCCCGCCCCGATGCCTCGGGGTCGGGACAAGCATATCTCTATATGCATGGAGAGGGGCTATTTTGATTTTTTGTCCGCGAGAATCCGCGTCATCGGTGTTGTCCGTGTTCGATTCTTATTGCCATCGATTCATATCTCGAATTCACGTTACTTATCACGATCGATCAAAACCTCGCTTACCAACAAGATCTTTCAAAATATGTAATAGCGGTGATTGCCATGAAAGCAAAGTTGATCGATGTAAAGATCTTTTGGAACATATTGGACCTGTTTGCGAAGCGATCAAGTCAGTTGATAATGGTCACTTTTACACAATTGCCCTTTGGAAAAAATACAAAAGTGACAAAGTTTTCGAACTAAGCTCTTACAAAATCCAACCTCAAGCCTAATTCCTGTCATACAACTTCAAGGTAACCGAGTCTACCTTTTTCCCATCAACCTTTGCTGTCCAGGTTACGTTTTGCCATTCGGATTTGTTGAGGTGAGCAGCGACGAGACGTATGCGCACCGGGTAATCATCGTGAGCGGCAACACGGAAGACACTGACCGGCATGGGATGGTGTGCGTATTGTGACGAGCTGCTGTCGATGGACCAGCCTTTTGGGAATTCGGTTTGCAGATGAAAGGTCACCGCTTTACCTGTATTGTTGTGAAGTATAAGATGAACCGGGAAATCCTGTCCCCCGCCCACGCCTATTTCAGGAGCGAGCAGATTGGTCAGATTGTCGAGATTATGGGCAGGATAGAACTTCTGATAAAAGGCCCAGGGCCCACCCAATTCGATCGAAAAGTCGGGTGGATTCTTAGGTGCACGGTATCCGCGAACAGGCGCAAACGGAATAGGCCCGGGAACGACGTTCTGGAATATATCTCCCGTAACAGAGCCACCAACGAGCGATTTGCCCAGGATAAACGGCAACGGTTGTTCATAAAACCCGAGTTTTCCTGTTTTGAGGGCTCTCTCCGGGGCATCCCCATATTGTGTTTTGTGAAAGGAAATTTCAATGGCAGCCAGTTTTCCGTACGAGACATGTTGCGAGGGGGAGATAGCGGTCATCGAGTACTCCGGGCCCTTCCCTTTCACGAATCCAAGCTGGGTAGCATCGGTGAAATAGTACAGCTTCTCAGGCTGCCATGTATGCAATCCCTCCATGTGATTGTTGAACCATAACCGGTCTTCGGGCGCGGCCACCTGCTCCGGAAACGCTGTTGGATTGCCGGCGAGATCAAACGCTTCGGAGGTGATGACTCCGGAGGCCTGGTGATCCTCATGGTTTTCACCGACCACGACATCCGGCAGCATGGTAATAACAACCTCCGGACGTGTCAGCCTGATAAAACGCACCAGTTGTCCAAGAATTTTGCCATGGTTCCACGTTTCGAGGGATCGCAGTACGTCCATGTTGTCACCAGCCGGCGCCGGGGTATCGGGGGCACGGAGAAACCATACATTATGAATCCCAATGGAGGCAACCGCCTGCCGGGCTTCCATCTCACGGATATCCGCAAGCGACTGGTCCTGTTCATAACCGACGAGGTTCTGACCGCCGTTTCCGCGCGTTGCGAAAACCATGGCAACCCGCTTGTGTTCATCAAGTACGGCTTTGGCCAGGTAGCCGGCAATCATCGACTCGTCATCCGGGTGAGCTACAACAACAAGGATATCTGCCTTGAACCGGGGATCAGGTTTGGGATTTGCATTGTTTTGCTGTGCATTGGCGGCCTGAGTAAGAGCAATCATCGCAATCAACACAGCAAGGGCAATATGATGAGAGAAGCGTTTCATATGGATCTCCTTTATTAGCACTAAGTGACACACTCCAACTAATTAAAACAAAATTAAACGGAATATTAAACAGCAGTTCCTATATCCCAGGTTAAAACCTTTCAATTTTACCAGCATGGAATGGCCTCGTCCTTTAGTGCGGGTGAAATGGAAGGATGCCATCGCAAGGGATGGCATCCATTTTCTATCTAATTTCGTGAATAGTCATAGGTGGAGTCAAAACCCGCGTATCTTTTTCAACAACAAGATCGTTAGGCAATGTAAATGTTGCCGTTTGACGAATATCGTTGGATGCGGCACCTATTTTCACCGTGTATTCACCGGCTTCATCGATCCACGCACTTTTAGCCGTGTCGTATGAGGACAAATCGCCCGGTTTAATTGTAAATGAAATCGTCTGGGTTTCACCGGGACGCAACAGGCGCGTCTTGGCAAAGGCACGCAACTCTTCGGACGGTTTTCTCAGCTCTTTGTCCGGAGCGCTGATATAAAGTTGAACTGCTTCTTTACCGGCCACTTTACCGCTGTTGGTAACATCGACGGTGGCGGTGACGGAACCGTTGAAATGCGATGAACTCAATTTCAGATTATCGAATGTAAAGGTCGTATAGGAAAGCCCGTAACCGAAATCATAAGCCGGCCTTACATGAAATGTGTTGAAGTACCGATAACCGACATAGATGCCTTCCCTGTAGATCACTTGCTTCGGGTTATCTTTGGGCGTTCCCGGGAAGTTATTGGAAGAAGGTTCGTCCGAATATTTCATCGGGAATGTGGTTGCCAGGTGTCCGGATGGATCCACTTTTCCGCTTAAGATATCGGCTATGGCGTTACCAGCCTCTTCGCCCGGCTCCCAGGCCAGCAGAATAGCATCCACCTCATGCCTCCAGCTGGCTACATCCATAACGCCGCCGGTATTCAGCACAACCACCACTTTCTTTCCCTTGGCATGGAATGCATTAGCTACATTGCGAATCATAGCTTTTTCGTTACCGGAAAGATAGAAGTCGTCTTTCAGCTTACGGTCGGCACCTTCACCGGCAATCCGGCCGATGGTGATGATGGCTTCATCGTTGGTCGCAGCCTCTTTTTCGGCCAGAGTACGATCAACGGTCAACTGGGGAATTGGCGGCAGACTCATAAAGAAAAATCTCCGTACCGGCTGTTTCGCTTTTTCCGCTTTCAGGTAATCTTCATAAGACGTCTGGAGCGACGCATCTACCGTATAACCGGCGTTTGAAAGTCCCTGATTCAGGTTTATAACGAAAGGTTTGTTAACATTACCGCTTCCGGTTCCGTTGGCGATTGTGTTATACGATGTGTTACCGAACAATGCGATACGGTGTGCATTGGTCAACGGAAGCGCATTGTCGTCATTTTTCAGAAGCACCATACCCTGAGTCGCAGCCTCACGTGACACCTGGGCGTCTTTCTTAAGATCGGGATGATCCGAATAGTGATAATGTTTGAATGAAGGGGACTTGAGAATAATATTCAGGATTCCTTCCACATTTTCGTCCAATACCTTTTCACTTAGCTTACCGCTTTTAACCGCCGCGACAATATCATCCATTTGTCTGACACTTCCAGGCATCAGTAGATTGTTACCTGCATCCATCTGGGCAATGGGATCATCCCCTCCTCCCCAGTCGGTCATTACAAATCCCCTAAAGCCCCATTCGTTACGAAGCACGGTCGTCACCAGATCGTGTCGTTGTGAGGTATAGGTACCGTTTACTTTGTTGTACGAGGTCATCACAGTCCAGGGGTGTGATTGTTTTATAGCGATTTCGAACCCTTTAAGGTAGATTTCACGTAATGCCCGTTCAGTGATCAGTTCGTTGATCGAGTTACGGTTCGCTTCCTGGTTATTTGCGTCAAAATGTTTGAGTGATGTTCCGACACCATTCGACTGGATACCGTTGATAACGGCCCCGGCCATTTCGCCGGCAACAAGAGGATCTTCCGAATAGTATTCGAAATTACGGCCGTTCAACGGATTCCGGTGAATATTCATCGCCGGAGCCAGAATGATGTCGATGCCAAAATCATGTACTTCCCTGCCAAAAGCGACTCCTGCATTATGTACGACGCTGGTATCAAAGGTTGAAGCCAGCAATGTGGCTACAGGAAAACCGGTTGCGTAGTAGGTCCGGCTGCTGTCATGGTCACGTATGGGAGGGATGCGGACACCTGCAGGACCATCGGAAACCGTTATGGACGGAATACCTAACCGCGGAATCGGATGGGTTCTTCCGGCGGCACCGGGAACCTTCTCCGGATATTTTGCGGCATCAGGATCCTGCTTCATGTGCCTGAAACGCTCTGGAACCTTGACTCCCTTGGGTATGTGAAATACACGGCCCAAACCTACAACCATCTGCGCTTTTTCATGTAAGGTCATGGCCTGAACCACTTTTTTTACAGGATCCTTGCCCAATTGCGGTGCCTGCTGTGCGAACACCATAACCGGCACTGCCGACAATAACAATAAAACTGTGCCGGTGGCTGCTTTGTAAAACCTTCTCATAGACACTCCTTCTTATTAAGTATTAATTGATCATTGATATATGTTATTGATGCCAATAAATGTCGCCGGCAGCAGCCCGGAAAACTTACACTGGCCACCTTTCCGGGAGCTGGACGTTCTGCTGGTTAATTGGTGATGTCGATCTTTTGCGAGAGCCGGACATTATGCTCGGAGGAACCGACATAAATCATACGGGTTCCCTTGGCGGTCGTCCATCCCTCACCGGCTTCCCAATACTGAAGCTGCCGGTGCGGAACCTGCATTTTCACACTGACGGTCTGTCCTGCCGGAACAGAAACACGATCATAGGCAGCCAGTGCCTTCAGTGCGAATGGCACTTCTTTGGGTGGACTGTCGGGTAACCCCAGGTAAACCTGTGGCACTTCATCGCCGGACATTTTGCCTGTGTTTGTGATATCGAAACTTATCGCCAGATCACCATCATTTTTTTGCATCACCGAGAGATTGGAATAACGGAACGTTGTGTATGAGAGTCCGTAGCCAAATGGGTACAAGGGAGTCTCGTTATTCTTGTCATAGAAGCGATATCCCACAAAAATTCCTTCCGAATAAGTGGTGGTACAACCGGCTGAAGACATCGGTCCGCCGCTTGCTTTCTTGCAAAGTGTACCTGTGCTGTCGACACCAATCGAGGTGCGTTCAGGATGTAACTTGGGCTGGTTAGCCGGTCCCTGATCGAGCCTGGCGGGCCAGGTAAACGGAAGGCGTCCGGCCGGGTTTACTTTGCCAAGAAGGACGCTTGCTGTCGCGTAACCGCCCTCATCGCCCGGATACCACATCTCCAATACGGCCTTGACCTTGTTCAGCCACGGCATAGCCAGCGGATTGCTGTTATTAAGCACAACAATGGTGTTCGGATTGGCATCTGCGACAGCATTGATAAGAGAGTCCTGGCTATCCGGCAGCGGCCTGGACAAATCGGTAGTGCTCCACGCAAAAACGATAGCGGCCGAAGCAGACTTGGCCGCTTTTACGGCCGCTTTGAAGTTTTTTGCATCTTGTTCCGGTGTCACCCAGTTGAGGCGAACCTGAACCGGATTACCGGATACATCGGATTGTTCGACTACCGATATCGAATGGTTACCGGCGGTCAGTTTGAGATAAAATCGGTTATTATTCAATCCATCTGTCGTCGGAAGAACGCCGTTATCGCCCGGATGGACGGCGCCGTAGCGCGGTGTCATTCCAAAGAATCCGCAACCGCTGCACCCGATCTTCCTACCGTCAACACTGAGGCTGGCAGTAGCTCCCAAGCTTTGCATATTCAACCAGTAACTGCCGGTAACAGGGACACGAAGCGTGCCATCCCATTTGTAAGCAGAACCGGCGCCCAGCGCCTTGCGATTTTCACTTGTGTTATCAATCTGAGATACAACCGCGGTCTTATGGGTTTTGGTATCGGTTCTGATCAGTCCCCTCGATCCACTGTGTGAGAAAGCAGATGCCGGGATCGGCGTGCCGGTCATATCAACACCGGCTTCGTATTTTACATGTGACTTTGACTCGTGTCTAAGAACCTGGTAGGTGCCAATCTGACGAGATGCAATGCCTGCCGACTTCTCGCCGCCTCCGGCCGTTGCGATCGTCTGACCTGCACCCGGTCCGATCAATACAATCGAACGGAGGCTGTGGCTGGTGAGCGGGAGAATATCGTCCTCATTTTTGAGCAAGGTGGCGGCATCCTCACCTGTTTTCAAGACCACTTTGGCGTCAGCATCGACCGGTTCCGGTGTCACGGTGTGCTTGGACTTGCCATCAAGCAAACCAAACCGAACGTACTCATACAACACATGCCTTACCGCTATGTCGATGGCTGATTCCGTTATCGTGCCATTAGCCAGGGCTTTTTTCATGGCTGCCCGTGTGAAATAAGAATGCAGAAACCCAAAGGTAATCCCGCCGGGCATTTCCATATCCAGGCCGGCATTGAAGAATGTTGTTCCATGATTGGCACCCCAGTCGGAGTCAACCCATCCCTTGAACCCCAGTTCATTACGCAGGATATCGATGAGATTGTGCGCATTATTGGATGCATAGTAGCCATTGACCATATTGTACGAGCTCATCATTGAGGCAACTCCGGCATCGACGGCATCGGTGAACGGCTGGAGATAAATCTCATGTAATGCGCGTTCCCCCACATTTACGTTGTTGCCGCCGTCATAGGCAATGTAATGTTTCACCTGAGCCATCACACCCTGACTTTGAATACCCTTGATTTCAGCCGCACCGGTCTCACCGGTCAACAACGGATCTTCCCCAAAGGTGTTAAAAGCGCGTTCCCACGTCGGGTCGCGGTCAATATTCACAAACGGTTCCAGGACCACATCCTGCCCGAGTGCCCTGGCATCTTTGGCAATGACTACCCCATTGGAGTAAGCATCATCTTTACTGAAAGTCGCGGCCACGCCCATCGTGGCGGTCATCCCTGTTGAGTTGTGTTTGGTGGCTACGCCCGGAGGGCCATCCGTTAGCTTAAGCGATGGAATGTCAAGTCTTGGAATAGCCAGCAGGTAGCCGGCCTGGTATTGCCGGTTAGCCGCCGTATCCGTTGCACCTTCAATCAGAGTCAGTTTTTCATTGAGGGTCATTTCATTTAATATCTTGCTGACACGCTGCTGTATCTGCTGTTCTGACTGGGCATAACTGACCGATGCAGAGATTGTTACTGTGAGAATAATTACCAAAAAGAAAACGGTATTGTATAAGTTTCGCATATAAACTCCTTAAATGGCTATCGGTTTATAGTATGGCGTAACCAGTAAATGGGGATATGATAGGTCGGTGATGCTTCCGCTTGGTAAGTGGAAGCGTTTCCTTATAAAATCAATAGGATAGCCACACATTGGATTAATAACCCTTCCTTAAATATTTAAGTGCACACCAAAAGCTGTAGTAGAATACTTATAAGCCGGAATATGCTATGAAAATGCACGCATTATATATAAGAAAATTTTTTGAATTTTAAATAGCGCGGTGAAAGCACGTACCGGATCCTCTAAATTTTTTACAAATCAGAATAACTGTGTTTCCAAACGATGGGACAATTTGACACTAGCCATATTATGCCCGGCAGTTTAGGCAATAATGGCACACATCCATTCATCTAACCATTTTCCTTTGATTCTATATCCTCCGGTTAACCGGATTCTTCAAAGAGTAGGTTATTTACATTTATCATTTCAAGAATCAGTGGCCGGTTATGATAAAATTTGTAATGTTTGTTGTTGAATTATCACATCCCCGGGGAATAAAATTTTTTATGACGTTCTGTTACTCTTCCCCGAAAGAAGACATAAGTCCCTGGCACGTCTTTTAGTAGCTTATATTTTCATTGTTTATTGTTTGAAAGGCGATCATCCGGGTTAAGTCTGAGCGATTTTATTTCTCCTCCTTCGCCAGTTTTCCTCTTTTTTTGCGCGTAGTCAGATAGAGGCCGATTACAATGCGGGTATGGCCTCTGTCAACCATCAAAAAGCCAGAGGATCATGAAACGGCAATCCACTCACTTACTCAGTTTTGTAACAGTTGGAGGATTTCGATACATCATATTGATGCTTCTCTTTCTTGTTTTGCCTACTTGTAAAAAAGGCAGTAACCCGGTATCCCCAACTAACAGTGGTACCGTAAAGGATGTAAATACCTATCTGAGTAAACTTCCAGCCTGGTCGGTCTTTTCACCACCCATGGATTCCACGGCTCCCACCCCCACCGGTCAGGCGACAACAGAGCAGCCCGATACGATGAATGTGGATATGATCGATAGCTCGGGTACTGTTTACACCGAAAAGGATGTGGTTTACGGCTGCCAGGTGCAACCCTATACACTAACCAGTACTCCTGAAAAACTGGCCATGTATAGTCCGGACAGGGAAATTGTTTGGGCCGGTGCCCTTATTCAGGGTAAAAGCTATGCAAGTGGACTCGGAAGCCTGCTGCCCCTGGTGATCAATCAACGGTCGCCGATACAGGTATCCATCCCTTCGCTGGCCAACAACGACAATGCTCGTACTGTTCAGGACCCGACACAGGCAAATGTGGATCAGGCCATCGGGTCGATGATTGGCAATGCGACACAAAGTGGACTCGCAACTCCTTCTACGATCATCTTTAGGATGTCGACCTACTACAGTGAGCAGCAAGCTGCCCTTCAGATGGGATTATCTGGCAGATATCTTGGATTTCAGGCTTCCGCCAGTGGCAGTATCGACCAGACAGTGGCCGAGCATACGGTCACAGCCGAGTTTTACCAGAAGATGTACACCGTTGTAATCCAGGCTCCACAGACTCCCGGCGGGTTCTTCAGCAGTGACTTCACTAATGATAAGCTCCAGGAGCAGATCAGCTTGGGAAGGATCGGCCCGGACAACCTGCCGGTTTACGTCTCAAACATCGTCTACGGACGCATGATGATGTTCTCACTGACTTCGACAGCCAGCGTCTCCGACATCCGGGCAACCATGCAGGCCGGTTATAAGTCAATCGGGGGAAGCGTCAGCGGCAGCCTTAAGGCAAAACAGAAAGCCATCTTACAAAATGCCAAAATTGCAGTCACCTCGATCGGCGGAGATGCGGATGCCACCATAAAGATGATCCGGTCGGGAGACTGGTCGCAATATTTTACTGATAACGCCCCGCTTTCGAGCGCGGCCCCGTTATCTTATACATTCAGGAACCTTGGAGATAACAGTATCGCGAAGGTATCGGAGACGACCAGTTACAACGTACGCACCTGTACCGCAAGGCAGGCAACGCCCGGTACGTTCGATCTAAAGACCGCTCAGGATCTCGGGATGCCAATCCCAACACCGGTTACGATTCATCTGGCTGATGTGAGCGGAGATGGCAAAAAGGACCTGATCTGGAACCACCTGGGCACCACTAACGATATCGCTATAGCCCTTTCAAATGGAGATGGCACGTTTGCCGCACCTCAGGTCGTGACCAATACCCTTTCTGCACCGGAAGGTTGGGGCAAATACAAGCTGCTGACCGGTGATTTCAATGGTGATGGAAAGGCAGATCTTCTTTGGAATTACGACGGTGTTCAGAACCGTACGTTTGTTGCCCTGTCAACCGGTGGCGGCTCCTTTAAATTTCTCCCTGCTCAAGTGCATCCTGCAAGTAATTGGGGGGAACACTATACCCGTCTTATTGGGGACCTAAATGGAGACGGATATGATGATATCGTATGGAACTATCCTGGTACGAGTAATCGAACATACGTCGGATTTTCAAATGGTGATGGAACTTTTGACATGCCCTCGGCATATCAGGATCAGCCCAATAACGGCTGGGGAGGATATTCGGTCCATCTGGGAGATGTGAATAGTGACGGCAAGATGGATATCATATGGAACGAGCTGAGCGCGAGTAATAACATTACCTATGTTGGATTGTTTAACAGCACAACACCAAGCAAATATTTCACTTTCCTTTCATCACAAGCGCGCAATCAAACTGGATGGGATCCATACATCATGTTAACCGGTAATGTAGACGGGAACAATGGGATGGACCTTGTTTTCACGAAAAGTGAAGATCCCGGCCATAATGGTCCCATTCCGATTCATCGTAATATTTCAAGTGGAAACGGGCAGTTTACATTTCCCGGTGTACAATTCACTGCCATCGAAAAAAATAATGGGACGGATGTCGTAAGAATGGGAGATGTTAATGGAGACGGCCGCGACGACATCATTTACTACAATCCAAAAACGGACTCCACCTATGTCGGACTTGGATCGGCCGACGGCACTTTTGACTTCAGCCGTTTGCCTCAGGGAAGACCGCAAATCGTCGACGACTGGTCGCAGTTCCATGTACTGGTGGGTGATATCACCGGTGATAAACGTGCCGATATCCTATGGAATGACGGTTCAGCGAGGAACCGCGTGTATGTGGGCATTGCCCGCGCAAACAGTCAATGATTCTTAATCCAACTTTGTATTCCGCTGCACAATAGCGGCAGGAGGCCTGCAGTCGGCGGATACGAAGTCATGGTCAAGCACCCAGGGTCTCCCGGAAATATGGGTTCCGGGATGTGCCCCGGGTTGCTTTTTGTCGTGCATGATCCCTGGTAAAAGTGCCATCTTGACTTGATTGCCCAGGTGGCATTTTTTCGTGTGGATTAGGATCACTGCCGATTTATACGAGATTGCCACGTCGCCCTAAAGGGACTCCTCGCAATGACAAGCAGTAGTGTCATTGCAGAGGAGCGAAGTGAAACGAGTGACGTGACCCCGATGGATCGGGGTCTACATCCAGCAACTATTATTCCACACACCACCCAATCGCAAACATACTTCTTCTGTAAGGATCATGCCCTGGCCGTATCTCATTTATATGACATCAAGAGAACAAACCCAGGACTCAATGCCTTATACTTACTACGTTTACATCCTGACAAACGAATGAAACACCGTCCTTTATACTGGTATGACAAACGATTTAATCAGAAGAGTCGAAGAGCACAAATCACATCTTATCAAAGGCTTCACAAAACGGTACAACGTAAACAAATTGGTGTATTATGAAACATATCCAGATGTTCAGGATGCTATTGCACGTGAAAAACAGATTAAGTCCGGAAATAGAAAACGTAAAATTGCACTTATAGAATCGGTTAATCCGGAGTGGAGGGACTTGGCTGAAGAGTTGATTTAGACCTGTTGACAATCATTGCCGGATTACACGAGATTGCCACGTCGCTTGCTTCGCTGCGCTCCTCGCAATACTTAAACTGAGTCCTCGGGTATCATCCAACCCGAATGCAACTCAACGGTACATGACAAAAGACACCGCGGCAATCTCGTTCATCCTGGCAACGATCCCGAAATGAGCCATAACAACACAATCCCATCCTATTTTCTATACTCATCGGCTTTTGCTAGTTGCCCTATCGCCCGGTAATAGGCAACCAAGCGCTCTCTTGCTCCCCTGGTTAGACGGTAGTTCTTACCCTTCTTTTCAAGCAATATCCGGTAACCTTCCGTAAGAAGAGGCTCTGCTTCTTTTGCATGGCCGGTTCGGAACAGACATTCTCCAAGCAGGGATTTTCCATCGGCCATTCTCCAGGAGTCTTTGGGCATCGATTTCTCCTGATGTGCAAGAACGTCACGCAAAAGCTTCATTGCTTCATCATATTGTCCCTTTTTAATAAGGACTCGTCCAAGTTCACCCTTGGCTATTTCCGTTTCCGGATTGTCGTTACCCTCCGACTTTCGGTACACTGAAATGGAGTAGCGCAGAAACCGTTCCGCCTCGTTGACTTTTCCCTCCGCGCCCAGGGCAATGCCGATTGACTGGTAATCCATTGCTACATAGGGATGGATATTTCCAAATGCAATCGTATCGATACGAAGAGCACCCCTGAACATTTCTTCGGCATCTTTGTTACGATACAGATCCAGCAGAACGGCCCCGATATTGTTCAGGCTGTTTGCAACAAGATCATTATTCTCCCCGTAAATTTTCCTGTTAAGTACAAGGGATTTTTTATCATACTTGAGAGCGGCTTTATAATCTCCCTGGTCGTCATACAAATTAGCCATATTATTATAACACATGGCAACATAGGGATGATTCGGGCCATAAGCCTTCAGGAAAATATCCATGGCATCTTTCTGGTATTTCTCCGCTTCTGCGTATCGTTCCCTGTTTTTCAAAAAAGTGGAATAGTTGTTCAATTGGAGGGCTGTATTCGGATGATTATCACCATACAACCGTTTTGTGATTTTTATGCTTTCGCGGAACAAGGAGTCGGCTTCGCTATACCTGGCCATCTTTGTAAGCGTTGTAGCAAGATTGCCCAAATCGGTCGAAATTATCTCTCGATTAGAATCGGGATGATTCATGTAGTAATCCAGCCCCTGTTTTATAAAAGTCGCTGAAAGATCATATTCCCCCTTACTGTAGTAAACCAGGCCAAGATCGTTTTTAATTTGAGCCACATATTTACCTTGCTCCGTTTCGGAAGAGCGTTGATATATAGCCAGGGCTTGCTGATAATACTTTTGTGAGAGATTGTAATGACCTGTCTTGTACTTAAGAAGTCCGAGGGACACCAGCACTTCCCCTGTTAATGTATCATTTTCACCTACCTCATTCCTGCGGAGTAGCAAGGCACGGGACAGAACAGAATCCGCCCTGGGATATGCTCCAATACCAATGCTTGCCCGGCCGATATTATAAAGACTGGTAGCTAAATCAGAATTTTCGTCCTTTTCGACCTTCCGTCGTATATCCAATGCCCTGGAGAACATGGTATCTGCTTTGTTATACCTCCAGAGGTTCAGATACACATTGCCCAACACGTCAAACATTCTTGCCTGAACTTGTGGTTGCCCCGCAAGCTTCCTATTTATCTGTTTGGCACCTCTGTCAAGCAACTCTCTTGCAGTAAGTGTGTCTCCATTCGTTACGGCCGGATCAGCAACTTCAAACAGGCTTTGCAGGAAACCAGCCACTTCCCTGGATGTTGCCGCTTCTTGCCTGGCGTGGTCCCGCTCCGCACTGGCAACCCGGTACTGCCATGCAAAAGCTATGACGCCCATAACCAACGATAGCATCACTAAACCCGTTGCAACGACGGCCGTTCGATGTCGATTTACAAATTTTTTGAGCAAATATCCTCTGGATTCCGGTTGTGCGAATACCGGCAGATCGGTCAGGTATCTTCGAATATCCTCTGAAAACTGCTCCGTCGTTGTATACCGTCGATCGGGTTCCAGCCTGAGAGCTTTCATGCAGATCATGTCAAGGTCGCCGCAAATAAGATTTCGCCGCTGAGGATCCGTACATGCCTGGCTGGGCCGGGGTGGATCACCAGCCAAAATGAGTTGTTCAAACTCCTTTGAAGTAAGGTTATCCGGCTGAAAGGGTAAATGACCGGACAGTAATTCATACAACACAACACCGAGTGAATAGATATCTGATGCTGTAGTTACAGGTTCACCGGTCAACTGCTCCGGACTTGCATAGGCACGTGTCATGGGCCTTATTCCTTCCTGTGTCAGGAAGGGATTCGCATCGTCATCATCGAGTAATCGTGCAATACCAAAGTCAAGCAGTCTTACTTGTGGTGATCCATTTTCCACGCTGACCAGAATATTGGCCGGCTTCAGATCGCGATGTACCACCAGGTTGCGATGGGCATATTGCACGGCTTCGGCTATCCTTTGGAATAACCTTAGCCTCTCCTCCACCGACAAATTAAGACGGGAACAGAATGCGTCAATCGGCTCCCCCTTTACATATTCCATTGCAAACCAGGGCATTCCGTCATCAGTGAGCCCCCCATCGATCAGACGCGCAATATCCGGATGCTGCAACCGGGCCAGGATACTGCGTTCGTTCTCAAAGCGATGCAGGATCTGCCCGGAACTCATCCCCTGCTTAATCAGTTTCAGAGCCACTTTTTGTTTAAAACCGCCACTCACCCTCCTGCCCAGGTATACATTTCCCATCCCTCCTGATCCAATCTGGTGATCAATCTCAAAGGGACCAATCCGTATGCCATCCATCGACAGCAGTTCGGAAATATCCAATGAATCAATGGTGAACCCGTCCAATAAACCTGAGGGTTCGGCATCCGCCGCCAGCAGTGAACTCAGCTCGTTATATAAATCAGTATCTGTCTCAAATATTTGATTTAAACGCGTCTCTCTTGAGTTATGATCAAGCTCGACAACCTCTTTAAAAAGTGTTTGTATCTGATTCCAGCGATCCGGATTCATAGCGTTTTATTCAGCATGAAACAATCATAAAACCAGCGATGTTTATCTTGCACAAAATCGCAGAAGGGCGAAAAAACCGTCACTCCGACTTCCTTTCACTCATTTCCCTTTTAATCCACGCCCGGGCTACCCGCCAATCATACCGAACCGAATGCTCCGTGTCGTCCATCACTTTGGCAATTTCCTTATAAGTAAGTCCCCCAAAGAAACGATACTCCACAATCTTCGACTGCCGCGAATTCAACTTCTCAAGCTTGTTGAGTGCCTCATCAAGATCCAGTAACTCATTCGAGCGCGCCTGGTAAGCAGCCATCCCGTCATGAAAGGTTACCGGGATCTGATCACCACCCCGCTTGTCGGCTTTCCGCTTTCTGGCGTAACTGATCAGGATTCTACGCATAGCGATGGAAGCGATGGCCAAAAAATGAGACCTGTTGTGGAAATTAGCCCGATCCTGATCCACCATCTTCAGGTATGCTTCGTGAACAAGCGCCGTCGTCTGAAAGGTATGCCCTGGACGTGCATGCCGCAATTGCCCGCGCGCGACTTCCTGCAGATGAGTATAGACCAGCGGATAAATAGCTTCGACCTGGTTATGCTCATCTTCCCTGAGCTGGTTCAACAACAACGTAATATCCTCTGCATTCTGATTCATCCCTGGATTCTTTTTGCATTAATGCCGGCACAATCACACCCTGGTCATGATATAATATTATAGCTTTTTTCATCCATTAAATACAACAGGATGTCGTTAAGAAGCTATCATTGTCATGATAATCTTGCGCGTCCGTCTTCTTATTCGGTTCAAGGACAGGAAGAATCTGCATAAATGCCGAATCAGCGGCTTTATAATGGCCTTTATCATAAAAGTTATCGCCATTTTAAAACCTTTGGACGGCATCAATTATATTTGTAATGTTCATGGGGCAAATATGACATTTCGGTGGTGTCTAAACAATCTAACAGATTGGCAAATAGTGCAAAGCCTGAAGGCGAATAAGAGATTATAAATAAGCGGTGCTGCAATTAACAGGCTTTGACTGCTGTTGGCTATTATTCTGATTTCCCTATAATCCATGATCTAAAAGTTGCTATGGCTAAAAGATACGTACTCCTGCTTCTCGTCCTGCTTTTTTTTACTACCTGTAAAAGGAAGATGGCAGGTAACGATACATCCAACCCGCAACGGGTATCCGTACTCACTCAGCACAACGATAACAACCGGTCAGGCTTGAATGATCATGAAACAGTTCTGACGACCAATAATGTAAACGAGAAACAGTTTGGTGCCCTGTTTACGTTACCTGTTGACGATCAGATTTACGCCCAGCCCCTGGTGGTCGGCAATTTATACATCAATAATGGATTGCATAACGTGGTGTATGTTGCCACGGTCAATAACTCAGTATATGCCTATGACGGCGACACGGGGAAATTATACTGGCAAAATAATTATACGGCCCCCGGTATGCGCCCTCCCATGAACAGCGATATGACAGGAGCCTGTGGCGGCTCTTATTATGATTTCAGCGGCAACATAGGCATCGTAGGTACACCCGTGATTGATGATGCCACCAAGACCATCTACTTCGTTGCCCGCAGTACCAATGGGAGTGCCTATGTCCAGTATCTTCATGCAGTAAACATCGTTACAGGTAACGAAATGCCCGGCAGCCCTGTAAAAATAACCGCTACTTACAAAGGGACTGGGGATGGCAGCGTAAATAATGTGATCACATTCGATGCCCAGAAGCAAAACCAGCGCCAGGCTCTGACCCTTGTGAACGGGATTATATATATTACTTTTTCATCGCATTGCGATTGGGGACCTTATCATGGCTGGATACTTGGCTACAACACCTCTTCCCTCAAGCAACAAATCGTATACAATGATACTCCCGACGGATATGCCGGTGGTTTATGGGAAAGCGGAAACGGCATGGCGGTTGATGCCCAGGGTAATCTGTATGCCATATCCGGCAACGGATCGGTTAGCGATACCACCAGTTCTGCAGATCTTACAAACCTCGGGGAGACCGCTATGAAACTGAAGCCATCCGGAACGACGCTGCAAGTGATGACATATTTTACCCCCTTCAATTATAAAAAACTCAATAACTACGATCTCGATTACGGAAGTTTGGGTTCGCTGTTGATTCCCAATTCGAACTATTTCTTTACCGGCGGCAAGGATGGAAACCTTTATTTATTGAATAAAGATGACATGGGTGGATACAATGCCGGATTCAACCAGGTACAGCAAACGATCCAGTTGGGACCGAACTTCAATGAGCACTGCCAGGCCGCCTATTACAAAGGGAGTAGTAACGAATACGTGTACGTCTGGTCCGAAAATGACAAGCTGCGTGCCTTCCCTTTTGACCGCAGCAGCAACATGCTGGATCAAAGCAAGGAGATTGTTTCCAACTTCAGCGGACCTAAGGGCCAAAATGGTGCAATCTTATCGGTCTCGTCCAATGGAACACAAGACGGAACGGGTATCGTCTGGGCCGCTTACGCCGCAAGCGGTGATGCAGAACACAGTATTACAATGGGCATGTTTGCTGCTTTTGATGCAAACGATGTTTCTAAGGAGCTCTGGGATAATCACCAGAACATGAAGCGTGATTACGGAGGCTATTACGCAAAATTTGCTTCACCAACCATTGCTAACGGCCATGTCTACCTGCCCACCTTCTCCAACCAGGTGGTGGTGTACGGATTGTTACAATAATCAATCAGAAGCGCAAATTTTAACACGTGCTCTAGAAACGTCAAGCGATGGGACAAATCCGATAACAATATTGGGCTAAAGCCCGCCTTTTGTGGTTTCCTTTTTCCAGTTGGCTGAAGCCTACTGCAATAGAGACTCATTCATTTAGACTTTATTCATTGCCGTCTGCTCCAGCTAACGGAATAAAGGCGGTTTGGAGAATCTTAGAATCCCTGTTAACCCCCGGATTAATCCGGGGGTTAATGAAAAGAGAACCCCATTGAATCGTTTTCAACGATTTTTTTCTGCGTTATCTCGAACTCAGGTTGAATAGACGCCACGGCTCCCCGGCAAATTGATGTGGTCAATCAGCACAATACCATTGGTTACTACAATTCCCATCAAAATGAGGATGCTGCCCAACGCCTGGTGCTATCTTCCCCGCACCCATCTTATTAACTTCTAACGCTCCTGATCTTTCCCGGCCCCATCTTTTTCCCTACTATGGTATCATTATGATGTGGTTGGTGTTAGAAACAGACGGATGAAAGCTAAGAGAGTACTCAGCAACATATTTTCGGGGGGAATCCTGATCTGGCTTGTCCTGTCAGCGGGTTGCAGCAAGAAAACGCCCACGGGCGGAGGAGGAGGAACGCCAACAGACCACCCAACAACAATAACTATCAGCGGCGTACCAGACACGATAGCAGTAGGAGCGGTGCTGAACGGCACCGTCAAAGCAAACGACCAAGACGGCCTCGAGAAGATGACGATCAGCGCCAGCGACGGCTACAGCATAGACTACAGCCTCAACGGCAACACCGCGACCAAGAACTTCACAGACACGCTCAAGAAAGCAGGAGAGTACACGTTCGACGCGCTCGTCACAGACAACAACGGCAACACCACAAAAAAGAGCGCGAGCGTATACGCGAAACAACAACAGAACAAGAACACACCAAGCACGATAAGCTTCAGCCCCACGAGCGCGCAGAACAACAAAGAATACACCGCGACGATCACCGCACAAGACCCGGACGGCCTCAAAGAACTCATCATGGACGGGTACCTCAACAAGAAATGGGACGTGAGCGGAACAAGCGCGAAAGAGACATACACGGACAGCATCCACGTGAGCGGAGCGCTCCCGCAGACAAAGAACATCCGGGTGCGCGCGATAGACGCGAAGAACGACACGACAAGCAAAGAATACACCCTCACGATCACCAAACAACCAGACAGCCCCACACAACTCACCTGGAGCGGGAACACGAGCGTACAGGACCACACCATATACCACTTCGG
>Ga0102953_1000952_pt1 | contig 18926 bp, 17 predicted proteins | sample SalPon2A_C_D2_MG_FD_78509 | JGI IMG/M metagenome (GOLD analysis project Ga0102953, IMG submission 78509) | Soil microbial communities from South San Francisco under conditions of wetland restoration - Salt Pond MetaG R2A_C_D2_MG | ecosystem: Environmental > Terrestrial > Soil > Wetlands | place... | reverse complement strand
TCCCATTTTCTTTGGCTAATTATTGTCATGCCCCTATGAAGTGCAAATGGCAAAGTTCCCCATCAAGAGATTTCAAAGCCGGCCATTAATGGTGCGGATATTATTTATCCTTATTGATATCTTCGTGAAAAGTGGTAGTCTGTCTACCGTTTTGTGGTTAAGGACGGAGCGCGCAACAAAAAATCAGGAATTGTCTTATGCATAACAAATTAACTCAAAACAATTCATTGCCGCCACGAGAATACTCTGAGAACTTATATTCGGAAGACGAAATTGATCTTGCAGATCTTATTCGAATCTTAATCAGGCAGAAATGGGTTATTGTGGGGGTTACTGTTTTGGTTACCCTTGGGGCGTTGCTATTTGCCTACCGTCAACCGACTATCTTCCAAAGTGAAATATTCTTCAGGCCGCCAACTTCTGCAGATGTTACACTTTTAAATGCGCATTTGGGATATGCTCGTTTAGACGATAATTCTACCCAGCTAGAGCCTCTAGTCAATCTATCAATGAGCAGTGAGGAACTTTTTCAAATATTCATCAATGAACTCCGTTCGAGGCAATTGCGTAGAAAAGTTTTTAACGAGAAGTATCCTGTTAACGAAAAAGAGGTAGCGAGTGTTGACTCGGTATTTGACGGTTTTAATGAGAGAATTAAGCTCAATTTTCATGACGATACAAAAAATACAAACCCATCCAAGACAGTTTCCGTATCTTTCGAAGATAGTGATCCCCAATTGGCAGCAGACATTTTGAATGTTTTGGGCGAAAGGGCGGATCGACGGGCTGTAGAGATCGCTATGCAAGATGCCGAGGGGAAAATGAATGTCAAAAAAAAGGCTTTGAATAAAAAAAATGATACCTTGCTCGTTGCCAAACAACATGAGATTAACGATGAAATAATTCGACTCCAGGAAGCCGATACAATTAAGCGCAAGATGCTCCAAGGACAAATCGATGCCCTGCTTGCCGCAAAACAGCAAGAGATTGATGACGAAATAATCCAGCTCCAAGAAGCTGATGCAATTAAGCGCAAGACACTTCAGGAAGCGATTGCAACTGTAAAATTGCAGGCGAAAAGTAAACGGCAGGACAGAATTGCTCTCCTCGAAGAGGCTTACGGCATTGCTCATAAAGCCCAGATCAAAAATTCACTTGCTGTCAATTTAGGCGAGAAGACCTCGTTAAGTGAAAAATTAGGGAACATGCAACTGGCAATTAATTCGCTGCCGCTCTACATGTACGGTGAGACTCTGTTAAGGGCTGAAATTGACAACCTCTCCACCCGCCAGGAAGATGAACCATTTATAGCTGATTTACGCAGTTTAGAGGAGAAACTTAAACTTCTGGAAGAAAACGAAAAAATTGAGGCCCTTCAAGAACGAAAAAACCTGGAGCCTTTTATTCCAGAGGCGCGTTCTATCCAAAAGCAACTCCTTGAGCTTGATAGAAATGCAAAGATTGAAGCGCTTAAAACCCGGAAGGATCTAAAGCCTTTTATTCCAGAGATACGGGTTATTCAAAAACAGCTTGCTCTGCTTGAAGGCATCACCTTTGATCCCAATAAGATTCGTTCCGTCATTGTTGATCAGGCGGCGTATCCACCAAAATCACCAATTAAGCCACAACGAAAGAAGATTGTTGTCGTAGGTCTGGCACTCGGTCTGATACTGGGAATATTCACCGCATTTTTGATGAACTTTGTCAGAAATATGTGGCAAAAGGAAAAGGAAGCCTAATTTCTCTATTTCCTATGGCGTATTATGTGATAGATGATAACGTCATCTTGAATAAATGACAGGTTTAAGCTTTTGGGCTGGGAAACAGTTTTTCTGTGAGTAATGTTGGCTTGGATGAAAAAAGGATAAAGCAAAATATAAAAGATCAAGAGAAGTTAGGAAATGAATAATTCTACTTTAGAAGCGTAAACTACACAGCTCCTTTGGGCTTCTAACATCCTTCGATAGTCTTCATCAAACTGCGAACTCTGGGGGAAGTTGGTGATTAATTAAACAATGGTGGTTGATTCTCCCTCCATCTCCTAAACACATTGAAATTATGAGCATAAAAAATACTTTTTTTTTGAAAAATAAACGAATTCTTGTGACCGGTGCTTGCGGGACAATTGGCTCAAAACTAATTAGTCTGCTTTTGAAAAATGGGTATGAACCGAATGAGGTTATTGGTCTCGATAACAACGAGAGTAGACTGTTTTTTCTTGAACAGCAATTTCTTCATGACTCTCGGACTGTTTTTTTCCTGGCCGATATCAGAGACAGAGATAAGCTTTGCAGAAAAATGAAAGGTGTCGATGTTGTATTCCACGCTGCGGCCTTTAAACATGTTATTCTTTGCGAGCGGTCACCTTTTGAGGCGGTGCAGACAAATATTAACGGTGTTCAGAATATAATATATGCCGCTTGTGAAAATAACGTGGAAAGGGTGATTTTTACCAGTTCCGATAAAGCAGTAAATCCAACTAATGTTATGGGAACAACAAAACTGATGGGCGAACGTCTTATGACTGCAGCTAACAGCAACTTCCATGGTGATAGGCCCATTTTTGCCTCTACTCGTTTTGGTAATGTTTTAGGTTCCAATGGCTCAGTAGTGCCAATTTTTCGACAGCAAATTTCTAAAGGGGGTCCCCTCACCCTTACTCACCCTGAAATGACAAGATTTGTTATGAGTATTGAGCAGGCTGTCAGGCTAATTATTGATTCCGTCACTCTGGCCAAGGGCGGTGAAGCGTTTATTACCAAGATGCCAGTGATCCGTATAAGAGACCTTGCTGAAGTAATGATTAGTGAGCTAGCCCCGGTGTATGGGTATAAGCCAGAAGATATTGAGATTGTTGAAATTGGCACTAAGCCCGGGGAGAAGTTATACGAAGAACTTATGAGCTATGAAGAGATGCGCCGAGCTGTTGAACTACCCCGGTATTTTTCTGTCCTTCCGGCTTTCAGAGATATTTACCGGGATATTGAATATGATTATCCAGAAATATTAACAGATCAAATTTCCAATCCGTATAATTCAGCTCATGAGGAGCCGTTAAGCCAAGATGAACTGCTAAAATTTATATATAAAAATAAAATTCTTTCTTATATGGTTAGTTGATGATGCAGACGGGAACAGGAAGTTGAACAAGCTTAACTAGCTTGATGAGGGGATTGGATAATGCATGTTTTGATTTTAGGTGGCGATGGTTATCTTGGTTGGCCGACTGCGATGTATTTTTCTCAGCGCGGCTATGATGTTACAGTGGTGGATAATTATTTTCGAAGGAATAGCTGCACCGAATTGGATGTAGGTATGCTCTACCCTCTACCTTCTTTAGTGGAGCGATCCCAAATATGGTATGGTCATACTGGTAAAGAGATTAAGGTCATTATTGGTGATTTAACTGATGCAGAGTTTATGCGCTCCTTGTTTACTGGTAGATTTGAATATAGTTGGGCTCTTGACAAAAAATTTACAGGTGTTCCTGAATCTGTCGTGCATTATGCGGAGCAACCTTCTGCGCCGTATTCCCTCCTTAGCTATAGAAATGCAAATATAACTATTGCCAACAATCTGTTGGTAACTAACAACCTTATGTTTGCTGTCCGGGATTTCTCAAGGGACACTCATATCATTAAGCTTGGTACAATGGGGGAATATGGAACCCCTAATATTGATATTGAGGAAGGCTGGCTTGCAATTGAGCATAAAGGCAGAAAAGACAATTTCCTTTTTCCTCGCCAAGCTAGCTCCATTTATCATACGTCTAAGATAATGGATACTGATCTTATTTGGTTCGGGGTAAGGATGTGGGACTTGCGGGTGACAGATCTCATGCAAGGACCAGTTTACGGTATTGAGACTGAGGAGTCGCTTATAGATGATCGGCTTCGGACTATTTTTAATTATGACGAAATTTTCGGCACAATTATCAACCGATTCATTGTTCAAGCAGTTGTCGACTATCCATTGACTGTATATGGTATGGGTGGCCAAACGAGGGGGTATCTGAATATTAATGATACCCTGCAATGTGTACACTTGTCAGAAAGGGAGTCGGCCCGGAAAAGTGAGTTGAGAATTTACAATCAGATCATGGAGACTTTCAGTGTCAATGAATTAGCTGAAATGACCCAGAGAGCTGGCAGTAAGCTTGGTCTAAAAGTAAAGATCAATCATATTGAAAATCCCCGCAAAGAGGCTGAAGAGCACTATTATAACCCCACATACCAAGGGCTTTTGGATCTGGGAGTAATTCCTCATTATCTTACAGAAGAGGTGATGGGGAGAATGATGGAGCTTGTCAGTCATTTTAAGGGAGAGGTTCGTAAATCTGTAATATATCGTGGAGTAACATGGTGAGTACATAAATTTATTTTCTGAATAGCTGCTTATTATGTCAAACAATTAAGTACTGGATATCCCAAGAGGATTCGGCGTGTTGAAGAAAGAAGATTATGTTGCTAGAGTCAATGCATTTATTCGACTGTTCTGAGAAATTACCTTTTATTAAAGGGATTAAGTTGCAGGATTATCGTGAAAAAAAGAGAAGATTATTTAGTTTTTGGTTCCCCCTTGATCGGGCAGGAAGAAATTGACGAAGTTGTTGATAGCATGAAGTCCTGCTGGTTGGGCACAGGGCCCAAAGTTATTCGTTTTGAGGAATTATTTAAACATTATAAGGATATGCCACATGCTGTGGCTGTGAATTCTTGTACTGCTGCATTGCATCTATCGTTGCTCGTATCTGGTATCAACCCGGGAGATGAGGTTATCACAACGCCTCTTACCTTTTGTGCAACAATTAATGCGATTATTCATGCGGGTGGTACGCCTGTTCTTGCGGATGTTGATCCTTCAACGATGAACATTGACCCTAATGAAGTTGAAAAGAAAATATCATCAAAAACAAAAGCTATTATTCCTGTTCATTTTGCTGGTCGGCCATGTGACATGGATCGGTTATGTGAGATTTCCAGGATAAATAATCTGATAATGGTAGAAGATTGTGCTCATGCCATTGAAACTCAGTATAGAAATGAAAACGTAGGTTCTTTTGGTGAATTTGGTTGCTTTAGTTTTTATGCAACAAAAAATATTGTTACTGGTGAAGGAGGTATGATCCTCACCAAAAGTAGTGAATACGCGGAACGTCTTAAAATTCTCGCTTTACATGGTATGAGTAGTGATGCGTGGGGACGTTTTTCCGACGAAGGTTATAAGCACTATATGGTAGTCGAAGCAGGGTTTAAATATAATATGATGGATCTTCAAGCTGCGATAGGTATTCGACAAATGGATCGGGTTAATGAAAATTGGAACCGCAGGCAGGAGGTTTGGAATATGTACAATTCAGCCTTTGAGGGACTGGCAATTGGGTTGCCGTTGGAGCCAGAGGAAAACACGAAACATGGGCTACATTTATATACAATATTGGTGGACAAAAAAAAGGTCGGTGTTTCGCGTAATGAATTCCTATCACGGATGAATGGGTGCAATATTGGTACAGGGGTGCATTATTTAAGTATTCCAGAATATCCTTTTTATCAGCAAAGGTTTGGGTGGGAACCTGAAAAATATCCGAATGCCGCTCGTATTGGACGCGAGACTGTGAGTTTGCCTTTATCTGCAAAATTGTCAGATGAAGATGTGGACGATGTAGTGCATGCTGTTAAAAAAATCATAGGGTAACTTAGTTGATTCAAATCGCGACACCAATTTCTGACTTATTTCATGATTCTGCTAACGCAAATACAATTTGCCGCTTATCTGACTGTTTGGAATGTCGCGACAGAGCTGTTAACAGCTCATTTGATCGACAAAGAATTTTTCACTCTGAGCGGCAGTTGATCCATCCTTGGGATGCTGATTTAAGTTATTTGTGGGAAATAAGAAAATCCAAGCCTGAGTTGCAATTAATTTCTTTTCATGCTGCGACTTGTTGTACTGAACCTAAAATTGAAAATGGTTTGGGGCATATATCTAAAAGCTCTGAAGTCTTGAGTGAATTTCAAATGCTTGAATGCGTAGCTGATAATATGGCTAAGATAAGGTCGGTTTGGGGGGATGGAGTAGTAATTGCGGTTGAGAATAATAATTATTTTCCTACGCCTGCCTATAACATCGTAACAGATCCCTCTTTTATTGCCAAAGTGATAGCGGTTGGTGGCTTGGAGTTATTGTTTGATCAGGCCCATGCACAAATCACTGCCCATAATACCGGCATAGCCTATGAGGAATATCTGTCCGCACTACCATTAGATAAAATTGTACAGATTCATATTTGTCGACCTGAGCTTTTACCCGGTGAAATTGGTAAAGATAGCCATGAGGTTCCTTTGGATGAAGATTGGGAATGTTTCAAAGCAATGATGAGTACTGCTAAAAATCTGAAGTATGTTACGATTGAGTATTATCGGGATGTTGGTCTGCTAAAGTGCGCTTTAGAACAATGCAGGAGTATTATCAATGGGATATCTTGATGGTTTATTTAATTTAGCTAATAAAGTAATTGTCATAACTGGGGCTTACGGTCAATTAGGGCGTGTTTTTTGCCAGGCGTTTCGCGACGCAGGTAGTCGTGTAATTGGCCTTGATTGTCGCATTGGTAGTGATTCACTTCCTAATGTGAGTTATTTGGAAGTAGATATTTCGAATAAAAAAAGTGTTTCTGAATGTTTCAAGAAGGTTGTGTCTGATTATGGTCAGATAGATGTTCTTTTTAATAATGCCGGGGTGAGCACATTTGAACCTTTTGAGAATCGATCAGAAGATAAATTTGATTGGATTATGGGTGTTAATTTAAAAGGGACATTTTTTTGCATTCAGGAATATGTGAGTTTATTTGATAAATATGATTGGAGTAAAGGGGCAATTTTGAATACTGCATCACATTTTGGGGTAGTTAGTCCCGATTATCGGAACTATACGGATTGTGATCGTCGAAATCCTGAGGTTTATGGTGCAACCAAAGCCGGGGTAATTCAAATGACTCGATATTTTGCCGTGCATTTAGCAGAAAGGGGTATTCGAGTGAACGCATTGTCTCCTGGTGGGGTCTATAATCCTGAATCTCCTCAGGGTGATGATTTTATAGATAATTATGCTTTTCGTTGTCCTATGGGACGCATGGGTGATCAAGATGAGATGGTGGGAGCAGCCCTTTATCTTTGTAGCCAGGCGGCTAGTTACACCACTGGGCAGAATATTATTATTGATGGTGGGGTTACCTGCTGGTAGAGGAGTTTTTATGGTTTTGTGGAGAGATTTAAGGCGTTCAGGCTTGAATACTGATAAAAAGGTTTATGTTATTGCTGAGGCTGGCATCAATCACGGTGGAAATGTTGAGACCGCCAAACGGCTGATTGAGTCTGCGGCACGTACAGGTTGCGATGCGGTCAAGTTCCAGACATACCGCACAGAAACACGAGTGTCCAAAAGCTCACCAATTTTTGACATATTGAAGAGGTGCGAACTTCCCTTTGAAGATTTTATGAACCTTAAAGCCACCGCTGATAGTGAGGGTATTGAGTTTATGTCAACCCCTTTTGATAAAGAAAGTTCGGCGTGTTTAGAAAGTATAGGCTCTCAAATTTATAAAGTTGCGTCGGTGGATGTTGTGAATAAGAGTTTTTTGCTGGATATTGCAAAAAAGGGACAAGCTGTAATCATGTCAACTGGTATGGCGGATTTGGGTCAAGTTGATAATGCGGTAAGGATTTTTGAGCAAGAAGGCGTCCCTTTAAGTCTGCTGCATTGTGTTTCGAGCTACCCTCTGGAATATCATGATGCTAATTTGAGCTCAATAGGGATTCTTAGGAGCAGATATTCAAATGTCATTGGCTTTTCTGATCATTCTGCGGACCTAAGGTTGTCTGAACTGAGTATTGCTTGCGGGGCTCAGATTGTTGAACGACATTTTAAAATTAGTGATGACTGTGTTGATGCATCAATATCAATATCCGAGTCCCAACTGAGAGAGTTGGTTGAGAAAATCAATGATATTGTATTGATAATGGGGGAGGGGGAGTATGGATTGTTAGATGCGGAAAAGGAATGTTTGAGTTTTAGACGATTTAGTTAGGGGGAGATATTCTTTGAAGATAGTGGTCATTGGGGGAACTCGTTATATTGGTAAACGCTTGGTTGAATTATTGGATACGCGAGAAAACCAGGTCAATGTGTTGAGTCGATCATTTTGTTACTCTAAGAGCGGAATCATATACCATCAAGTTGATCGACAAGAGCAAGATGACTTACGGCGTGTTTTGTCTGAGATTAATCCAGAAATCATTATTGACATGGTTTGCATGGTTGAAGGAGATTCTCAAATAATGGTTGATTTGTACGATGCTGGAGCTATGCCGGCTCTGCGGCATTATGTAATGATATCAACATTCTATTTATTCCTGTATGAGTATAATGAAATAAATATTGATGAATATTCCCTCAATAAATTGAAAGCAGAAAGAGTAATTAAAAAATCTAAGTTATATGAAGTATCATCAATTGTGCGATTGCCATTCGTTTTTTCAGCCGATGATTATACAGGTAGGTTTGAGTTTTTAGTTCTTATGTTACGAGATGGGAAAATAATTAAACTGAACCCTAAGTCTGATTATCAGATGTATTTCATTGATAAAGAAAGCGCTTCTAGAAATTTGAAAATGATCGCAGAAAAGGGCCCAATTGGGATAATTGCAATTGCTGCCGGCAAATGTTCTTACAAGCGCTTTTGTAAAATGATCGCTAGCAAGATAGAGGTTGATGTTTGTTTTCGTGAAGAGATGGAAAATTCTAACATTTACTCAGTTGATAACGAAATCGACATGTCAGGGTGGCTTCTGTCTGATGAATTTTCTGATTTTGAAAAAATTGTAGAAACAGAATCCAGGAAGGTCTTATATGAGCATTAAAGTGTTAGTCAGTGGTGTTGGTGGGGATGTGGCTCAAGGTGTTGTCAAGTCCTTAATGAAGTCATCTTTGGATTTGAAGATTTTTAAAACATGTGCATACTACAATAGCTCATGGCTTTATGTGGATGATTTATCCTTTAAAGCTCCTTTGTCAGCTTCAGATGAATATATTCCATTTATTATAAGATTGATTAAAAAGTTTGGGATTCATGTATTTTTGCCATGCGTTGACAGTGAAATTTATAAGATTTCTCAAAATAAAGATTTGATTGAGAGAGAGACTGGGGTTCGAGTTTGTGTCGGAGACTTGAAGCAAATCAATATCTGTGACGACAAATATTTGACGTTTGAGTTTTTGCTCGCGAATAAATTTAAAACTCCTTTAAGTGCGATCCCTCACCACATTGAAGATATTGATAGAATTATTGAGCAGGTTGGATTCCCATTAATTGCGAAAAAACGACGGTCTCAAGGCTCAAAGGATATATATATAATTAATACATATGGTGAAGCACGAAATTACATTGGGCAGGATGATTATATATTACAAGAATTTTTACGTTCTGATGAGGACGAGTATACTTGTGGCGTTTATCTTGGTGATGATGGTAAAGCAAAAGGGTGTTGCCTGCTGCGTCGAGAGCTTAAAAATGGCTCAACTTATCGAGCAAAAAGAGTCGTTAATTCTGGTTGGGTTAATCGAATGTGTGAAATTGCTGAGCGTCTTGGGTTGAAATATGTAAATATTCAAGCTCGGAAGAAGGGTGACGACCTTTACGTCTTTGAGTTTAATGGACGTTTTTCTGGAACAACTGGAATCATCAGCCGTGTATTTAATGCACCGGAGATGTATGCCAGAGAAGCTATTTTAGGTGAAGAAATTGAATGGTGTGATAATTCAGACGATTTCATCGTTATGAGATATTATGAAGAGATTTATGCTACTTCCAGCGATATTGAAGCGGCACGGGGAAGAAGTGAGACTATATGATTAAAACTGTGGTTTGTGATTTTGCGGACACCATTGCAGAACTTAATCCTAGAGATGCAGAACTTTTTCAAAGAATTATTAGAGACCGTTTGGGAGTTAATATTGAAATAGCAAAAATTGAAAACGTATGTGGTCTCATTAAGCAGTTTAATTTTTATAGTTCTGTGAACATAAAAAGTCCAGCTGACAGAAGGTTGTTTTATTGTGAGCTCAATAGCAGAATTTTGCGTCTGCTGGGTGTGTTTCATGAATTTGAGTCATCGGCTGATTTTGTTTATGATTATTTTCTATCGGCCAATCGAAAATGGAAATTGAAGGACGGTGTAATAGATCTATTTCTTTATTTAAAGAAGAAAGGGGTGTCTATAGGTATTCTGTCAAATTTTGATTCAAAATTAAAACGTATCGTCAGTGACATGAAATTGGATGATATCGTTGACTATATGCTAGTGTCGCAAGATGTAAGTGTTGAAAAACCAGATCAACTTTTCTATGAAATGTTGATTGATAAATATAATTTAGTCAAAGATGAAATCTTATATGTTGGTGATAATTATGAGTTAGATTATTTGCCGGCTAGAAAAGTAGGGATGCAAACTGTTTTGCTTGATGAGATCGGACTAATGGCTAAGCATGGTTATGTCATAAGAGAATTACAAGAGATTTTGAGTTTTTTTGAAGATTGTGAGGATTGTTGATGAATGTTGGGCGAGATGTTGTGCTGAATAAGTTTGGCTATTATGAGTTAGCCAAGAAACCAACATTGCTCGAGTTGAAGGATTATTATGCTTCAGAATATTATCAGGGTGGTCAACAGGGGTATTTGGAGAGTTATTCGTCAGAAGAGTTATTGTACATTGAGAACAAAATTGAACGGCGTAAGTTGTTTTTGGTCGGGAGCATGAACTTGTCGGATAAACCTTCCCTTTTAGATGTTGGAGCTGGTGAAGGGTTCACTTTACATTATTTCAAGCGGTTGGGGTGGCAGGTTACAGGGCTTGATTATAGTGAGTATGGGTGTAAGACGCATAATGCTGAGTGTTTGGACGATCTGATTGTTGGCGATATTATCGAGAATCTTTCTGGGCTAATTCATCAGGGGCGGTTGTTTGATATTGTTTGGTTAGACCATGTTTTGGAACATTTACTTGACCCTGGTTTTTTGTTGATGCAGTTGCGTAACGTTGTTAAGCCAGGGGGGGCAGTGTTAATTGAAGTTCCAAATGATTTTTCAAGATTGCAGGAGTATTTATTAAGTTCGGGGAAAATCGATTCCAATTTTTGGGTTTGCCCCCCACACCATATTTCATATTTCAATGTTGAAGGTTTGACAAACCTTTGCCGCGAACATGGATGGCAACTTAATGATATTATGGGGGATTTCCCAATAGATTTTTTTCTTGTCAACCCTGATTCTAATTATGTTAAAGATCAAAGTAAAGGTAAAGGATGTCACCAATCACGGATTGAAATTGATAATTTATTTCATTCAATTTCTCCCCAGCTTACCAACGAATATTATAAATGTATGGCGAAGATGGGGTTGGGGCGTGAAATTGTTGCCAGTTTGAGTTTGGCAAATGAATGAGTTTGATAATAGGATTGGTTTTAAGGATATTCATATGAATAAAGGCATTGAACTTTGGAAAAAGGCAGTGACAGTTATTCCTGGAGGCAATGGGCTTTTGTCAAAAAGGCCTGATCGTTATGCCCCTGACATATGGCCTACTTATTTTTCTCGTGCTAAGGGGTGTGATATTTGGGATCTCGAAGGAAACAAATATGTCGATATGGCGCAGATGGGTATTGGTTCTGCCATCTTAGGTTATACTAATGACGAATTGAACGCAGCCGTATGTCAGGCTATTGAAGATGGTGTGAATACTACTTTGAATGCCCCAGAAGAAGTTTTGTTGGCTGAGGAACTGCTTAAGCTCAACTCAGGAATGGGGGCTGTGAAATTTACTCGATCTGGTGGTGAGGCGATGGCAATGGCTGTTAGGATCATCCGAGCGGCATCAGGTCGGGACAAGGTGGCTTTTAGTGGTTACCATGGTTGGTCTGACTGGTATTTGGCCACCAACTTGAGTAATTCAACAAACCTTAATGAGCACCTTTTGTCAGGTCTTGCACCCAAGGGAGTTCCGAGTGGTTTAGCTGGAACAGCGGTCCCATTTAAGTATAATGATGTTGCAGATTTCAAGCGAATGTTGGATGCAAATCCAGACATTGGTGGGATTGTTTTTGAAGGTGCCCGTTATGATTTTCCTCAAGAGGATTTTCTAAATGAAATCCAAAAGGAAGCGGATAAACGTGGGATTCTTACTGTTGTGGATGAAATTACCTCTGGCTTGAGAATGTCTCCAGCCGGGGTTTATACTCTGAATGGTTTTGTGCCTGATATGGTTGTCTATGGTAAGGCTTTAGGGGGTGGGTTCGCTATTTCTGCTGTGTTAGGAACATCTTCGGTCATGAGTGCTGCCCAGGATACCTTTATCAGTTCGACATTCTGGACCGAGCGGGTGGGTTTTGTCGCGGGCCTGAAAACACTGGAGATTATTCAGCGGGATCGGCTCTGGGAACAGCTGATTTCAACGGGTGAATATATCGGTGAAGCTTGGCAGGATTTAGCTGATAAGCATGGACTTAAATTACATGTGACTGACTTTAAGCCGTTGATTACTATGAAATTGGAGTATGGGGATCAAAACAACCAAATTTTAACCTATTTTATTCAGGAGATGTTAAAACGTGGTTATTTGGCGGCGTCTAGTATTTATCTGAGTGCCGCACACACTAAAAAGGTTGTCAAAAAATACTTATTGGCCGTAGATGAGGTTTTTGCTCTAATGGCAGATGCAATTGCAATGGGTGTCCTGGAAGATCGTTTAGAGACTCGGGTCAGGACCGATAGCTTTTCAAGATTGAACTAGAAAGGAATACAGATGATTGTTGCCATAGTTCAAGCCCGTATGGGTTCAACGCGCCTGCCTGGAAAAGTTTTGAAAGAAGTTGAAGGGAGACCTTTGTTGTCCTATCAAATAGAACGTATGCAACGTTCTTCACTATTGGATAGATTGGTAATCGCTACCTCTACATTACCGCAAGATGATGCTATCTTTGGTTTTTGTCAGGGTGAGGGAGTCGAATGTTTCAGGGGAAGTGAAAATGATGTCCTGTCGCGCTATTACGATTGTGCTGTGAAATATAAGGCTGAAACGATAGTTCGCATAACTGGCGATTGCCCATTAATTGACCCTGACATCATTGATCATTCAATAGAAGCATTTCGCAGCAGTAGTTGTGACTATATGGTCAATACTGTTCCGGTGGAAACTTCCCATTTTCCTGATGGAAGTGACGTCGAGGTTTTTTCATTCGCTGCGCTGGAACGGGCGTATCGGGAGTGTGAAGGGAGTCATTACCGTGAGCATGTGACATTTTATTTTTGGCGTGAAGATAATGGTTTCAAGGTTGGGCAGCTTCAGCAAAGAGAGGATTGGTCTGGATATCGATTAACGGTGGATTACCCTGAGGATCTTGAGGTTGTGAAGTACGTTCTTACTGAACTTCAGAAGCATAGTCAGCGCGGTACTTTGGCTGAAATTGTTTCAATATTAGTGAGAAATAAAGAGGTCAGGCAGCTTAATGCTAATCATTTCCTAGGTGAAGGCTGGTCCAAATAATGAGTGAAAAGGATGTTTGCTGCCCGTTATGTAAAGGGGCGAATTGTGATTTAATATTACAAGGTATTTCCGATAGCAGTTCTACAAATGTGTGGCATTGTCAAAGCTGTAGCGTCCAGTTTCTTGACCCATTTATGACTCTAGAGGATGAAACTAGTTATTATGAGAACTATTATAAGTCGCAATTAACAAGACATAACTCTAGTAAATCTCTGTCAGATATTCAGTCAGAAAGTTTGGGTTATTACCAGGAATATTTATCTGAATATATTGAGCTGTTTTTTTCCGTAGATGAAGTACTTGAAATCGGCTGTGGAAGTGGGGGGTTGATAAAGTTTTTAAAGGACACTATTTTTTGTCAAAAGGTATTTGGGTGTGAACGATCTGAGACTAATTTAAAGTTCTTGCGCTCACAGTTTCCTGAATACCAATTTGCAAGAGAATTTTCTGCATTTACGAAAAATAAATTTTCTATAGTTGTTGGTATTGCTGTTCTTGAACATATTAGAGAGCCTATTCAGTTTTTAAAATCAATAAAGCATTTTTTAAAGACCGATGGTCGCATTGTTTTAGAAATGCCAAACCAAAGAGATCCTTTAGTGTCAATTTATGAGGTTCCTGAGTATGTAGAATTTAATTATCAGAAACAGCATTATTATACATATTCAGAGACCACTCTGGGTTTTTTAGCGACTCAAGCTGGTTTTAAAATAGACGATTTTTATTATCATCAACAGTATGGTTTAGACAATCATATTTCATGGTTACAGAATGGATGTCCAGGGGATTATTCGGCGTTCTCAGCAATTTTCTCTGAATCAACATTACGATCTTATAAAAAAGATTTGATTGCGAGTAGGAATACTGATGTCATAGGGGTTGTTTTAAAGAATGCTTAATATAGTAGGTTTTGCAGATATTGCAGATGATGAGTGGAATTGTTTTTGTACAGAGAGCTCATGGGCTTGGTTTATTCATACAACTGATTGGATGAACTTAATTCTCAATCTGAAATTTGAAAAAAATAATATCAATCTTTCATTTGGAGTCTATGAGAATGATTGCCTTGTTGCTGTAGTTCCACTTATCCTGGAAAAGGACATTGATAGTGGAAGAAATGAACTAACATTTAGTGCTACAAATTCTCCTTACCCTGCTTTTTCTGATAAGTTGTCGGTGAGCCGCAGAAAGCAAATAGGCAAGTTGATCTTCAGTGAAATTGCGGAGATAAAAGATGTTGATTACCGTAGTTTCTATTTGTGCCCATTAATTGATAAGGTTTTGCAGAATGGCGTTAAAATCAATCCGCTTTGTCAGTATGGGTTCCATGATACCACGCTATCAACTAATATTTTAGATCTAAGGCGGAGCGAAGAGGAGATTTTTTCCGGTATTCGAAAGGGGCATAAAGCGGACATTAAACACGCTTTGAAGTGTGGATATGAAATCAGTGTGTATGGCGTACACAATATTACTACAGAGGTTTTTGATTCTTACCGCAAGATTCATTTTGAAGCCGCTGGTGGCCAAACACGACCAGACATCACATGGCAAATGATGGATGAATGGATAAGGGCAGGGAAATCTATTCTGGCTCTTTGTCGTATTGATGGAGAAAATATTGCTGCTTCATTTGTAAATACTTTCAAACGATCTGCATATTACCAATCTGGCGCAACCTTGTCTAAATATAAAAAAGTTCGTGGAATTGGTCACTTAATACAGTGGGAAATTATTCGATTTCTGAAGAAGCATGCATTTGCCAATTACGAATTAGGGTGGGATTGGTGTCTCAACATTTCTCAGGGAGTTGCGGATGCCAAAATGCTTGGGATTTCAAGGTTTAAGTCGGGGTTTGGTGCCGATAAATATCCTGTCTTTCGAGGGGAATATTTCAATTCATTTGAGTACATGGAACAAGTTTATCTCGAACGTATGAGATTATATTGGGAACAGAAAAAGATTAAAAATTGAAATTTCAGTTCTGCCTAGTTGTTTCTAACGCTATTTTGTGGTCTCAAATAATTGGTTGGAATTATTTAAGGTACTTGTAGATAACTATCAAAAATCCTTATATAACCCTCCAACGGATATTCAATATTTGATGCTCAAACCAAGGATATATAATTGGGCTATGCAAGGCTTGACCGTAGTCATATCTTGAGGTCGGCGAACAGTTACAATATTTCTCTTCTTGTTACTTGTCGGTAAATGAATTGGGAAAATGTTCTAATGAGGAATTTCGAGTGTTGATACCAGAGTAGCAAATCCGCATGGTAGCTGGGCTTCATTCGGACTCTTGCTGGTGTAAAATACTTGTGAAGCTCTTGCGCGGTGATTTTGTCAGGAGCTTTGTCATAGAATTGGTAAAGTTTTTTAAAACGGCCCTGCGTAGGTTTCTTGTGTTCGTTTGCACATCCCTGCAATCTGGAGTGTCTTGAGCATTTGTGGGTGCCACGAAGACTTGTTATTCATGATTCTCTCCTGTTTTTGAGGGTAGTAATTGGGTTTACATCCTGCAAGGAGAGATGATTGATTTTTACTGGAGTGTTTTCCTAGGGATTACAAGATGTTATAGGGGTGAAATCTGCCGTGCAGCTGCTTACTTGAACCACCAGTTGGGGCACATAGATATTTTGAATTTATGTAGCTGGAGGTAAAAAAAAGATTAAACTCCGAATGTCTCTCTTTAAGTTTATGAACTTCAAAAAAATAATTAAACCTGTTGTATTAAGAGCCAAACCATTTGGTTTTTTACAGTATTTAAAGAAAACATTATCGGATTCCACAATTAGTGAAATTCGACATAAATCTCAGCTGGAAAGTCAGCGACGTACTAAAAACAAAATTCAGCGGATCTATCAATGGTTGGTTTTTTATAAGTTACTTGATTCGGCTCTTCTGAAATATCATCTGCAGCAAGGTTTGCTTGGATATTTTGATTATTTGGTCAATCTGGTAATGAGAGTTTGTTTGTTCCCATTGCTAGATAGCGTTTTCTATATATTGAAAGGCATTAATAGGTCCTATTATCTTCATCACGAGATATTAGGCAATACAAAATCAAAAAAATGCATCATTATTTACACGAAGGGGAAAAATAGGGAAAATCTTTATAGTGAATCTCGAAAATATAAAATAGTAGATTTGCTTATCAACAATAAAGCATTTCTTGGAAAAGTTAATGCAATAGGGCATCAAAAAACACGCTGTTCAACAATTGTCAGAGTTCTTGCTTCGAAATTCCAGTTTCCTTACGTAAAGGCAACAATATTAGAAGCAAATCTAATGGCAGAGATATTATTTAGTCAAGTGTTGATTAAATTAAAAAAAGAAATGTCGGAAGTAAATGTTTTGGTACGAGAAGGTGCTACGCCGATTAATAGAACTCTAACAGAATCGGCACATAATATAGGTATAAGAACGACTACTGTTTTTACAAATAGTTTTTTTAGTGCTGACTTTCCAATTTATACCAACGGAGTTGTTGTGCCAATGACATACAGTCTAGATTCAGCACTTCATAAGAAGAGATCTTTTTCGGTTATTTCACTAGGGGATAATCCTTTTATCAAATGGAGGAATTTAGCTGACGACAGAAAAAAAAAAAGCATGGTTGGCATCATTCCCGATTCCGGTTTTTTTGGCTATGAGGAAAAATTGTTAACTGATCGTTGTATGTTTGAAGCTCTTGCGGAAGATCATTGTTCACCTTGTTTGTTAAGGGTGCATCCTCAGGAAATGGGGGATATTACTGCCATGAGATATTATAGAGAATTAACTTTCCGCGCCAAAAATTTTACTCTTGACGATTCTTCCGATATTCAAGACTTTTTGAAAAAAGTATCGGTGGTTGTGACCAATTCGGAGAGTTCTACTGTTGAACAAGCTCTTATCTGTGGCCGCCCAGTTATTATTGTAAAAGGCGAAGGGTCAAATATTAATAAAGCAATCTCTCTCTATGCGGAGGGTTTGGTGAGTACATGCTCTAAGCCAGAAGAGGTTGTCGCGGCACTCAAGCGCTATATGGAAATGGATTGTCTAGAGATTAGAAAAATGTGGGAATATTTTATTGATAAAATGGGTTTTGTTGTCCGTGAAGGTTTGTCTATTGACGAAGTTATTGATTGTGCCTGCCGTACAAGGAGAGCATGGCAAGGGTGTCTTCTGGTCAGAGAAGAATAAATACTGATAGGAAATGTACAAATTTAATTCCCCCAAGAAACGTATTGACTGGATATTTGAACAATATTCAGACCCCAATTTACTTACGATTGAGGATTTTGTTGAGCAGGTTAATGTCTGTTACTACAAATATTCAGTCGACTTGTATCAAGATCGTTATGTGGAAGATATTGAGGAACAATACAGGGGGGTTTTTAATAAATTGAATCTTGCTGATGATCATGATTTAGTTATTGTTGATATCGGCGGTGGGGCAGGTTTTGAATTTGAACAAATCTCTAAAAACAATATTTCGTATAAAAAGTATTATTATATTGAACCTGATTCGGCAATGGTTGAGAAGTTTAGTGATAGGCACGAAATAGGGAGAGAACGAGTAAATGTTTGTCACGGTCAATTTGCTGATTTTGCCAAAGTAATTGCAGAAGAAAATAATAAATTAATTATCATAAACTCCTGTTTTCATCATTTGATTTGGGTGGGCGAGTTTCTCGATCTTATTAAGACGAGCACAGAGGAAGGGGATCTTCTTCTCATATGTCATGAACCGGTTAATAATTATTCGAAGTCACCGATGATTTATCTCAATTACTTCTTACGATTCTGTTTTACGGATATTGTCCCTCGGAAACTCTGCATTTGGCATTCTGCTCGAGCGAAAAAAAATCGCAATCGTTGGACTCAAATTAATGAGGAACTTATCGCGACTAAGATTTTTAGAAGACGGGTTAGTCCTCTTATGATCAGGAGGATAATTGACTATGGAGCCAATAATAAGGGGGATTGGAAATTGCTAAAAATCCCAAGAGAGTATGACGAAGGCTTTTGGACTCCGGAGGATATCAGAGGCTACTTGGGAGACGGGTTCAAGTTGGTCTACTTTGATACATATAGGCATTTGGGTGATAGTGGTAGTAACCGAGTAATTCAATGGTTAAATAAATTTCTTGCTAACTATTTTCATGAAGGTGGAAGTGCTTTCTGTATAGCACTTGAAAAGGATAGTAAATAGGTCTCATCTCCGTTTGATCCTGCTATGAAATAGTGGACACTCAGTTAAGTCATTGATAATAACAATGACAGGAGGAATTTATGAGTGTTCAACAACGTAGGAAATATGATTCAGATTTTAAACGAAATGCCGTT
>Ga0102953_1000951_pt1 | contig 18929 bp, 14 predicted proteins | sample SalPon2A_C_D2_MG_FD_78509 | JGI IMG/M metagenome (GOLD analysis project Ga0102953, IMG submission 78509) | Soil microbial communities from South San Francisco under conditions of wetland restoration - Salt Pond MetaG R2A_C_D2_MG | ecosystem: Environmental > Terrestrial > Soil > Wetlands | place... | reverse complement strand
GTCCTATGGATTCCGAGCTGAAAGTTTTGTGCCGTGTTACGGCCTGGCCGAATCCTCCGTGGCCCTGGCCTTCCCCCCCCTCAACCGCCGCCCGGTGATTGACTGCATCCGCCGCGACATTTTCGAGTCTGAGGGCAAAGCCGTGTCCGCCGAGCGGGACGACTCCAGCGCCTTGCGCTTTGTGGCCAACGGCAAAGCCTTGCCCGGGCACGAAATCAAAGTGATCGCTCCCGACGGCGACCCGCTGGGCGAGCGCATCCAGGGCAAGGTGCTTTTCCGCGGTCCGTCGAAAACCGCGGGATACTACCGCAATCCCAAAGCGACCGCAGCCGTCACCACTGAGGACGGCTGGATGGATTCGGGCGATCTCGGCTACTGGGCCGGCGGTGAAATCCACATCACGGGCCGTGCCAAGGACCTGATCATCAAGTCCGGGCGCAACATCGTCCCGCAGGAAGTGGAGCTTGCGGCGGCTGAAGTTCCTGAAGTGCGGCGCGGCTGTGTGGCGGCCTTCGGCAGGCGTGACCCTGAACTTGGCACGGAGCAACTGGTGGTGGTGGCGGAAACCCGCGTGGCCAACAAAGAGGACCTGGACCGCATTGAGGCGGAAGTCATCGAACGCGTAGGCCTGGCGGTGGGAATTCCGCCCGACAAGGTGGAACTGGTGGCGCCGCAGAGCATTCCCAAAACATCCAGCGGCAAAATCCGGCGCAATGAAACCCGCCTGCTCTTTGAACGCGGCGCTCTCGCGCTCAACCGCCGCCCTCCCTGGATGCAAATCTTGCGCCTCTGGTGGGAAAACCTGGGCGCATGGCTGCGGCTTGGACTGACGAGCGCGGGACGATGGCTCTTCCACAAGTCTTTGCAGGTGCTGCTTTCTGTTGTGGCGATTTCAGGCGGCCTCCTGGCAAGGGCCGCTCCCGGCCAGGACGCGAAGGGTGCGGTTGTTGCATTTTCTTCAAGAATTCTGCTGAAACTACTCGGCCACAAGATCAGCTTTGAGAACAGCGAACGGATTGAAGCGGAACGTCCGGCCATCCTGATGGCCAACCGCGCCGGCATCGTCGATGCTCTGGCTCTCGCCGCGATTCTTCCCATGCCCGTGCGTTTCTCGGACATGGGCGCGCTCGATTTCCTCCCCGGCGTATTAGGGTACCTGTTGCAGCCGCTGGTGCTTCCGCCGTTGCGCGAACCCACTCTTCCTCCCGGCGGCACGCTGCGCCAACGCATTCGCCAGGGGCTGGAGGACGGCTTCTCGGTGGTGGTACTTTCTGAAGCGCCTGCCACCGTCCCGGCACATCTCAGCCGGTACCGCCTGGACGCCCTGGACGCGGCAGTGCAGACCGGCAATCCGATTTATCCTCTTGGAGTCCGCGGAACTTCCTCTATACTGTCCAGAGGCGCCCGGATGCCGGGGCGAGGGGAAGCAAAAATTACGGTAGGCGAGCCCATCTACATCCGGATCAATGACGTGCGCGAGCTGGCGGCGCTGCGGGAGCAGGTCCGGGAAGCGATTGCGAAACTCTGTTCCTGAGCGCGCAGCACCGGTATCTTGCCGGCCCGGAAAAGACGCCGCCGGGACGGCGGCGCTACAAAAACTATGCCCGTAACGACCTTGGGAATTATCGTCCGGTTTATCATCTGTTTTCTGCTGGGGTCCATACCGTTCGCGGTGCTGGCAATGCAGGGAAGCGGCATCGACATCCGCTCGGTCGGGTCGGGAAACCCCGGCTTCAACAACGTCCTGCGTGTGAGCAAGCGGCGCGCGGTGCTCACCCTGGCCGGCGACATGGGCAAAGGCTATTTCGCCGTGTGGCTGGTGAGCCACGGGATTCATGCGGCGGCGCTGGGTTGGCTGTTCGGCTTTGGAGCGATTCTGGGCCACTGCTACTCGCCGTTTTTGAAGTTCAACGGCGGCAAGGGCATTGCGACCTCCGCCGGTGTCATGCTGTGGCTCTATCCCGTGTGGGCCGCGGTGGCCATGGCTTATTTTGTGGCCATGCGGGTGACCGGCAGCAAACTGAAGTGGCCGGAGGCCGGCGCCACGGCTTCCATGACTACCTGGATGCTGTTTGTCATCCTGATGCTGGCCTTCGTCAGCCCGCAGGATGCGGTGTACGCCGCCTTGCTGACGCTGTTCCTCGGTTGGAGGCACAAAAAGAATTTCCGGAATCTCATGGCCCGGCGCAGCGCTTGAGGCGAACCTCTCGCAGAGCTTTTAGGTTTTTCAACTAAGGTCACAGATTGAATCCATCATGATTCCTGAACCATGAGCCCAAATCAACGGCTGGCTTTTTACGATTTTGACGGAACCCTGACGTCGGGCAACATTGTCCGCCGCTATGCTTACTTCACGCTGCACCAGCCCTCAATGTCGCGGGCGGTCTTGAAATTTTCAAAGCTGCTGCTGAGCATTCCGCCCTGGCTGGTCATGGAATTCCGCTCACGGCGGCGCTTCAACGAGGTCTTCTTTCGCGAATATCACGGAATGCGCGAGCATGTGCTGCGGGGACAATCGCGGCAGCTCTTTGATGAAAAGATTCTGCCGTCCATTTATCCGGACACGCAGGTGCTGCTGGAAGAGGACCGCCGGCAGGGATTTCTTCCGGTGCTGGTTTCCGGCGAACTGGATGTTGCTCTGGACGAAGTAATCCGTTACCTTGGTTTTCAAGCTGCGATCTGCAACCGCCTGGTTTTCCGGGACGGAGTTGCCACCGGAGAAGTGGAAGCTCCACTGATTGCAGAGGATGAGAAAGTGCGTGCCATGGAAGACCTCTGCCGCCAGTTCGGCACGGAGATGAAACAATGCAAGGCTTACTCTGACAGCTTCTCGGACCTTCCCATGCTGGAAGCTGTGGGAGTCCCGGCTGCTGTAAATCCTGACCGGCGGCTCAAGCGTGTCGCCCGGGAGCGCGGCTGGACCATTCTGGATTTGAAAAGAGGCATCGATGTCAAACGACGCCGGGAACCATCACCCGGCGGGACAGCCGGCATTTGAGTTCGGCGACCCCACACCCAATGCGGTAGGACGCAACGCGCTCGTTTCACACGAGGGCTGCGTGGTGCAACTCGAGGGCCGCTCGGCCAACCGGCTGATGTGGTACGGCGAGGACCTTCTCTCGGTGAAGATGCCGGCGGGCACGCGCGTCGTCTATCCCAACCCCACCATCGCAGGCCTCCCCGAGCGAGATGCCGCCATCCGTTATGCCATTGACCATCCCGAGCAGATGGAACCTCTCTCCTCCCTCTTGCGTCCGGGGATGAAAGTGACCATCGCCATCGATGACATCTCGCTGCCCTTGCCGAAAATGAAGCGGCCGGACATCCGCGAATCCATCCTCACCATTGTGCTGAAGCTGTTGGCCGAGAAGGGCGTCGAGGATTTCCACATCATCGTCGCCACCTCCTACCACCGGCGCATGACCGCAGCAGAGATCCGCCACGCGGTGGGCAACCACATTTTTTCCAACTACTACCCGGACCGCCTCTACAATCACGACGGCGACGCCCCGGACGGCATGGTGGAGCTGGGAACCACCGAACTCGGCGAAAAAGTCCGCATCAACCGCCGGGCGGCGGAATCCGACCTCGTAATTTACGCCAACATCAACCTGGTTCCCATGGACGGTGGCAGCAAGTCCGTCAGCGTGGGACTGTGCGACTACGCCACTCTACAAGCCCACCACACGCCGCAAACCATCCTGGCCAGCGATTCCTACTTTGACCACACGCGGTCTGCCATGAACCACTCCTGCGACCGCATGATGGAAGTGGTGAACCAGCACCTGAAGGTCTTCCACATCGAGACGGTACTCAACAATCGCATGTTTGAGCCCGCCATGGCGTTCTTCACAAAGAATGAAGACAAATGGACGGGCGTGGACCGCACCATGTTTCAGGCCACGCGCAAAGGCCTGGAGTTGCTTCCGCGCGCAGCCAAAAGGAAGGCCCTGTTTGCCATCCCCGCACCCTACCAGATGATCGCCGTCCATGCCGGAGCGACTCTGCCCGTCCACGCAAAAACCCTGGCCTACTGCTACGCGCAGTATTGCACTCCGCTCGAAGGCCAGTCGGACGTGGTGGTCTACGGCATTCCTTTCGTTTCGCCCTATAACGTGAATTCGATTCTGAACCCCCTGCTGGTGCAGGTGATGGCGCTGGGATACTTCCACAACATGTACCGCGGCATGCCGGTGGTGAAGAAGAACGGTGTGCTCATCATTACCCATCCGCTCTATAATGAATTCGATCCGCTGCACCATCCGTCATACATCGAATTTTTCAACCGGATTCTGACGGAAACCCGCGACTCAGGAGAACTGCAGCGGAAGTACGAAGAACAGTTTGCGCACGACCCGGAATACATCCGCATGTATCGCACCGGCCACGCCTATCACGGCGTGCACCCCTTCTACATGTGGTATTGGGGAGAAAACGGCCGCGCCCACACCGGCAAGGTGATTGTGGTGGGAGCGGAATCCAGCCGCGCAGCCCGGATTATGGGTTGGGACACAGCCCCCAGCATGAACGAAGCGCTTGAAATGGCCCAGACTCACGTAGGCCGCAAGCCCAGCATCACCATGATGCATTTTGCACCCATCCTGATGGCGGACGTCGAGGGAACACCCGAGAGTATTTAATGCCAACAAAGACCATTCTAGTGACCGGCGCCACCGGCTTTCTTGGAAAGCACCTGGTAGAGCAACTGAAGGCGGATGGAGAATCTTCTCGCCTTCGCGTGCTTACCCGCGCCCTCTCGCCGTGGGATGACGACCCGGCGGTGGAAGTGGTGCACGGCAATATTGTGAATCGCGAGCAGGTAGACCATGCTGCCGAGGGCGTATCGGAAATCTACCACCTGGCGGGCGTTGTTTCACGCGACTCGAAGGACCAGGATCTTCTCTACACAACGCATATTGAAGGCACCCGCAACGTCTGCGAGGCCGCATTGAAGCATCAGGCAAAAAAGGTGGTGGCGGTGTCCAGCTCGGGCACCATCGCCGTCGGCACAACGCCTGAAGTCTACGACGAAACCTCCGGCTACAAGAACGAGGTAGTCGCGCAGTGGCCGTATTACCTGAGCAAAATTTTTGCCGAGAAACTGGCGCTTGACTACCACGGGCGTAATGGATTGAATGTCGTGGTCGTCAATCCCAGCCTGCTGCTGGGCATCGGCGATGACCGCAATTCCTCCACGCGCGACGTGGCGCTTTTTCTTCAGGGCGAGATCAAGGTTATCCCCAAGGGCGGGCTGAATCTTGTGGACGTCCGCGACGTCGCCCACGGCCTGACGCTGGCCATGCAATCCGGCAAACCCGGCGAGCGATACCTGATGGGCAACGTCAACTGGACATTCCGGCAGCTGATTGAAAAGGTAGCGGAAATTTCCGGCCAACCGGCGCCCACCATGCAGCCGCCTTCTGAAGTGTCGTTGTGGGGAGCGCGCGCCATGCGCATCGTCTACCCGCTGCTGGGCAAGAAAGTCGAGCTCGACGAAGCCTCCGTCAAGATGTCGGCCTGCTACTGGTATTGCGATTCCACAAAGGCGCGCAAGGAGCTCGGCTTCAAGACGCGCGACGCGGTAGAAACACTCCGGGAGACCGTTGAGGACGTTCACCTGCGCCTCTACCGAAGCGGCCAGCTTCCTCTTTCCGTATGAGCACGCCGGACAAAATTGCCGTCGTCGTCAATCCCCAATCCGCCGGCGGCCGGACCGCCCGGCAGTGGCCGCAGCTCGCCAGTCTGCTTGAAAGCCGGCTGGGAAGCGTCGAAACACGCTTCACCGGCGAACAGGGAGCCGGAACCGCCATCACGCGTGGCCTGCTGCGCGAAGGCTTTGACCTGATTGTCGCCGTGGGCGGCGATGGGACCATCAACGAGGTTGCCAATGGGTTCTTCCACCAGGACCGCCTCATCCGGTCGGAGGCGACGCTGGGAATTCTGCCGCTCGGCACCGGCGGTGACTTTCGGCGCACCCTGGAAATTCCCACCTCGACTCCAGAAGCATTGGATGTGCTGGCTGCAGGACACGCCGCCCTTATAGATGTGGGCAAAGCTACGTTCCGGCGAAACAGCGGCGGCCAGGCCTGCCGCTATTTCGTCAACCTTGTCAGCTTCGGCATGGGCGGTCAGGTTGCAGCACAGTCCAGAAATTTTATGGGCCGGTTCGGCGGAAGAGCAGCTTTCTTCTGGGCCACCATCAAAACCTTTCTAAGCTACCGCGGCCGGCAGGTATGCCTTGCTCTCGATGAAAGTTCAACCCGGCTGCCCTTCTTCATCACTAACGTGGCCATCGGCAACGGCCAGTACCATGGCGGCGGCATGAGGCCCTGCCCTGCTGCCATCCCCAACGACGGCATTTTCGATGTAACGGTGATCAACTACGCCGGAGCTTTCAAGCTGCTGAGCAGCATCTCGATGCTCTATTCGGGCAACGTGTATTCACATCCCAAGGTCCGCCACTTTGAAGCGATACGCATCCTTGCCGAAGCAGAAAGCGCAACCGAAATTGAAATCGACGGGGAGCCACTGGGGACCCTGCCGCTGGAAATCACTATTCTGCCGAGCCAGCTTCGAGTCCTGGTACCGGCCACCAGCCCTTTGTTGAAGAATCTTGAGCTTGTGAAGGAAGGATCGACGATCCCGCAAAAAAAATAGCCTGGGTTGCTTTTGCAACCCAGGCTGAGTCCCGAGTGCCGTGGGGAGGGGGACGCTGGCCTCGGGTCATCCGTCGTTTCCCTTACTCATCGTGGCGGTGCCGGTTTCTCCTGCCGAACGCTTCTTTCTGTTCGCGTTCGCGGCGCTTCACCCCGAGTGGGGAAACAATCCTAATTCCAATCTCTTTTGAGCCGCCTTGAAACTACCATCAGCGACTCTCAACGCATTACCTATAAGCAAATGGTGTTCCAATTTGCAGCGCAATCCGCTTCAGCCTTCCAATTCGAACCCAAACACCCTTGAAGGGCTCTTGAAATCTGCGTGCACTCACGCATCCAGAAGGGCTCGAAATCTTTCTCGCGTCAGGCAATGCCGCAGCTGCCCAAACCCCTGCTATTACAATCCCTAATCGCCTTTTCCACAGCCAGCAACCGGCGGACGATTTCAGACGTACGGAAGCCATTTTGGGCCGGCAAATTCTGTCCGCCCACCCTTTCAAAAACCAGGAGACTGGCCAAACAAAATTGGGCCGAAGCGAGTGGTTACTTATGGATTAAGTATGCAATATATACATGGCCAGGGAATTATTTTCACGATTCCGGTAAACCAGCACGCAAAAATTACATGTGCTTTGGACCAAATCGGATGGGCAGCTATTCTCTCTCTTGCGAAGCAACCAGGAAAAGATGTGTTTTAGGCAATACAATCATTTAACTTTATGTAAATAAATTACTTGATGAACAATAAGAGTCGAAAGGCCCGAAAGAAAGGCGAAAGATTGTTGCGCAGGAGCAGAAGGCCGGACATCCCAATCAGAAAAGGTGGCAGTGGAGAAAGTTTCCTGGCAGGAGGAAAGCGGTTTAAGGACTACCAACTTAAACCGGCTGCCCGGAAAGCGCATCGGCAAAGACAAATCCGTCACGTTCCACCACAACGCCCCGCTCCACATCGAGAGGCGTGCGGAACATGGGGCCCTCGAAGGCAAACGTGTGGAACTCTCCATTCTCGCCGCAAGGATCAATCTCCGCCGGCAAATCGGCGAGTAATTGGGCATCAAACTGGCGGCCGGCAAAAGAAACATCGAGCTTTTTCGGGTCAACGCAGGTCAGCAGGGCACGAAGGCCTCCTTCAACCATTTCATTGGCCAGCCGGCGAGTATCGAGCCCCCAGATTGGAAAAACCGGCGTAATTCCTGTCCCTGCCAGTTTTTCCTCGCGGTAGCGGCGGATATCTTCCAGGAAAAGATCGCCAAAAATCATGTAGGTAATGCCCTCGTCGCGGGCCCGCTGCAGGGCGGCGGCCATGGCCTCTTCATAGGCGGCGTTCGGGCAGGGATAGGGGATGGGAACGGTGACCAGCGGCAGCCCCGTGCTCTCCGCCTGTGCCCGCAGCAGGGATTCGCGAACCGCATGCATGGCCACGCGCTGGTATTCGGCGTTCACCGTGGTCAGCAGGGCTTCCACCTCGTATTCGCCCTGCCTGCGGACGACGTCAAGTGACCAGGCGCTGTCCTTACCGCTACTCCATGAAAGCCAGGCTCTTTTGCGTTCCATTACTCCTCCCCGAACACCAACCATAGCTGGAGATGGCCCGATGAGCAAGCACCAATTGGCCTTCCCTGCCCGCCAGAGACATTTCCAGTCTTGCGATGAACCGAAAACGGTTCATCACACATCTCACTATTCAAGGGGCAAGTTGAGCGGGAATCCCGAAACGGCGAAGGCGCTTCGGAATAAGTATAGACTTCACTAAAGCCGGTTGCGCCTTTGTTCATTCCCTGGAAACTTTCCGTAGACAATGGAGCTGGAGTTTAGTAAAATGACCGTTTAGTCATTTTACTGTCCTTCCCAGTCATACATGCCCATCCTCGGCAAAACCCGCAAGGAAGTCATCAAGGAATTTCGAACCGCGGAACTCCTGGGCGCGGCACGAAGGGTTTTTGCGGAAAAAGGCTTCCACGCCGCCACCGTCGAGGACATCGCTGCCGCTGCCGGGGTCGCAAAAGGCACGGTCTATCTCTATTACCGTTCAAAACAGGATGTTTATTGGGGTGCGCTCGAGTACGGCATTACAGAGCTTCACAATGAAATTCAAACTCGGCTGGCCGCCGAACAAACACCTGAGAACAAAGTCCGGGCCTTTATTGAGATCAAGATCCGCTACTTTGAGATGAACAGGGACTTCTTCAGGATTTATTTCTCTGAGCTCGGAAGCGGCCTTTCACACCCGGCCCAGATGCCGCCACAGTTTGAACAGATGTACCTTCGCCAGGCACGCCTGCTGGAAGCCATTCTTGGGCAGGGCGTCGAGTCCGGCGCCATCCGGCAAATTCGCGCGGACACGGCAGCCGTCGCCATCAGCGATCTCATTCGGGGCATCATCGTACAGCGGCTGTTAGGCTGGTCGACGAAGGACGTCGAATCCGACGTCAATTTTGTTTTCGATCTTGTCTGGAGAGGAATCGCAGCGTCATGATAAACGCACGCATCAAGACTCTTCTACTTGCCACACTCTTTTGCGTATGGACCGCCGCGGCGGCGCAAACCGGCCCGGCCATGAACAGTTACTCGGCCGGCGCAGGCAGGACTGGAACAGCCGCGGGCGCATCGGCTCCCATGCAGCAGTCGGCGCAGCAAAATCCATTCTTCGGCGGTGCTCCATCGGGGCCCGTTCAACCGGGTGTGATGCCCCTTTCCCTGACCGATGCGATCAACCGCGGTTTGAAGTACAACCTGGGAATCCTGCTCAGCGATCAGGCAACGCGGCAGGCCCGCGGGGCCAGAATTCGCGCGCTCAGCAGGTTGTTGCCCAAGGTTTCGGCTGGAGCGTCTGAAACCAACCTGCAAATCAACCTGAAGGCATACGGCTTTCCGGGACTCCCGGGCCAGTCGCCGATTGTGGGACCCTTCAGCGTGTTTGACGTCCGCGGATACGTGGACCAACCCATCCTGAATCTTGAAGATCTTCACCAGGCCAGTGCCCAGTCTGACAACGTCAAGGCCGCGCGTTACACCTACCAGAACGCGCGCGACCTGGTGGTGCTGGTTTCCGCCAACCTCTACCTGCAGGCCGTGGCGGGTTCCAGCCAGGTGAGCGCAGCAAAGGCTGAAGTTAAAACCGCTCAGGCGGTTTACGACCGTGCCAGGGACCTGAAAAAAGCCGGCATGGTTCCCAGCATCGATGTGGTTCGCAGCCAGGTGGAACTGCAGGCCCAGCAGCAGCGACTGATCTATTTGCAAAACCAGTTCCAGACGGAAAAGCTGGATCTGGCCCGGGCCATCGGATTGCCGATGGCTCAGGAGTTCCGGCTGACGAACCAGGTCCCTTATGCCCCTCCGCCACCCATCACCCTCAATCAGGCGCTCACCCGCGCGTTCGACGCGCGTGCTGATTACAAGAGTCTCGAGGCCCAGGTGCAGGCGGCTGAGGCCCTGAAAAAAGCGGCACGGAGTGAAGCATTGCCCAGTCTCAACTTTCACGCCGACTATGGCGACATCGGCCCCAGCCCCGGAAATTCCCACGGCACCTACACGGTTGCGGCCAGCGTAAAAATTCCGCTCTTCCAGGGAGGAAAAGTCCGCGGCGACGTGATGCAGGCAGATGCTTTGCTCAAGCAGCGGCAATCGGAGTTAAAAGACCTGCGGAACAAGATTGAATATCAGGTCCGGACGGCCATGATGGATTTGAAATCATCGGAAAACCAGGTCCACGTGGCCCACAGCACCCAGAATCTGGCCCACGAACAACTGGCGCAGGCCCGGGACCGCTTTGCCGCCGGGGTAGTGAACAGTCTTGAAGTCGTCCAGTCTCAGGAAGCGGTTGCCACGGCTGACGAAAATTACATTTCCAGCCTCTACCGGTACAACGTCGCCAAGGCGTCGCTGGCTCGCGCGCTGGGTCTTGCGGAAGAGACCTTCAAGCAGATGACGGGAGGAAGCAAGTAATGGCAGAACCCACGGAAAATGTGGAAAGCAACGGCAAAAATAATGGAGGCGCGGAGAGGCAGAAAACGCGCAAATCGTTTTTCAAACTTCATCCGGGCGCCAAGTGGGCCCTGCTTGTGGTCGGCGTGGCCCTGGTGGTAGGCGGAATCTTCGTCTGGCGCTATTACTCAACCCACGAATCGACGGATGACGCCCAGATCAACGGCAACATTTATCCCATCAGTTCGCGCATCAATGGCCATGTCGTCGCGGTTGAAGTTGAAAACAACGAATTTGTCAAGAAAGGGACGGTCCTGGTGCGCATCGATCCCACCGATTACCGGGTAGCGCTTGAGCGCGCCCAGGCCAGTTACGCTACAGCGGAGGCCCGCGCCCAGGCTTCCCGTGTCGGCGTGCCTATCACCTCGCTCAATTCATCCAGTGGCATCTCGGCGGCCCAGGCCGGGGTGCAACAGGCCCGCGCGGCCATCTCCGCTGCGCAAAAACAATCGCTTGAGGCCCAGGCCAGGGTGAAGCAGACGCAGGCAAACTACACACGGGCGAAGTCGGACCTGGCACGATATGCGCAACTCATCAAGAAAGAAGAAGTCTCGCAGCAGCAGTATGACCACGCCATGCAGACGGCCGAAGCCGATTCCGCCGCCGTCACCGCCGCCCAATCCGCCGCTGCGGCCACTGAACAGAACGTGGCGCAGGCGCAGGCCCGGTTGGCACAGGCGCAGGCCTACCTCCGCGCCTCCAACACCGGCCCGCAGCGAGTCCGGGTGAGCCGCGCGCAGGCCGCCGCCGCCGAGGCTGCCGTCAAGACTGCCAAGGCCGCCCTGGATCAGGCGCGGCTGAACGTGGGCTACACGGTGGTTCGCGCGCCGACGGACGGCATTGTGGGCAAAAAGTCCGTGGAGCCGGGCCAGAACATCGGCGTCGGCCAGGCACTGATGGCCATCGTCCCGGTTATAGGACTCTACGTCACCGCCAATTACAAAGAGACCGAACTGAAAGACATGCGACCGGGCGATCCCGCCACCGTCCATGTGGACGCTTATGACCGCGATTACAAAGGCCACGTGCTGAACATTGCGGGGGCCACCGGCGAAAAGTTTAGCCTGCTGCCGCCGGAAAACGCAACGGGCAACTATGTCAAGGTGGTGCAGCGGATTCCCGTCAAGATCGTTTTCGAACCGGGACAGGACAAAAATCATATTCTTCGCATCGGGATGTCGGTTGAACCCACGGTGACCACTAAAAAATAGAGAGTTCATCATGTTTAATGTCGTCACAATCAGCCGAGAATACGGCAGCGGCGGCGGAACCCTTGCAGAACTGCTGGCTCGCCGCCTGGGCTGGAAGCTCGTGAATGAATCCCTGGTGGTTGAAGTCGCAAAGCGGGCCAAGGTTGATCCCGAAATTGCCGCCCGCTACGACGAGTGCGTCGATCCCTGGTTCCATCGTCTGGTCAGGGGCCTGTGGCAGGGCGGTTATGAAGGGCTTGCCACCCGGGTTGACACCCGAATGGTCGATTCCGAGGCGATGGCCAAACTTGCAGGGGAAATCATTCGCGAGGCTGCCGAACTGGGCAAGTGCATCATTGTCGGCCGGGGCGGCCAGTGCATCCTGCGCCAGCGCAATGACGTCTTTCATGTTTCCGTCTTTGGCCCTCATCACCAGAAAATCCGTCGGATGCGCAACCGGTTGGCACCCGGCACGGACGCCGAACGATTCATGGAAGAAACGGACCACCGCCGCGCCGCCTACATTCGTCGCTTCTATGGAGAGGACTGGAAAGATCGCTGCCTGTACCACCTGGCGATTTCTTCCGTCCTCGGGATCGAGACCGTAGCGGACACCATCATTTGCGCCGCGGGGCTCACGCCGAAAGCTTCCTGATCATGGCAAAAGACTTCGAACCGCCTAAGATCAATCCCTGGATCATCGCCGTGGCGGTGATGCTGAGCACTTTCATGGAAGTGCTCGACACCACGGTGGTGAACGTCTCCCTGCCGCACATCGCCGGCAGCATGTCGGCCTCGGTGGATGAAGCCACCTGGACGCTCACCTCCTACCTGGTGGCGAACGCCATCATCCTGCCCATCACCGGCTGGCTCTCCAATTACTTCGGGCGAAAGCGCATGCTGATGACCTCGGTCACAGGATTCACATTGGCGTCATTCATGTGCGGTCTGGCGCCCAACCTTCCGCTGCTGGTGCTCTTCCGGGTTATTCAGGGCGCCTGCGGCGGCGGGCTCCAGCCCATTTCGCAGGCCGTTCTGCTGGAATCCTTCCCGCCTGAGGACCGCGGCAAGGCCATGGGTTTCTGGGGACTGGGCATTGTTGTCGCGCCCATGCTGGGTCCCGTGCTGGGCGGCTGGCTGACCGACAGTTACAGCTGGCGCTGGGTGTTTTACATCAACATTCCGGTGGGGATTCTGGCGCTCATCATGACCCAGCTTTTTGTGTTTGATCCGTCCTACATCAAGCGGGCCACCAGCCGCATTGACTACTGGGGCATCGGAATGCTGGCCGTGGGCGTGGGAACGCTGCAGATTATTCTGGACAAGGGTCAGGAAAAGGACTGGTTCTCATCTCACTTTATTTTGCGGCTGGCCGTCATTTCCGCTGTCGCCCTCATCGCGTTCGTCATTTATGAGCTGGTGGTGAAGCATCCGGTGGTGGACCTTCGTGCCTTCAAGGAACGCACCTACAGCTCCGGCGTTTTTCTCATGACGGTTCTGGGCTTCGTCCTTTATGGAAGCCTGGTCATCCTGCCCATCTTTCTCCAGACCATCCTGGGGTATCCGGCGCTTCAGGCCGGAATCGCCATGTTCCCGCGAGGACTGGGCTCGTTTATCGCCATGCCCTTTGTGGGCGTCATTATGTCTCGGGTCGACCCTCGAAAGCTTCTGGTGATAGGCATCATCGCCTGTGCCATCTCGCTGGTGATGCTGGGCACGTTAAACCTGAACGTCGGTTACTGGGAAATTTTCTGGGCGCAGTTCTTGCAGGGATTGTCCCTGGGATTCCTGTTTGTGCCTCTCACCACGGTCACCATGGACCCGATTCCGAATGAAAAAATGGGCAACGCCACCAGCATCTTCAACCTGATGCGGAACATCGGCGGCAGCATGGGAATCGCTCTTTCCACCACCATCGTCGCACGGAGCGAGCAGGGCTATAGCAATTTCCTGGGAAGCAACGTTACTCCCTACAGCCCGCAAACGCAGAGCATGTTTGAGGCCCTTCGCTCCTACTTTATGAGCACCGGATCGGGCGCCGTCGTCGCAACCCAGCGCGCCTATGCGGCCATGTACGGCATGGTGCAGCGCCAGGCGGCCATGCTGTCGTTCAACCACACCTACCTCTTCCTGGCCATCCTGTTCATCGTCGTCATGCCCGCCGTCTTCCTGATGCGCAGGCCGAAAACCCGCGGCGGCATGCCGGTACACTAACCCCTCCGCTGTGCAAATAGAACCCCACCGATGACCTTGCCAATTGTGAAATCTCAAACTGAGATTTCAAATGCCGCTGCGGGTGTCTTTCGCGGCGGTTCGCGCAGATGCCTCCCTTGCATTATCTGCCGTCTCGCGAACGGAGTTTATGCCGGGCTCCTGGCATTGCGTTCTAACCTTTGTGAGCCGTTCTTTTCAGCCTGCTGTTTTTCCCGGGCTGCGTGCGCCCGATAGATTTTTTGTACGGCTGCATACGCACGCTTCTTCTGGCGATGCTGGGTGACGAGCCCTTTGAGGTTCACAAAGGGATGTCCGGGCGGCTGGGATGGGGCAATGCGTGCCGGATCCGGGAAGTCGTTATAGACCCATATAGTCGAACCTGCCACATATCCGCTGCGCTCGGGAGCAAGAATCTGGCCCAGGTGCGAACGCAGCAGTTCCACCTGATAATCTTCGCTGTAGTCGAAGGCGCGGGCAGGCAAAGCTGAAGGCTTTCGTCCCAGCGCGCAGCCAGCTCCAAATTCGCTCACCACGATGGGCTTCTGCGGCCATTTCCGGTGCAGATTGTCCAGCAGCGGACCCACGTCGCTCATCTTGCCGTAATACCAGCCAAAGTACTCATTGGTGGCGATCACGTCGACCGCGCCGTAACAGATGTCCTGCAAGTGCCGGTCTGAAGCAAAAGTCACCAGCCTGCTGGGGTCAATCTCTTTCACGTAGGCGGTTGCGCGGTCAATATAGTCGCGAACTGCGGTGGTGTCTGAAGGCACTTCATTGGCCACCGACCAGATGATGACCGACGGGTGGTTGCGATTTTGCAGGATCATCTCGCGCAGTTGGGGAGCCCCATAAACCCGCCAGACCTCGGGGTCGGAGAGTGTCAGCCGGCTCGACTGCCAGGCCGGAATTTCGCTCCACAGCAGGAGCCCCAACTCATCGGCCAGGTCGTAGACGCGGGGGTGCTGCTGATAATGGCATAGGCGCACAAAATTGCAGCCCAAAGCCTTAATGTCTTCCAGGTCTTTGCGGTCCTCTGCCGCGGTAAGCGTCATGCCACGGCCGGGATACATCTCATGACGGTTGATGCCGCGCAGATGAACCGGCTCTCCGTTCAGCAAAATCTCCGAACCGCGCACTCCAATCTGCCGGAAGCCAAAACGCGTGCGATGCTCTGTTCCCGATGGTCCCCGCACCACCAGCGTGTAAAGCGCCGGATGCTCCGGCGACCAGGGCGTGATGTTCGTGAACGCTCCGCCACCGCCTGAACGGGTGGTGCCCTTCACCAGAACCTGTTGGCTGGCTTTTTGCCAGAGCACCTGGCCGGAAGCATCCTCTACCGCCATGTGGAAGGGCAGGTACCGGGAGGGTCCGCAGTTGCGGAAATTCAGTTGGAACCTGAGCCGCCAGCCTTTCTTTCCCGCAGCCGCTGCGTGCCTGTCGGAAGCTCCCGCTGCGCCCGGCAATTCTGTGTGGATCAATACATCTTCCAGATCAATCACAGGCCGTCGCTGCAGGTAGACCTCGCGCAAAATACCACCGAAATTCCACCAGCCGTGATCATGCAGGTCGGGGATGGCGCGGCGCAGAATGCGATTGTCGGCTCTCACCACCAGGTGGTTGGTCTGCCCGGGCCGGATGGCGTGAGTGATATCAAGCGTGAAGGCGCTGTAAGGGAAAAGGTGCTCGCCCACAAAAAGACCGTTCACCCACACGCGCGCGCGCAGCGCCACGCTGAGAAACCGCACCTGCAGCCGTTCGCCCGGCTCCAGTCTTGGGGCTTCAAACTGCGTGCGATACCAGGCCGCGCCGCTGTACCATCGCTCATGCGGAAACACCACATTGAACGAAATGGGCACGGGCGAACGGTCCCACCCGCTCTTCCCGCTATCCTCCTGCCATCGTTGAGCTTCGCCCTGGTCGTTGGGATCAAAGCGGAAATCCCAGATGCCGGAAAGGTCCTCGCCGGCAGACTGTGCAGGTTCCGCGCCAGGCACAGCCGGCAGCTTCAGGGCACCGGGGACCATCAAGACTCCGGCCGATGCCATAAAATCTCTGCGATTCATCAACAGCCTCCTTTTGCTCTTGTGACAGCAAATCTTACACCACGAAGGCCGCATTTTCAGTGACCTTTATGCTTCAGGAGGCTTGTTCACAAGGGGGGGTCGTTGGATTGGACGGTGTTTCGCATTGGCTGCAAGTGACACGGCTGAAGGCTCAAGCGCAGCCGAAGGGAGATCAGGCAAGTTGCACGTATTGCCAGGGAGGTCGATAACTTGGATTCGCAATCATGGAACTTGAATCCCGGGTGACACACCCATTCCAAACCGCGGAGCGTATGCGCCAGCCGCGGCTGCATCACTTCTCTCGGTGATCCCAATCACGGCAGCCAGAGGAGGCATTGGCATATTAGTGTATATGTATACACAAAATTGTTCTTGCTGCACGCAGATCGATGGAAGAGGAGAAAGTGAAAACAGATTTTCACCCAGGCAGTCGGACGACTTCCGTTACATGCCGAATGAACGAGGCGGACTCTGCAGCAAACATGACCAAGAGGAGGACTCAATGATCAGTGCAAAGGACTTTTTCGATGATGGTCTGAAACTGCATGGGCATAAGTGCCCGGCAATGCCCCTGGGCTTGCGCGCCGGGGCGGCTGCCATGAATAAGCTGGGCATCAACCGCACCGGTGACAGCGAATGGCTCGCTCTGGTCGAGTTGGGGGACAACCACTGTGCGACCTGTTTCGCTGATGGCATCCAGATGATTACGGGCTGCACCTTTGGCAAGGGCAATATTCGCAAACTCAACTACGGCAAGTGGGGCCTGACTCTGATCGACAAGAAACGAGGCAAGGCAGTTCGAGTTGCACCCAGGGCCGAGGTCATGATGGCCAACAAGCAGACCGATTTCTTTCAGAACTACCGCATGAAAGGGGTTCCACCAACCAAGGTGCCCTTGGAAGTGGTCAAGCCGCTGGTTGAAAAGGTTATGAACGCTCCGGAAGACCAGTTGCTGAAAGTCAGCGACGTTTTTGACCATCCCTATCAGGAGCCGCCTCATTCCTTCAATTCCTTTGTTTGCGAAGAATGCGGCGAGATGGTCGTTGAAGAATATGGCCGTCTGAAGGACGGTAAGAAGGTCTGTATACCCTGCGCGGAGAAGAAATAAACACAAATGAGCGCCCTGACCTTTGGCTTGTTCTATCTGGTGATGTTCCTGGTTGCGTCGGTGTTTTCGGCGCTCGGCCAAGGCGGCGGCGTGCTTTACACTCCCGTTCAGCTCTTCTTTGGTTTCGAGTTCCACATGGCCGCCACGACCAGTTTGCTCCTAATCATAGTCACGTCTCTCTCAGCCACCCTGGTCTTTCACAAAGCTGCGATGGTGGACTGGCCTCTGGCAATTGTGCTGGAGAGTTTAACAACAACCGGAGCCTTCCTTGGCGGTTTGTACTCCGGCCATTTCTCCGGCAGGTTCTTGACCTACCTGTTCGCGGGGGTCATCGCCGTGGCGGCCTTCTTTATGGTGAAGCGCTTCGATATGCAGACCCGCTGCGGCGACAAACCAAGCGTTTTTTATCGCTGGCGGCGCAGAGTAGGCCTGGAAACCTACTGCGTCAACCTTGCCCTGGCCCTCCCAATCTCTTTTATTGCTGGAGGCGTCAGCGGACTGATCGGAGTATCCGGAGGCATTCTCAAGGTACCGATGCTGGTGCTGCTGTTTGGCGTGCCGATGAACATTGCCGTCGGAAGTTCCGCGTTCATGGTGGGACTGACGGCTACCGGCGGGTTCGCGGGCCATCTGGCCGCCGGCCATTTTGACTGGCAAATAGCCCTGGCTCTGGTGCCGGGCATTTTCCTGGGCGCTCAGATTGGATCGCGTACGTCCGTCAAAGTCGACAAGTCAAAGATGAAGGTCTTCTTCGGTTATTTCCTCGCCGTCCTGGCGGCTTTCTTAGCCATTCGTACCGTACTCCTATAGCAAGTTAAGAAAATGGACGCGGCCAACAAACATTGCTTTCTTCTCAGGATTCTCCTCCTTTGTTTTCTCCTGCCCGTTTCCCTTTTTGCACAGGAACACACGGAATATCCGAATGGAGAACCAAAGGATAAGCTTCTTGAATGGAGCAGCTACATGCAGACGCGATATACAGGGATCGAGGATGGCGAGGACCACTTTGCCTTGAGGCGATTCAAGCTCATGCTACAAGGCTCATTGAAGCCCCATGTGCAATATTACATTCAGGGAATTTTTAAAGACGGAAATGAAAGCAGCACCGATGGCAGCCCTTATCTCCAGGAAGCGTGGATCAAATACACCGCCTGGAAATATGGCCACCTGAAAGTTGGCCAGTTTAAGCCTCCGTTCGGCATGGAACGCTTTACCCCGGATTGGAAGCTTGACACGATTGACCGTTCGCAGGTTACCAACCATCTGGTACCAAATGGGCAACTGGGTGATTCTTTTACGCGCGATTATGGAGCGCAGCTTGACTCGTGGCTCGCTGCAAGGCGGTTGTATTATGCCGCAGGGGTCTTCAGCGGCAACGGCGCAAACATGAGTTTCAGAGGAAATGGCCCACTCATAGCGGGGCGACTGATTGGTGTTCTCTATAAATCCCCGCCCCAAAGCGGCGAGCAAGATCAGATAACCTTTGGCGGAGCAGTCTCAACCCGAAAAGACAGCCAGCAGGATTTTTCCGCCGCTCTGCCAGGAACTGCAGACCTGGCATACACGCACTTTTCAGGCCGTGACACCCGCGCAAACCTGCGTGCAAGCGCGGACTTCAATCCCGTGAGCCTCCGCGGCGAGTACTTCTATGCCTGGTTTGAGCCAAACCGAACTCCGCTGGTTCCAGTGCGCGCCAGCGGGTTCTATGTTCAGG
>Ga0102953_1000950_pt1 | contig 18933 bp, 13 predicted proteins | sample SalPon2A_C_D2_MG_FD_78509 | JGI IMG/M metagenome (GOLD analysis project Ga0102953, IMG submission 78509) | Soil microbial communities from South San Francisco under conditions of wetland restoration - Salt Pond MetaG R2A_C_D2_MG | ecosystem: Environmental > Terrestrial > Soil > Wetlands | place... | reverse complement strand
GACCATCGACTGGCCGATTTTGTCGGCATCCCACCCTGGCCCCAATGGGATAAAGGGGATGGCGAAGATGCGGACTTTCGGGTTGAAGGTTTGAGGTTTAGCCAGAGCAGGGAAGATTATCTGGAGAAAATAGCCCTGATCAAAAGATATATCGAAGCCGGTGACACATACCAGGTCAACTACACCCTGAAGCTGCTTTTCGATTTCAAGGGCTCCGATCTATCCCTTTACAAAGCTTTGCGCCGCAACCAGAGTGTTTCATACGGCGCTTTTATCAAGCACTCCGATCAACGGGTCCTCTCTTTTTCTCCGGAACTTTTTTTCCGGAAGAGGGGAAATGAATGTGTGGTCAGACCCATGAAGGGCACCATGCGACGTGCCGCGGATCTTACCGGAGATACCGCAGTCCGAAGCCGTCTGGCCAATGATATTAAGAACCGTAGTGAAAACGTCATGATTGTCGATTTGCTCCGCAACGATCTGGGCAAGCTCTCTGTGATGGGTGAGGTTGAGACTATTTCACTGTTCGATGTTGAAACTTATGAAACGTTGCACCAGATGACCTCCAGCGTCAGGGCAAAACTGAAGCGAGATGTGACGCTTATCAAAATGCTCCGAGCTATCTTCCCGTGTGGTTCTGTGACCGGTGCTCCCAAGATCAGGACCATGGAGATTATCCATGAACTGGAAGCGGCTTCTCGGGGGATATATACGGGAGGGATCGGTTTTATTTCTCCGGAAGGGGATGCGGTGTTCAATGTGCCGATTCGAACTGTGGTTATAGACAAGGACCGCGGTGAGATGGGGATCGGTTCCGGCATCGTCTACGATTCAGACCCGGATAAAGAATGGGAAGAGTGTTGCCTTAAAGGTCGCTTCCTACAGGCCGCTTTTCCGGAGTTCCAGTTGATCGAGACTATCCTTTATGATCCGAGACACGGTTTTTGGCTGCTTGAACGCCATCTGAATCGCCTGGAGAGGTCGGCTGTTTATTGGGGGTTCGTTTTTCCCCGGGAAGAAGTCTATCGGAGTTTGGAGTGGGAAGTTGCTTCCTTAAAGGACACAAAATGTCATCGGGTCAGGTTGCTGGTCCGCAAGGACGGTGGTTTTGATATTAAGAATTACCCCTGTCCCTGTCCCACACTTAAGGGGGGTGAGGGAAGCGGCGATATGCCTAAGGTGGTGTTGTCTTCAGTTCGTACAGATTCGACCGACCCGTTCTTTTATCACAAAACGACCTGTCGGGATTTATATGATGCCGAGAGAAAGAAAGCCACCACGAGCGGTTTTTACGAGGTCATTTACTGTAACGAACAGGGGGAAATGACTGAGGGCTCTATCTCGAACTTGTTTATTCGTAGGGACGGAAAGCTGCTGACCCCACCCGTAAACTGCGGTTTGTTGGCAGGGGTGTTCAGGGAAGCACTGCTTGATGGAGAAGTCGAGGCTCCTGCCCACCTGCCGGTCGAAGAAAAAGTCATAAGCCTTGATGATTTAAAGAATGCCGAGGCCGTTTATGTCGGCAATTCGGTCAGAGGGTTGGTACGGGTGACTCTGGCGGATGATGAGTTAGGGTAATCCGCATTTCACCGGTTTTACGTCAGCGTCTGACTTGGCTGTAACAAAGGTATGCCCCCTGAACAGGAAATATTCAAGCGTTGGCGGTAAAGCCATAAACTATAATGAAAAGGCTGGTCGTCGTGACGATAAGGAATAGCCATTTTCGCCAGCCGGGGCAATTCCGGTCTACAAAAAAAGTAAAATAGAAGGCTCCGCCCAGCATCAGAAAGGTCAGGGGCAGAAAGAATCCGTTGTATTTTACCAGCTGGGTCGAGATGCCTGCGCTTCCCAGGCCAAGACCGGCCAGGACAAGGGGAATGTTTCAGCACAGGGCAAATATGGTTGACGATAGAACTGCCCCAGTCTTCATCAATATTCCCATTACGCCTGAAATTTTTGCCATCTTGGTTGTTCCTCTGTTTAGATTACCTTTATGTTGTGGGCTGCGAGATAGGAAGTGGTTTTGCTACAGACCGGCGCTGTGGTTTGCAAACATACCCGGCATTCCGGTTTGCGGTTGCGGATTGCTTCGACTTTGGCGACTATTCTGTGGCCATCGGCCATTATTATCCTGCTTTTACGCGCTATGACCAGGATAATCTCGCCGCTTTCTCCTTCTTCAAGGACAGTCCCGGCCGGCAGGTTGAATTTAGACGGATCGATCTTGATCGGCAAGATCAGGAACTCCGGTATAGATTTCTGATAATATCGGCCTTGCCGATAACTCCGATCAGCTTATCGTCTTTGACGACCGGCAAAGTGTGCAGGCTGCGGTCTGCCATGATGGTGGCAATTTCCGACATCGGTGTATCTTCGTTAACGGTAACAATCTTCTCGGAGTAGATGTCTTTTACTTTGGTTCCCGTCATCTTCTTGATTTCCTGGTCAAGTTTGTTTGGGTTCTCCAGGAAGATCATACTGTCCAAGATTGTCATGACTTTAGGCATGTGGACATTTTTACTCTGATCGATAAGGTCGCTTTCGGTTACGACTCCCAGAAGTTTCCCGGATCGGTCAACCACGGGCACGCCGCTGATTCTTTTTTCCCAGAGCAGATTGGCAAGTTCGATTACCTCCATTTCCGGTTCAACACTGATGATTTCGCGGGTCATTATCTCTTTCGCTGTATGCATTAAATATCTCCGAGTTTATTGTTCGGGTTCAAAAGTTCTGAAATTATCGCAGGTAATTCGTCGGCTATTTCCGATGCCAGCAAGCCACTCTGTATGTTATTGTCTTCGGTTAATCGATCTGCCGCTAAACCGTGAGCGTAGACCGCCAACCTGGCGGCATCCCAAGGTGCCAGGCCCTGGGCCAATAGACTACCGATAAATCCGGCCAGAACATCACCGCTGCCGCCAACGGCCAGAGCGGGATTCCCGGTCGAGTTGATGGCGGCCCGTCCGTCAGGATGGGCAATAATGGTATTAGCCCCTTTAAGGACTAAGATGACTTGGTTCTTTACGGCGAAATTTCTGGCAATTTCCAGACGGTTATCCTGAATATCTTTACTGGATTTGCCTGTAAGTCTGGCCATTTCACCGGGGTGGGGTGTAAGGATCCGTACCCCGGCTGCTCCTTTTAAATGTGAAGGATCTTTAGCCAGAAAGTTTAACGCATCGGCATCGACAATCATCGGTAATTGTTGTTCCCGGTAAAGTTTCGTAACCAGTAGGCCGGTAGCTTCGTTCAGGCCGAGCCCGGGACCTATAACTAGGGCCTGTTTTTCCCTTAGAGCTTTATTCAGCAAGTCATAGTCCGCAACATCGGCATAGCCTTCTTTCGAAGAAGGCAGGGGGAAAGTCATGGCTTCCGCTAAAGCTGATTCGAAAATTTGGCTCAAGTCACTTGGGGCGCAGACGGTAACCAGGCCGGTTCCTGAGCGGAGAGCGGCCCTGGCGCAGAGCATGGCTGCTCCAGTCTTGCCTTTGGAGCCGGCCAGTACCAGCAAATGTCCGTACGTGCCTTTGTGGGAGGCGAGTGGCCGGTCCGGAACCAGGCAACTGACCGAATGGTTTTCCAACACTTCTATCTGTAAATCAATTGCATCGGTGACCTGTGGTGGGATGCTTATATCAACCACCACCAGCGCACCGGTCATTTCAGGACCTCTACCCGTAAAGTGGCCAGGTTTGGCTAGACCGTAGGTCACGGTGAGGCCGGCTTTGATACAGACGCCTTTAGTGATGCCGATGTCGCTATCCAGCCCGGAAGCTATATCCACACTAACCACCGGCACCGCGGATTCATTAATCAGTTCAATGGCCTCGGCCAGATAGCCTTTTATCGGCCTGGTAAGGCCGATCCCCAGAAGAGCGTCGACGATAAGGTCGCACTCCGGCAGGAAATTTTCAAAACTTTGCAGTCGTTCATTACTCGTTACCGTATAGATCGGGATATTTAGGTTTTCGACAATCTTGAGATTGATGGCGGCTGCGCCCTTGATCTTTTTCGGATCGGCCAGCAGAAAGACAAAAGGCAACCCGCCGCGCTGCATGATATGACGGGCTATGACCAGACCGTCACCGCCGTTGTTGCCTGGTCCAGCAACAATCATGACGGTATGGCCATCCAGTTCGCCGTAAACCTCCATAATGGCCTGGACAGTGCCGATCCCGGCGTTCTCCATCAACACAAGCGCCGGGATGCCGTAGGTATTGATGGCCTCGTTATCCAATTGACGCATCTGCTCGGCGTATGCCAATCTCACGAAATATCTTCTCCTGTGCTTTAGCTGAATTTGTTAAATTATCTTATTGTAATAGTGGTTGGAGGTCAATTTGATATCGTAGTTCATAGACATTCTATAGAGTTAGAAATAAAAAAGGCGGGGAGGCCCCCACCTTTACAGCTAAACTATGACCGCCAATAATTTAAATCGCCGGAGCGCAAGGCAGGGTTGGGGTAAAACTCCAGGTGTGGTTGACGGCTAGATGGTTGCCGGCGATATCGGTAATATCAGTTGTCACAGTCACCGTATACTGGCTGTTGGTAATGGTGACTGTGGGAGAGAATAGTGCCATGGTGTTGCTGTCTGGATGGATTTGCCAGGTGCCATCGCCGTTAGCCGAAGTTAACTGGGTGCTGGTGGCATCTTCAACAATTTTAAATGACTGATCGGTAATTGAAGAGGCGGCAATAGGCTCATCAAATTCCGCAGTTACCGAGCATGCCTGAGTTACCGTGCCGTCTGGATCACCATTAATGAAAACTGGAGGAGTTGTGTCAACTGATGTGCTGCCGCCACTTTCCACGGATCCGCCGCAACCAATAAGGTCGGTTGAGACAATGACAAGCAGCAAAGCTAATTTGAATAATTTCATAAAGTTTACTGATTAATTTTTTGTTAAAACGATGAGAAGTGATGTTTCTTTAGCGTTTTCCAATAAGTATTCATTGGAATTTCTCATGTCAGTTTCATGTCGATTGGAATTGTCGATCATTCTTATCTTCCCTTCGGCCGGTAAATCTGCCGGGTCCCAGGTTATCGTTATCGGATAACCTGTTTGGCTGGAGACGACTAGTTGCCAGCCCGTTTCTGATTCAAGGGCTCGAATATCCCGCCAGAAAAATCCCTCGTTACTTTGAAAGTATGCTTGTAATCCGCCGGAAAGCATGGCGGGTACATCGTAAAGTCCGTCGGTAAGATTGGTGGCGTCTGACATTTGTCCGAAAGATAGGCTGCTTTCAGCGTTACCCGAGGCAACCGTTATATTTATCTCCCACCCATCAGCGGCGGAGCTTGATGTTATGAATGCACCGCCTAATAAGCATGAGACAATCAGAGATATGATAGTTTTTTTCATTGTAAAGTCCCACATTAGTTATGGTTTCGTATAGATTAATTTATAGGTTGCTCCGTCATCGATCCGCATATATATCCAATATCCAAGCCATGGCGTTAAAACAGCATTCTTTGTGCCGCCGGCGCTTTCATATTTGTATTGGGAACCCCAGTCGCTACCATTGAAATAGTAAATGCCGTTGAATACCCAATTAATGGCGGCTGCATCGGACCAACTTTTAGGAGTGTCGTTGTTCTTTTGGATCTCAACATCGCTCAACGGGACCGGCTTTGAGTAGGGATTGCTGATTATATTCCAGCCTGGTTGCAGAACTATAGATACGGTCGGGTCAGCGATGTCGTTAATGCCGAGATCGGTTAAGAGAGAAGTCGGCAACTTTTGTTTTGCGGCCTCGTTGACTCCGAAATATCCAACACCAGGAGTTGGGGACTGGGTGCTGTCAAGAGGTACGAACTCGCCTTTATTGTATTTACCCCTCAAGCCACCGGATTGCCAGCTGTAAAGGCTGTTGTTGGTGCCGATAACATCGAGGAAAGCGCCACTGCTGCTTGCGGGAACATACTTTGGAATTCCAAGCATATTGGGGCCGTTCAAAAGGTAAACATCGGGTCCGACGATATCGAGACTGTTGACCAGCATCGAGCCGCTTCGATCCGCACTGTCCCAAACCTCGAAATGATAGTCATAGGTTGGGGCGGGACCGAGTCGGAGAGGTAAGGAACAAGGCACCCCTGAAGGATCCGAAAAATCGGGGTTGGCGCCGCAATCCATTTTAATAGGCTGACCATTGATGATCAGCCATACGCTAACGGCATTGCTGTCATCAACGGTTACACTGAAGGTGAATTCCTTGTCGACCCTAGGCGTGTCATAGACACTGTCGATATTTGAGGCATCTGGCAAGCCAATGGAATTAATACCCTGAAAAGCTAAATTAGGATTATCCTGGTGGGCATCGCCGGCGTCGCAAATGCCATCGCCGTCACTGTCTTGCCCGTCGTTGTATACATCGCCGCCGCTGCCGTTAGCGCCTGTATTCGAACAATCATCGCAGGTGTCATTGTCAGCGTCGGCACAAACCAGTTCGTTGACGGGGTCGGTATCAGAAGTATCGATAACGCCGTCTCCATCGTCGTCGGTATCCTGGTCGTTGCATATCCCATCGCCATCCGTGTCGCCGGTTGTATTGTCACCGCTACAGCTATCGGTTGCATCGCAGATTCCATCGCTGTCCGCATCAGGCCCATCGTTGTAAACATCACCGCCACTGCCGTCAGCGCCGGTTATCGAGCAGTCATCGCAGGTGTCCAGGTCGGTATCTTTGCAACTTGTTGCGACCAAAGGAGAAATATCCAGACTATCTTCGACACCGTCGTTGTCATCGTCTTGATCGCCGATATCGCATATGCCGTCCCCGTCAAAATCAGCACCGTCATTGTTGACATTGCCGCCGCTGTTGTCAGCGCCGGTTATCGAGCAGTCATCGCAGGTGTCCAGGTCGGTATCTTTGCAACTTGTTGCGACTAAAGGAGAAATATCCAGACTATCTTCGACGCCATCGTTGTCATCGTCTTGATCTCCGTTATCACAGGTTCCGTCTGAGTCGGTGTCTGTACCGTCGTTGTAAACATCGCCGCCGCTGTTGTTGGCGCCGGTTATCGTGCAGTCATCGCAGGTGTCCAGATCGGTATCTCTGCAAATTGTTGCGACTAAAGGAGAAATATCCAGGCTATCTTCGACGCCATCATTATCATCGTCTTGATCGCCGTTATCGCAGGTTCCGTCGGAGTCGGTGTCTGTACCGTCATCAAAAGGTGCGAATTTTCCCTGAACGGAGCAGTCATCACAAGTGTCCAGGTCGCTATCTCCGCAAACTGTTGCAACCAAAGGAGAAATATCCAGACCATCTTCAACACCGTCATTGTCATCGTCTGGATCGCAAGCATCGCCAAGGCCATCGCCGTCAGTGTCTGTTTGATTATCGGCATTGGCATAGTAGGGGCAAGTGTCGGAACCAGCGGTTATCAAAATTCCATTCGGATTAGCAGATCCCAAAATGAAGCCGCTTCCAGCACAGATACCGTCGTTGTCAATATCGTTTTCTGCATCATCGGGGCAGGCATCGCAAAGATCACCAGTACCATCGAGATCTGCGTCTTCCTGGCCAGGGTTCGATGTGTCAGGGCAGTTATCGAGGGCACCGTTTTTAGCTGTCGGCAAGAAACTTATGCCACTACAGTATCCATCACTGTCTGAGTCGTTATCAACATCATCAGGGCATGTGTCGCAGACATCTCCAAAAGCATCAAAATCCTTGTTTACCTGATTGGGATTATCGATTGAAGGACAGTTGTCCTCGGAATTGACTACTCCATCACCATCGGTATCAAGGTCGCAAGCATCGCCAATCCCATCACCGTCGCTATCAGTCTGAGAGGGGTTCCCTATTTGAGGGCAGTTGTCGATAGCATTACCCACACCATCGCCATCGATATCAAGATCGCAAATATCGCCAACCCCGTCTATATCGAGATCAAGCTGTGCGGGGTTGGCATCGTCGGGACAATTATCGTTGTTATTGCATATCCCGTCACCATCGGTGTCGCCGCCCGCGTTTGAACATGAATTGTCGCAAGCATCGCCTATGCCATTACCGTCGGAGTCGGCTTGGTCAGGGTTAGGCAATGATGGGCAATTGTCATCAATATACGGTATTCCGTCACCGTCGAAATCACAAGTTGTCGGTGGAACGTTAACATCAAAACCCTGGCCATAGCAGTCTTTGACCGAAGCGGGTGAAGAGATAAAGTCGGCGGTATTTAATTCATCCCCCAACTGGTAAAGGTTGTTCACCCCGCTTGCGTATAATGTTCCGTCCGCCAGCAAGGCCAGACTGTGCCGGAGTCCGGTTGTGATGGCAATGACGTTGTCTCCCCACATGGGGGCGGATGTGATATAGCCTGTGGACACGGAAGCACCTGTGTTAATCGGGCTGGTCGCATAATCGTTTGTGTTGCCGTTTCCCAGAACACCTCTCGAATCGGATATGACTCTGATGTCTGTTTTAGTTACTGTCGTGCCGTCCGGATTTGTTTGCACGTAAGTATATTCTTGAGAAATAAGACTATTTATCCCCCAAGCCAAGACCGATTTGGTAATGCCATCGTCGGTGATTATTAGAGTGTGTTCCCGGGAACTGGTTCCGCCAATTACATTGGTCAACAAAGGCGGGGTGTAATATTGTGGTGGTAACTGATATCCGTTTGGCAATACGATAATCGCGCTTGACACCGTAGGGATAAGTTCAGGCGTTGGCTGACTAGCATTTTTTACCCATCCGTCAATAGTTTTATCATCAGAAATTAAAGTCTGGTATTTTTCGTTGGTGCCCCAGCCGTAAACATTTCCGGAAGATGTTATGGCGAAATTATGTAGCCAACCGGGGATAATGGAAACGATACCCGATATCGGCGTTCCGGATTCATCTTTGACAAGGGCAGGCTCAAACATGTTACCGGCCCGGCCCAGTTGATCATAGAAATTGTTGCCCCCCCATGTCCATACTTGGCCATCCAAGTCAAGGGCTATTGAATGGAGAAATCCGGCCCCCACGGTTTTTACGGGCGGTAGTCCTACTGGATTGACAGGCTTGCTGCAGATTGTTCCGCCACAGCGAGGGTCGGTATCTTCGTCAAAGCCAAGCCTGCCGGAATTCGCACCCCAACCCCAAACCGTCCCATCGTTGCTGACGGCCAGGGCGTGATTGTAGCCGGCAGCTAAACTCATTTCGGTAACTGCACTGTTTGAGTCGAGATTTAAGAAACCAGTACCATCGGAATTAAGGACCCTTCCCATTTCAGGCTCGTTGTTGCTGGTATAGCCCCTACCCAATTGACCGTCACTGTTGCCGCCACAGGTCCAGACGTAACCTTGAGAGTCTACCGCTAGGGTGAAGTCGGCTCCGGCTGCAATTGCTACAATGCCGGTCAATCCGGGAATAGGCTTGGGCATTGCATCAGGAGAAGGGCGGGTGGCATCGCATAGCTGCCCTAATCCATTGTTACCCCATGTCCAGACGTTTCCGAATTTATCTAAAACTACATTGTGATAATCTCCGGAGGCTATTTGCGGAGTTGCCGCCATCGCTTGGCCGGCGGCCAGGCAAACTACGGCAAAGCTAGTGAAAACAACAAACTGCAGGTAATGTTTTTTCAGCACTTTTCCCCCTCCTTCCTAATCGCCTGTAATGAGTGTAGTTTAACTAGGCAATACCGGGAATATAACCATGTATTTTCTATAATACAATAAAAGAGTATTTTTTTCAAGAACACATATTGGCGGGATGACCTCCGTGTCGGACTTGACAGGCGGGGGCGATGTCGGTTAGCTGAGGTTAGGCAAGGGGTGTAGGGTAAGGCAGTTGAGATTGTTTGAGGATAGGCCCTGAATTTATCGGACAAATTAAGATTTACAATCTCGCGAATTGCGTCAAGTTTTGTTGAAAAACAAAATGGTGCCCCCGGCATGATTCGAACATGCGACACCAGGATTAGGAATCCTGTGCTCTATCCCCTGAGCTACGGGGGCGACCTCTTTGGAAGCCCTTAATGTGGGCGATTTTATAGCATATGGACCTTAAAATAGCAATTGCGATTTTAATTGAGAAATCATAAGATCATTTTTTTAAATTGCATGTTGGTGATTTGTTATGGGTTGTCGTGAGAAAATGAATCGAACAGAGAGGTCGCTGTTCCGCTTGTACGAGAAAATTTGTCCTTAAAATATTTTCTCTGCTTAGTTGAGTCCTGAAGATGTTTTTGGGTCGAACTTTTTTTTGGGTTGTTATTGGGGTTAGGTGTTCCGCCTGGTTGGGTCTTTTTGTTTTGCCGGGGAAAATAAACGACATGCATATTTTCAGGATGCATATTTGCAATGATCAATCGACTGATTACCTGAAGTTGTGGTACTGTGTCTAACGTACGGTATGTTCGAGTGGCGTATGTCAAAGTCTGTGAAGCATTTCAATTCGGTTGTATGTGTTTTTTTTGAGTTAGTGGCTACATGAGTCTGGTTTTGTTGATTGTTTGCCTGGCAGTCGGATTGTTAATGTCTCTGAGCATATATCGGAGTCTGAGATTTTTTGTGAATGAATGGATTTTTCTAAATATATAATAACAGCAGCCAAAGACTATTTCGCTGATGCGAATGCCCAAAGAAAATGGCGCATTCTGCTTTGTGTCTTGCTGGCCCTGTTGCTGGCTCAAACCGGCGCCTCTCTCACCTGGAAGGTAGTGGGCCTGACTGCGGATTTTGGCGAAGAGCTGACTACAAGGAGCAGTGCTGTTAAAAAAGCGCGGGTTTCCCGAAGAAGTCCAACCGCGGTTCGAGGTAGTGTCTCTGCCGAAGAGTTGTCTCTTTTCGGCCTGGCGGACCTGGCTAAGCTTTCTTCGACTGCTCCGGCAATTGATCCCAATGCCGTCCCGGAAACCACTCTGGCCTTGGTCCTGAAAGGAATAATCACCATGGAGCCGATGCAAAGGGCTTTGGCCGTCATTTCTGAAAAAGGGAAAAATGAAGAGGAAAAACTTTATGGTGTCGGGGACACGGTTCCTGGTAATGCCGTGATCAGCGAGATCTACGCGGATCGCATAATTCTTCGTCGCGGTGGGGTGTTTGAAACCCTGGTGATGGAGCAGGATGAGCAGGCAGGCCTTACTAGGAATGACGAATCCGAACTGGCGGTCAACGCAGACGAGGCCATTGTAAGTCTCGGCGACGGAGTGCATTGGGAGGTCGATAATTCCTATCTTACCGAGAGGCTCAACGACCTGCCTTCGTTGGCGAGAGAGATCGGGGTCGAGGTATATGAAGAGAACAACGTCCAGAAAGGCTATCGTCTGATTTCGGCACGTGGCAGTAAATTGTTGAGAGATCTCGGTCTGCAGCCGGGCGATATACTTCATGAGGTTAACGGGATCAAACTCGATACGATCCAGGGCGGTCTCTCGGCTTATGAGAGGATTCGCAATGCTGATGAAATCAGGCTGGTGATCACTCGGAACGGACGGCGCGAGACCAGGATATATGATGTGAACAACGGTGGATAAAACAGCAGAAGAAAAGGGTTTATATTTATGATGAATTTCAATGACATCAGAAAATTTTCGGTTTGGGTGATCTTGGCCGGGGTGCTGTTCTTAGCCGCCGTTTCGGCCTTTGCCGCTGAAAAGGCCGCCCCTGGCGACAATAAAATCACCATTAATTTCAAGGATGTGGAAATCGGCACGGTGATCAGCAGTGTCGCCCGGATTACAGGTCGCACCTTTATCGTCGATCCCCGGGTCAAAGGCAAGGTCACGATCATGGCCTCAGAGGATGTTAATGAGGATGAACTGTATTCGATCTTTCTTTCGATCCTACAGGTCCATGAATTTGCCGCCATCGAAGAGGGCAATGTGGTTAAGATCGTACCGCTGTCCAGAGTAAAGTCAGATTCTTCCGATGTCGATACTGATCGGAAAGCGGTTAAAAATCGTCCAGCCGACAGTGTGGTGACCAGAATTTATAAACTCAAATATGTGGGGGCGGACAAACTGGTCGCCATTCTTCGCCCTCTGGTTTCCGCCAAGAGTTATCTTGCCGCCCAGGTTGACAGCAATATGCTGATTATTTCGGATCGTGCCGCCAATATCGAGCGGTTGCTGAAAATCGTCGGTCAGATAGACCAACCCAGTTCCGGGCAGGTCGAAATCGTCAAGCTTGAATATGCCGATGCGCGGGATGTCGTCCAGATCATTGAGGGGCTTGAACGCGGCGTTCAGAAAGGCGCCAGAGGGGAGGCTGATGTGCGTCTTATCGCGGACAGCCGGACTAACAGTATCCTTTTAAGCGGAGAGGATAACGAGGTGTTGCGGGTCAAGACCATGGTTTCTTATCTCGATACCCCGATCGAATCGGAAGAGGGGGCAACCCAGGTGGTATTCCTCAGATATGCCAAGGCCAAGGATCTGCTGCCGATTCTCCAGGGCGGCGACTTTAGCGATAACGACCAGCAAAAGGTCCAGAGGGCAGCGGTTCCTCCCGGTACGGCTGGGAGGCCCCAACAGAAGACCGATCTTAACGTGCAGGCTGATGAGACTAATAACGCCCTGATTATTACCGCCGCCCCGGCGGTAGCGAAAAATCTTCTGGCGGTTGTTCGTAAACTGGATATCAGGCGGCCACAGGTGATGATTGAGGCGGTAATTGCCGAGATTAAAACCGGGGCCGGGGCCGAGTTCGGCGTTCAGTGGCGGGCCACTGACGTAACCTCCACTAATGATGAAGGTGTTGTGGGTGGGACTAGCTTTAGCGGACCGGCAGTACCAAATATTAATTTGTTAAGTAGTGGTAATGTTACGTCTTTAGGACAAATCTCAGGCTTCAACCTTGGTTATCTGAAAGGAACATCGGAGATTCTCGGCGCCACCCTGAATCTGGGAGCACTGGTCTCGGCTCTGGCCAGCGATAGCGATACCAATATCCTCTCTACGCCGTCCCTGGTTACCATGGATAATGAAGAGGCGGAGATCGTGGTCGGCCAAAATGTGTCAATTCCAACGGGTAGTTATACCAGTACCGGCAGCAACGATCCTGCCAATCCTTTTACCACCTACGAGCGGCAAGACGTGGGGATTAAGTTGAGAGTTGTTCCGCAAATCAACGAAGGCGATACGATAAGATTGGAAATTGAACAAGAGGTTTCCAGTTCCGGCCCCATTATCGACAATACCAGAGATATTGACACTCGGAAGATCAAGACTAACGTCATGGTAGATGACGGTAAAATTCTGGTGCTAGGCGGCTTGATCAGCGACGATATTCAGGAAAGTGAGCAACGGGTGCCTATTCTTGGCAGCATCCCTCTGCTTGGGTGGCTGTTCAGGTATAACAATACCACTCATGACAAAAGGAATTTGATGGTCTTCCTCCGCCCGACTGTTTTGCGGGATGGTGCGGCCAATAACCGCATAACCTTCAATAAATACGATTATATGCGGCGGCTGCAACAGGATTTCAAGGATGAGGGGATTGCCCTGATGCCGAACGCCGAATCTCCGGTTCTGCCGGAAGAAACCTTTGCGGAATAAATGGACTTGAACAGTTCGGAAACAACACGAAAGCTGCCTTATTCCTTCGCCAAGCGGCATGGTTTTTTGCTGGCCGAGACGAGCGGGGAAGATGTCAAGGGCTTTTATAGACCCGGGCTCAAGACGCAAGTGCTGGCCGAGGCGAGACGTTTTGCCGGCAAGTCATTTGCCGTCGAAGAGGTTTCAGCCGAACAGTTCGGTGAACTTCTTCAGAAGGTCTATGAAGACCGGGGCGGGGGCACTACCAGAATAGTCGACGATCTCAGTGACGATCTCGATCTGCAGGCCATTGCAGAGCAGTTGCCGGTGACCGAGGACCTGTTGGAAAGCGAGGACGACGCTCCCATAATCCGCTTGATCAACGGCCTTCTGACTGAGGCAGTCAGAGAGAATGCTTCCGATATTCATCTCGAACCATTCGAGAGCCGCTTGCAGGTGCGGTTCCGGGGAGACGGGGTATTGCGGGAGGTCCTGGAGCCGAACCGGGCTCTGGCCCCTTTGATCATCTCCAGGATCAAGGTCATGGCTAACCTCGATATCGCCGAGAAAAGATTGCCACAGGACGGTCGTTTTTCAGTGCGGGTTGCGGGGCGGCCGGTGGATGTCCGGGTTTCGACGATTCCCGCTGCCGCGGGCGAACGGGTCGTGCTCCGCCTTCTCGACAAGCAGGCCGGCCGTTTGAGTCTTGAACAGTTGGGCATGCCTGAAAAGACTCTGGCCGCTGTAGACCGTCTGATTAGAAGGCCGAACGGCATCATCCTGGTAACCGGCCCGACCGGTTCCGGTAAGACCACCACCCTATACGCCTCCTTGGCTCGACTCAACAAGGCCAGTAGCAATATAATGACTGTCGAGGATCCGATCGAGTATTACATCGACGGCATCGGCCAGACCCAGGTCAATCCCAAAGTTGATATGACCTTTGCCCGGGGCTTGCGGGCTATCCTTCGCCAGGACCCCGATGTGGTGATGATCGGCGAGATCCGGGACCGTGAGACGGCGGAGATCTCGGTCCAGGCCAGTCTGACCGGCCATCTGGTCTTTTCTACCCTGCATACCAATACCGCGATAGGCGCCGTGACCAGATTAAGGGACATGGGAGTGGAGCCGTTTCTGCTCTCATCGACCCTGAGCGGCATCCTGGCCCAGCGGTTGGTCCGCCTGTTGTGCAAGAATTGCCGCCAGCCATATTTGGCTACCCCCTCGGAATGTCGGGAGTTGGGACTTTCCGAAGAATCCCCTCCCACCATTTATAAAACCGGGGGATGCGAGAAATGCGATAACCAGGGCTATGCCGGACGGACCGGTCTTTACGAACTGGTTGAGGTTGTCGGTGAGTTACCGGCGATGATTCATGCCATGGCCGGTGAGTACGAAATGGAAAAATATGCCAGGACCCTCACGCCCAGCTTGCGGGATGACGGTGTCCGAGTGGTGCTGGCCGGTGACACAACTCTTGCGGAAGTGCTAAGGGTTACCAGGAATAATTAGAATGCGGGCTATTTAATGGGGGCTTTCGAATATTCAGCGGTAGACAGCGTCGGCAAGCTCCACAAGGGTATCAAGTCGGGAGATTCGCCCCGGCAGATCAGGCAGATCCTCAGAGACCAGGGTTTGATGCCGGTTACCGTCGAGGCCGTGACCGGCCGGGAGTCGCGCCGAAGTTCGTCCGGCTGGCGGCGCAAGCCAAGTGCAGCCGCATTGGCCCTGGTGATGAGACAGCTGGCTACCATGGTCAAATCCGGAGCGGTTCTGGGCGAGGCGTTAAACGTTGTCTCCGAACAGACCGATCAGGCCTGGGCCAAGAAAGTCTTCGCCGGAATCAGGGCCCATGTTCAGGAAGGCATGTCTCTGGCGGCGGCGATGGCCGAGTATCCGGAGGTCTTTCCGGATCTTTACCGGGCGACCATCGAGGCGGGAGAGCATACCGGGAAACTGGACCTGGTCTTGGAACGGCTGGCCGATCATACGGAATTCAAACAGCATCTCCACCAGAAGATTACCCTTGCCCTTGCTTATCCTCTGCTGCTCTCGCTGGTGGCGGTGCTGGTTGTCACCGGTCTGCTCGGCTATGTGGTCCCCCAGATTGTCACCGTATTCAGCAACGTCAACCAGGACCTGCCGGTATTGACCAAAATTGTTATCGGTCTGAGCAATTTTTTTAGGGAGCATTGGTTGTCTATGGTGGTCCTGCTGATTGGTGTGGTTGTGTTGTTCAGGCTTATGATGAGAAATCCCGCGATCAGAATGCGGGTCCATTCTTTTTTGATGACCGCCCCGATCTTCGGCCGTTTTTTGAGAGGGCTCGAGGTTGCCCGTTTTGCCAGGACCTATAGTATTCTGGTGGCCAGCGGGGTTTCCGCTCTTGATGGCCTGAAAATTTCGGCGGGTGTGGTTAATAATCTGGCCCTGAAAAAAGCAATAGATGAAGCTGCCAAGGGTGTAAGGGAAGGTAAGAGCATCAGCCGGTCATTGGCGATGACCAACGCTTTCCCTCCGATGGTCATTTATCTCATTGCAAGCGGCGAGACCAGCGCCGATCTTGGCCAGATGCTCGATCAGGCCGCGAGCACACAGGAAAAGGAAGTGGAGGTGTTGACCGGCTTGGCCACGGCGATCTTCGAGCCTATGCTGATCTTGTTGATGGGCGGACTGGTCTTGATGATTGTTCTCGCCATTCTGATGCCGGTCTTTGAACTTAATCAGCTGGTACGATAGAATCAGTTAATGTCCGCATCGGCCAAACAGAACGGATTCACCCTCTTGGAGCTCTTGGTCGCTTTGGCGATTTTGAGCCTGGTGGCCCTGACGGCCTTGAACAACAACACCAATATGATCGGCAACGCCGAGTATCTGCGGGACAAGACCCTGGCCCATTGGGTGGCGATGAACCGGGCTGCGAATATCCGGCTGGCCAAGAAGCTTGTCGACGACGACGGGGAGGAGGGGGTTGAGGTTATGGCGGAGCGGCGCTGGAGCTGGCGGGTAACCGGCAAGCCCACGCCGGACCCCGACGTGCAGTTGATCGATATCGAGGTCTGGCAGGGGAATGATCGGAAGGGGAGCAGCCTGGCTCTTTTGAATATGTATAAAGGCAAACCGTAATTTAGGTAACAGTGATTTGAATGTGTAAGGACGGTTTTACTGTTGATATAAAGTGTAGCCGGCAGGCAAGGGGCTTCACTCTCCTGGAATTGCTGGTGTCCCTGAGTATCTTCGCATTGATCTCTGTGTCGCTATATGGCAGCTTGAGTTCGATGCTTGACACCAAGCAACATCTGGAGAGTGAAACCGAGCAGCTCAGGGATCTGCAGACAGCCTTCCGGATTATCGGACGGGATATCGAGCAGGCGGTTGATCGTCCGGTTCGGACTGTTTATCAACCTGATCCGCTGCCGGCCATGAACTGGGAGGAGCATCCGGGCGTTTTTGAATTTACCACCGGCGGACGACGTAACCCGCTTTTGGCCAAAAGAAGCAGTTTGCAAAGGGTGGCCTATCGTTTGGAAGATGGCGAGTTGATCAAGGACAGTTGGCCGGTTCTGGACCGGGGTATAGAAAGTGAACCATTCTCCCAGGTGCTTTTACGCGGGGTGGAAAGTTTCGAGCTTTCATTTGTCGATGACATGGGCACATATCGGGTATGGCCCCAGACAAATACTTCCGGTTCTTCCGGGGCCGCGCTTCCCAAAGCGGTGCATGTTCATCTGGATGTGAAAAAATGGGGCCGGATCGACCGCTTGTTTCTGGCCGGTTGAGCAAAGCTGATATGAAACGAGTAGAACTGTGAATTTGTTAAATAACCAGGATGGAATGGCCTTGATAACCGTTATCCTGGTTACCTCCCTGGTGGCGATGCTGGCGGTAAGTATGTCATTTGCCCAGCATGTGGCTATGAGAAGGACCGCCAACCTGCTTGATGGGGATCGTGCCATGGTCCTGGCTCTTGGGCTGGAGGAATGGGGCCGGCAGGTGCTGATCAGGGATAATAAGAATGGTGGCGTAAGCGATAATCTCGGCGAGAACTGGGCAATGGGTTTACCGCCGACGGCGGTGGATAACGGGATGGTTTCCGGCAGTTTCATTGATCTGCAGGGAAGAATAAATCTGAACAACCTGGTTTCCCAAGATGCTGACGAGATAGCTAAGGCGGAACTTATGTTGACACAACTATTCGATTACTGCGAGGCCGATAATGGCGCCGACCTGGTCCAGGCCGTGGCCGATTGGCTAGACGCGGATTTGAATACGAGGCCGGGCGGGGCGGAGGACAACGAATATCTGCTCCACGACCCGCCTTATCTGGCTGCCAATCGTCCGATGATAAGCCCTAGTGAACTACTGTTGGTTGAGGGGGTCACCCCGGAGCTTTATTTATGTGTTAAAGATCATGTCACCGCCTTGCCGAGTCCAACTAAAATCAACATTAATACGGCCGACCCGGTGGTAATCTCGACTCTTTCCCCTCAGTTGTCGATTGAAGACGGTGAGGAGATTGTGAGGGACCGGCCCGACGACGGTTATAAAGATATAAACGAATTTCTGACGCATCCTCGGGTGGTCGCGATTGGTTCGGCGATGAAGACAGATGGCCTCATTACGACCAGTGATTATTTTATGGCACAGGAGAGGGCGGTTTTCGGAAAGGCCGAGATAGAACTCAACAGCCTCTTTTCCCGTAAACGTCTCGTAGAGGTTGTGAGAAGAAGTATAGGAACTTATTAGATGAAATATGCCAGAAAAGAATATTTCCTGTTTCTTGAGCCGGGAGCGCCGGACAAGGTTGACTGGCTGGAACGAGCCGCCGACGGTGCTACCGCGTCCGGCAGGGGAACGTTGGCCGAGGCGCAGCAGTATTTCCGGGGAGAAAAGGTGGTTGTTATGGTGCCTGGCCTGGAGGTTCTGCTTACCGGGGTGCCGGTGCCGGGTAATCGCGGTCGCATCGTCATAAAAAGCATTCCTTTCGCCCTTGAGGAAAACCTGGCTGACGATGTCGACAACCTCCACTTTGCCCATGGCCACATAATCAATAAAGAGGAAATTCCAGTTGCCGTGGTGGCAAGGGAGCGGATGGATTCGTGGCTGGTGATGCTTAACGAGAACGGTATCGAAGCCAAGAGTATCGTCCCGTCAACGATGTCCATCCCCTTGACCGAAGGGCACTGGTCAGTGGTTATTTCCGATGGTTGCTTCCTGTTTAGAAAAGATGATTGGCACGGTGGTGCGGGTGATATCGGCAGCCTGCCGCTTTTTCTGGGCGAAACCTTGAAAGAAACCGAGCAACTGCCCGATGTCCGTTTGTATATCGACGAGGATTGCCCTGACGACTATGAAGCGGCCCTGCCGGGCATGGAGGTCGCTGCCACCAAGAGAAAGCCGTTGCTTGAGATCCTGGCCGAAGGCTATGTCGAAAAGAAAGCAATCGACTTGTTGCAGGG